>Ga0307502_10000011_pt1 | contig 47315 bp, 38 predicted proteins | sample 16_S_MG_FD_201364 | JGI IMG/M metagenome (GOLD analysis project Ga0307502, IMG submission 201364) | Soil microbial communities from Populus trichocarpa stands in riparian zone in the Pacific Northwest, United States - 16_S | ecosystem: Environmental > Terrestrial > Soil > Riparian zone > Trees... | reverse complement strand
GATGGAAGAGGAGGTCCAAGCGGAGATCCGCGGGCGCGACATGGTGTCGGGCCTGCCGAAGACCGTCGTGCTCACGAGCGAGGAGATCCGCCAGGCGCTGGAGGAACCGCTCGCGCAGATCATCGACGCCGTCAAGGAGACGCTGGACCGCACACCGCCCGAGCTGTCATCCGACATCATGGACCGCGGCATCATGCTCGCCGGCGGGGGATCGCTGTTGCAGGGCCTCGACGAGCGCCTGCGCGAAGAGACCCAGATGCCGTGCCACCTCGCCGAGTCGCCGCTGACCTGCGTGGCGGTCGGCTCGGGCCGATCGCTGGAGGAGTTCGAGGTCATCCACCGCACCAACAAGAATTCGAAGAATCGCCGGCGCCGCTACTAGATGGTTGAGCCATGAGAACCACGCCGCATGAAACCTTGGAGTCATTGCCCACGTGTATGACAAGACGGTCCGTCGGCGCCGGGCAGTCCTCGGACTGCTCGTCGTCGGCTCCTTGATCCTGCTAACCGCGTATTTCGGCGAAGGAGCCGGCGGAGCCCTGCACAGCATCCAGCGAGGCACGAGCGAGGTCCTCAACCCGGTCCAGGAGGGCGCGAGTCGCGCGCTCAAGCCCGTGCGCGACCTCTTCGGCTGGTTTGGCGACACGATCGCGGCCAAGGGGCAGGTCGAGGATCTGCGGAAGGAGCGCGATCAACTGCGCACCCAGGTCGCCCAGGAGGAGGGCGCGACGGTCGAGAACGAGCGGCTGCGAAAGATGGTCGAGCTCAACGGCGCGCTGGGCCTGCGGGACTACGCCCCGAAGACGGGCCGCGTGATCTTCCAGTCCCCGACCGTGTGGTACGCGACGATCCGTGTCGACAAGGGCACGGACGACGGCGTGCGCATGGGCCAGCCCGTCATCAACGAGGACGCCCTGATCGGACGCATCACCGACGTCTTCGGCGGGGCGGCCCAGGTGACGCTGTTGACGGACACGAGCTCGAAGATCTCGGTGCGGGTCGGCAAGCGCGCGGCGTTCGGCATCGTCGAGCCCTCGAGCGCCGGCAATCCGACCGATCTCGTCGTGAAGTTCGTGCCGCCCGGCGCGCCGCTGAACGTCGGCGACCTCGTCGTCACGCGCGGCACCGTGACGAACGCCGGTCAGATGCAGTCGCCGTATCCACAGGGCCTGCCGATCGGGAAGGTCACGCGGATCGACAACGAGGGGACCGACACCCAGGAGATCCACGTCAAGCCGTACGCGGACGTCCGCAGCCTGGACTTCGTCCAGATCCTCACCCGGCCCCAGGGACCCGGCGGGTGATGCCCGGTCTGAACCCGCAGCTGCTCGCGCGCCTCGTCGGCCTCGGCGTCGGCGGCGTGATCGTCCAGACGGCGGCGGTCTCGCAGGTACCGGTCGCCGGCGCGAACGCCGATCTGACGCCGCTGCTCGTCATGGCCGTCGGCCTGCTGTGCGGGTCGCTGGCGGGTGGCTGCTTCGGCTTCGGCGTCGGCCTGTTCGCGGATGACGTCTCGCTGCAGACGCTCGGCATCTCCTCGCTCGTGCTGCTCGCAGTCGGCTACGCGGCCGGGCGCCTGCGCGAGGCGCGCGACCCCGAGGGGACGCTCGTGCCGCTCGCGGCCGGTGCCGCTGCGACGCTGATCTTCGCCCTCGGCTTCGCGCTCGTCCACTTCCTGCTCGGCGTCGACGCGCCGGTCAGCTGGGCGCTCGTGCGCCAGACGCTCGCGACGCTCGTCATCAACACGCTGCTGGCGCTGCCGGTGTACGCGCTTGCGCGTCGCTGGCTGCAGCCGAGCCTGCCCGACGACCCGCGCCGGCGACGGCGACGGGCCTACACGACCGGCGGCCTCTCGCCGCTCTCGCGCTCATGATGGAGCCCAGCCAGGAGCGCCGGCCGCCGATCACGCCGCAGCTCGCGCTGCGGGTCGCCGTCTTCGGGGCGGTCGCGTTCGGACTGTTCGCGATCATCTTCTTCCGCCTCTGGTACCTGCAAGTGCTGTCGGGCGACAAGTACGTCGCCGAGGCCAACTCCAACCGCGTGCGCGAGCTGCGAATCCAGGCGCCGCGGGGCAAGATCGTCGACCGCCGGGGCAAGGAGATCGTGCGCAACCGCGTCGCGGTCGTCGTCGAGCTCGACCCGGCCAAGCTGCCCGACGCGGAGCGCAAGCTGGCGCTCGACTGGGGCCAGAGGATGTCCGAGCGCGCGGCCCGCTCCAAGCGCAAGCGCGTGCGGCCGATCAAGATCCCGCCGATCCCGTCCCACGCGCTGCGCGCGCGCTACAGGAGGCTCGCGAGCGTGCTGAACACGTCGGCCAACGCGATCCACCGCCGCGTCGTCCGCTCGCTCGTCTTGGTGCCGTACTCGACGATCCGCGTCAAGACCGACGTGCCGGACTCGGTGCTGGCCTACATCTCCGAGCGTCCCGAGCAGTTTCCGGGAGTTCAGGTCGAGCAGACCTACCTGCGCGACTACCCGCAGGGCGAGCTCGCCGCGCAGATCCTCGGCACCGTGGGCGAGGTGAGCCCCAAGCAGCTTCGGCGGGCCCGCTTCCGCGGCGTCAAGCCCGGCACGATCGTCGGCCAGGGTGGTCTGGAATACACCTATGACCGCTACCTGCGCGGCAGGGACGGCATTCAGCGCGTGCAGGTCGACGCGTTCGGGCGGCCGATCCCCAGCGATCGTCTGCGCGACGTCAAGGAGGTCGCGGGCCAGCGTCTGCGGCTGTCGCTGGATCTCGGGCTCGAGCGCGTCGGTCAGAAAGCGCTCGCCGGACCGATGAACCCCGGCAACAACCCGGGCGCCTTCGTGGCGCTGGATCCTCGCACGGGCGAGGTGCTCGCGCTGGGCTCCAACCCGACCTTCGACCCGGCGTTGCTGACCAAGGCGATCACGCAGAAGCAGTACGAGCTGCTCGTCGACGAGGCTCAGGGGGCGCCGATCTTCAATCGTGCGATCTCGAGCGCGTATCCGACCGGTTCGACGTTCAAGGCGATCACGGCGCTCGCAGGCTTGCACGCCGGGCTGATCACGCCCGGCGCGACGATCAACGATGCCGGCTGCATCCAGGTCGGCGAGGCTGAGCGCTGCAACGCCAAGAAGCAGGCGTACGGCAGCGTCGACCTCACGCGGGCGCTGCAGGTGTCCTCGGACATCTACTTCTACAAGCTCGGCATCAACGCGTACTACCGCGGCGGCCTCGTCATCCAGAACTGGGCGCGCAAGCTCGGCTTCGCTCGCCGGACGGGCATCGACCTGCCCGGTGAGTTCGCGGGGCTGATCCCCGACCCGCAGTGGCGCGCCGAGATCGGCAGGCGCGAGCTGGCGTGTCGCAAGGAGAAGAAGATCTCGCCGCAGGCCAACGTCTATGCGGCGGGCGCCGCCGGCTGCGGCATCTCCGATCTGCGTCCCTACAACCTCGGCGACACGGTCAACCTCGCCGTCGGTCAGGGCGACCTGCAAGCCACGCCGCTTCAGCTCGCCGTTGCCTACGGCGCGATCGCCAACGGAGGAAAGGTCGTCAGGCCGCATCTGGGCCTGGAGATCGAGAGCGATCGCGGCGAGCTCGTCCAGCGCATCGAGCGCGACCCGGCACGGCGGATCAAGATCGACCCGAACAACCTGGCGGCGGTCGCCAACGGGCTGCACCTCGCCGCCAGCGCGCCGGGCGGCACGTCGGCCGACGTCTTCGCGGGCTGGCCGCAGGACCGCTACCCGGTCTACGGAAAGACCGGCACCGCCCAGCGCGGCGTCAAGCGCGATCAGTCCTGGTACGTCGCCTACGTGCCCGACAAGAAGCGCCCGATCGTCGTCGCGGTGACGGTCGAGGAGGGCGGCTTCGGCGCCGAGGTCGCCGCGCCGATCGCGCGCCTGCTGCTGGCGCAGTACTACAACCAGGAGAAGGTCGTCGTCCAGGGAAGCTCGCAGACGCGATGACTGTGCGCCATTGCTCGACCGTCCTCAGGATGGACCCGGAAGGCAGATCCTCGCGATGAGCGAGCGCTCGACCACACGGCTCCCCGCGGGGCTGCGCCTGCCCTTCGACCCGCTGCTGGCACTGGCAGTGATCGGCCTCATGGTCGCGTCACTCGTTACCCTGGACGCATCTACGAGCAACGACGTCCCAGGCGATCCGCACTTCTACGTCATGCGCCAGGGCGTCTTCTTCGCGATTGGCATGGTGGTCGCGATCGTCCTGAGCCGGATAGACTACTCGCGATTGCGCGAGCTGAAGTACGGCGTCTATGGACTCATGCTGGCCAGCATCTTGCTCGTGGCCGTGTTCGGCGGCATCACGCGCGGATCGCGCCGCGCGATCCAGCTGCCGTTCTTCGAGGTTCAGGCCTCGGAGCTCGGCAAGGTGCTGCTCGTCGTCGCGCTGGCCGCATTTGCGGTCGATCGCTCGCGGCGCTTGGGCGAGCGCGACACGACCGCCCGGCTCGTGCTCGTGGCGATGATCCCGGCGATCTTCGTCATGTCCTCGGACCTCGGTTCGGGTCTCGTCTACGTCGCGATCCTCTTTGCGGTGATGTTCGTCGCCGGCGTGAGCTGGCGCCACTTCGCGGGCCTGATCGCTCTCGGCGGGATCGCCATCACGCTCGTGCTATCGGTGGCGCCGGCGCTCGGCGTGACCGTGCTCGAGAAGTACCAGTCCGACCGCTTGACGTCGTTCCTGTATCCATCGGACGATCCCGGCGACGCCGGCTACCAGCAGAACCAGTCGCGGATCGCTATCGGCGCCGGCCAGAAGACCGGCCGCGGCGACCAGGCGTCGCAGACCAGATTGAAGTTCCTGCCCGAGGCGCGCACCGACTTCCCGTACGCATCGGTCGGGGAGCGCTGGGGCTTTGCCGGTGCGGGGCTCGTGCTCTCGCTGTACGCGCTGCTCGTGTGGCGCGGCTTACGGATTCTCACCCTGGCCAAGAATCTCTACGGCGCGCTGATCGCCGGAGGCATCGTGGCCATGCTCCTGTTCCAGGTTTTCGTCAACGTCGGCATGAACGTCGGGATCATGCCAATCACCGGTATTCCGCTGCCGCTCCTCTCATACGGAGGCAGCTCGGTGATCACCACCCTCTTGGCCATTGGCCTGCTCCAGTCGATCTACGCGCAAGGGCGCGTCGCGGCTGCGACGAAGGGCCGTGGCCTCTCGTTCTAGACAAAGGACTCTTTCGTAATGAAGAAGCAAGTGCTGGTCAGCGTCGACCGCGGGGAAACTCGCGTCGCGCTGCTGGAGGCGACGGGAAAGCCGGAGGCCGCCAAGCGGCCCAGTCGCTCCAAGAAGGTTGATCCGGCAGCCGGCTATCGCGTCGCAGAGCTCTACTTCGAGCGCCGCGGACAGCGTTCGATCGTCGGCAACATCTACAAGGGCAAGGTGGACAACGTGCTGGCGGGGCTGGAGGCCGCGTTCGTCGACATCGGCCTGGAGAAGAACGGCTTCCTGCACGTCGACGAGATCGTCGTGCCGGGCGTCGACGTCGGGCGCCGCGGCCGCGGCGGCAAGGAGGGCGCCTCGAAGATCACCGAGCTGATCAAGCCCGGCCAGGAGATCGTCGTGCAGGTCGTCAAGGATCCGTTGAAGAGCAAGGGCGCGCGGCTGAGCATGGAACTCACCGTCGCCGGGCGCTACATGGTCTATGCGCCGACCGGCGAGGGGATCGGCGTCTCGCGGCGGCTGGACGACAAGGAGCGCGACCGCCTGCGCCGCGAGACGAAAGGCCTAGATCTGCAGGGCGGCGGCGCGATCGTCCGCACGGCCGCGAGCGGCGCGACCCGGGCCGACTTCGAGCGCGAGCTGCAGTACCTCTTCAAGCTCCACGAGGTGCTTCGCAAGCGCGTCGAGGAGACGACCGCGCCCGGGCTCGTCTTCCAGGAGGCTGACCTCTCGGTGCGCGTCGTGCGCGACATCTTCTCCGAGCATTTCGAGCGCGCGATCGTCGACGACCCCAAGCAGCACCACCGGCTCGTCTCGTTCTTCACGCGCACGGCGCCGGAGCTGGTCGATCGCGTCGAGTTGTACGAGGAGAAGCAGCCGCTGTTCGAGGCCTACGGCGTCGAGAAGGTCATCGACGGGCTCATGACACGCCGCGTGGACCTGCCGTCCGGCGGCTACCTCATCATCGACTACGCCGAGGCCTTGACGGTCATCGACGTCAACTCCGGATCCTTCATCGGCCGCGGCAAGGGCGCGCGCCTGGAGGACACGATCACGACGACCAACCTCGAGGCCGCCGAGGAGGTCGTCAACCAGCTGCGGTTGCGCGACATCGGCGGGATCATCGTCATCGACTTCATCGACATGGCCCGTGCGCGCAACCGCGAGGCCGTGCTCAAGACGCTGCGCAAGACGCTCGACGAGGACCGGACGAAGACGTTCACGGCCGAGATCTCCAAGCTGGGACTTGTCGAGATGACGCGCCAGAACGTCACCGAGGGCGTGCGCGAGATCATCTCCAGGCCCTGTCCGATGTGCGACGGCGACGGCGTGATCAAGTCCGAGGAGACGATCGCGATCGAGTTCGAGCGCCGCTTGCGGGTCATCGCCAAGAAGGCGCTGAAGAAGCACGAGGCGTTCCTCGTCCAGATGAACCCGCGCGTCAGCGCGCAGTTCACCGGCAACGCCAAGCGCGTCTTGCACGCGTTGGAGGAGACCACCGGGCGCAGGTTCCATTTCACCGGCACCGAGGGCCTGCCGCTGAACCACTTCGACATCATCATGATGGGCTCGCGTGAGGAGGTGCAGGAGCGCGCCGTGCCGTTCCGCGAGGGCGACGAGGTGCTCGTCCACATCATCGAGCCGCACATGTACGACGTCGACGACGCGGTGGCCAAGATCGACGGCTACATCATCAGCGTGAGCGGCGGCGGGCGCTTCGTCGGCGCCAAGCGCCTGGTGCGCATCGAGCACGCCGGCCGCACGTCGGCGACGGCCACGCTGCTGGACAACGGCGAGCCTGTGCAGCCGGCCGCCGAATCCCCCTCCGTGCCGCCCGTCGACCCGCCCGCGGAGCCGCTCTCGGAGTCGCCCGCCGAGCCGGTCGCCGAGCCGGTCGCCGAGGATGACGTAGAATCGACGACCCGGCGCCGCGGCCGCAGAGGCGGACGGCGCCGTTCGCGCGCTCCGGCGGAGTCTGCGGCACCAACATCTTCGGAGAGCTGAAATGGCCTACGCAATCGTCAAGACCGGCGGCAAGCAATACCGCGTCGAGGAGGGGCAGACCCTGCTCGTCGAGCGCCTGCGCGAAGAGGAGGGTGCCACCGTCTCGCTGCAGCCGCTGCTGTTTCGCTCCGACGACACCGTCTTCGACGCCGACGGGCTGAAGGGCGTGTCGGTGAAGGCGAAGATCGTCGGCCACGAGCGCGGCGAGAAGCTGCGCGTCTTCAAGTTCAAGCCCAAGCGCGGGTACAAGCGCACTGCCGGGCACCGCCAGGAGCTGACCCGCCTGGAGATCACGTCTCTGACAGCAGCGAAGGAGGCCACCAATGGCTCATAAGAAGGGCCTCGGGTCCTCCCGCAACGGCCGCGATTCCAACGCCCAGCGCCTCGGAGTCAAGACGTTCGCGGGCCAGATCGTCACCGGCGGAGAGATCATCGTGCGTCAGCGCGGCACGCGCTTCAGGCCGGGCGACGGCGTCGGCATCGGCAAGGACGACACGCTCTACGCGCGCACCGCGGGCGTCGTCGTGTTCGGCCGGCGGCGCGGCAAGCGCGTCGTGTCGATCGCACCCGACGGCGAGGGTGCCTAGGGGCGCATGACGGGGCGCGACGTCGCCCGCGTGCTCAACACCGGGCGCATCGCGCTCGGTGCCGCGCTCATGCTCGCCCCGCGGCGAACTGCCCGCGGCTGGATCGGCGCGGACGCGGATGCGCCGGGCGCAACAGCGCTCGCCCGCGCTCTCGGCGTCCGCGACGCGGTCCTCGGCGCGATGGGGTTGCACACGATGGACAACCCGCAGGTCGCCCCGCGCTGGCAGCGCACGCTGGCTCTGTGCGATGGCGTTGACCTGGCGGCGACGCTTGCCGTACGGCGCAGCCTGCCGCCCGTGGGCGTGGCGCTCACCGTCGCGATGGCCGGCGTGGCGACTGGCGCGCAGCTCTGGGCGGCGGGGCAACTCGGGAAGATCGAGCCCGCGCCGGAGTCGGTATTTCCGGCCAAGCGGCCGTCGCAGCGAGTCTGATTCTGCGGCGTTTGTTCAGCTCGCGGTTGCGCAGGATCTTCGCGCGGCGGGTCGGGCGTGCCGCCGGCCCGGAGGTTGTGGCTGAGCGGGCGGTTGTGGCTGCGCCGGAGGTTGCTGGGGGGCGGGAGGTTGATGGGGGGCGGGAGGTTGCTGGGGTGGCGGAGGTCGCCGCGGAGCCGGAGATCGCTGCGGCGGTCTGCTATCGCCGGCGCGATGGGCGCCCGCAGTTTCTGTTGGTGCGCACCAGCGACGGCGCACGCTGGACCTTTCCGAAGGGTGGGCTGGAGAAGCGAGAAACGCTTGCCGAAGCGGCAGCGCGCGAGGCCGGCGAAGAGGCGGGTGCCTCCGGCGTCGTCGCCGGGTCGCTCCTGACCGAGTATCGCCACGCACCCTCGCGCCGTGCCGGGCACGCGGACGATCTCGTCGCTGCCTTCCTGCTCAAGGTGCGACGCGCTGGAACATCCTGCGAGCCAGGCCGCAACCCGACGTGGTTCGACGTGGCGACGGCGCGCGAGAGAGTGGCCGAAGGCCGTGATGCCTTCCACGCGCAGGAACTTCAGCGGGTGCTGGATGCCGCCACGCGTGAGATGCGACGTCGCTAGGCGTGTCTCGCACGCGGAGGCGCGGCGCCTCCGCCGTCGACACGGCTGAGATGTGGCCGAGATTGCACTGAAACGTTGCGTTTGCGCGGTGATTCGCAACGCAATAGGCGGGATGCTGGTCTGCATGGACGCACGGGGACAGGGGGTGTTCCGGGTTGGTCGTTCTCACGACGACGAAGCCGGAACACCCCCCCGATCTGCGCGTTTCTCGCCTCGCCTCCGAGCAGGACGGGATCGTCGATCTGCGCCAGCTGATGTCGATCGGGCTCAACCGTTCGTGGGTGCACATACGCGTTCGCAGCGGGCGGTTGCATCGCATCCACCGCGCTGTCTACGCCGTCGGGCACGAGGCGCTGACGTTGCGAGCCCGGCTGCGAGCGGCCGTCATGGCGTGTGGAGACGGCGCCGTGCTCAGCCACGCATCCGCGGGCGCACTGTGGGGGATCTTGCCCGAGGAGGCCGTTCGGGTGCCGGAGGTGACGGTGGTCGCGACCACGCGTCGCCACGACGGCATCCGCACACACCGAGTGCGCCAGCTCGATCCGCGCGACATCACCCGCCGCCACGCAATCCCGATCACGACCACTGCGCGCACCCTCTTGGACCTCGCCGACTGCTTCACGTCCCGCGCCCTGCGCCGTGCCGTCCGTCAGGCTCAGGCAGAGCAGCGCGTCAACGTGCGGCAGATCGCCGATGTGCTGACGCGCGCACAAGGTCGGCGGGGCGCTCCAAAGCTCGCCGCGATCATCGCCGGCGGTCCGGCCCCGACGCGCAGCGAGGCGGAGGACATCGTGCTCGAACTCATCGTGAGCAGCGGCCTCCGGCACCCCGACGTCAACCAGCGACACGTTGTCGGCGGCCGCACGCTGTATCCCGATATGCGCTGGCCAGAGCAGCGCCTGATCGTCGAGGTCGACAGCGCGAAGTGGCACGACGGGGCGCTTGCCCGCGGCGACGACGGCGAGCGACAGGCGCTGCTGGAAGCCAGCGGCGAACGCGTGCTGCGGATCTTCTGGGAGCACGCGGTCACCGATCCCGACCGGACGCTCGTGGCCGCGGGCGCGCCGCCCGCGACCGCACGCCCCCGCCTGGACCGGATGTCGAAGATTGGCAGCGAGATTTTGGCCCAGATGGACTAGAGGCAGACCGCGGCAACCGCCTATCGTCGCGCTCGCCCTAGGGTTCCGCTGCCGATGCAGGCAGGTCTGGTCCGAGAGGGCCGGCCGGCACCCACATAGCCGCGTTGACACGGAGGGATAAAAGCCCGGGAGATTCGATCTCCTGGGCCTTTCTCATTAAAGGGGAGACCCCGCTTGAAACCGCATGGACAGGTCGCGCCCGCCACGCCGGTCCTGGACGTGCAGGACCTGCGCGTGACCTTCAAGTCACGCGGCGGCGATGTCCACGCGCTGCGCGGCGCCTCGCTGCAGATTGCGGCCGGCGAGATCCTCGGCCTCGTCGGCGAGTCAGGTTCGGGCAAGAGCGTCCTCGGCCTCACAGCGCTCGGACTCCTGCCGACTGACCCTCAGCCGGTCGTGACCGGGTCGGTCTTCCTCGACGCGGAGGACATGGTCAAGGCCACCGAGGACACGCGGCGCCGGCGGCGCGGCTCGGACCTCGGGGCGATCTTCCAGGATCCGATGACCTCGCTGAACCCGACGATGCGCGTCGGGCGCCAGGTCGCCGAGGCTGCCGGCGCATCCACCACGCCGCAGCGCGTCCACGAGCTGCTCGCCGACACCGGCATCCCGGAGCCGCACGTGAAGGCGCGCGCCTACCCGCACGAGCTCTCCGGCGGACTGCGCCAGCGCGTCATGATCGCCATGGCCCTCGCTCGCGAGCCGCGTCTCGTGGTCGCCGACGAGCCGACGACCGCGCTCGACGTCACCGTCCAGGCGCTCGTCCTGGACCTGCTTGCGAAGATCGTCCGCGACCGTGGGATGGCGCTGCTGTTCGTCACGCACGACCTCGGCGTCGCCGCCCGCATCTGCGACCGCATCGCCGTCGCCTACGCCGGACGGATCGTCGAGACCGGGACCGCGGCCGCGGTACTGGGAAGCGCGCGTCACCCCTACACGGTCGGCCTGCTCGCCAGCCGCCCGCGGATGGACGGCGCGATCGCCCGGGGCGACCTGCCGACGCTCGCCGGCCGTCCGCCGGACCCCCGAAAGCCGCCTCCCGGCTGCGCATTCGCGCCGCGCTGCCCGGCGGCGGACACGCAGTGCGCGCTGCCCGTCCCGACGCACGGCCTCGGCCAGCGCACCGACGAGTGCCATCACCCCGGCGTGCTCGGTCGCTGGCCCCGAGGCGGGCCGGGCGCCGGCCTGCCCGATCCGCTCATGCTCCGTCCCGCGACGCCGGCCGACGCCCCCGCGCTCGTCCGGGCGGTCCCGCCCGAGCCGGCGCTCGTCGTCACCGACGTCGTCAGGGCGTTCGCGCGCCCCAGGCGCCATCCGTTTGCCAGACGCGCGGCGCCGTTTCGCGCCGTCGACGGCGTGACCCTCCAGGTGCCGGCCGGTGGTGCGCTGGCGATCGTCGGCGAGTCGGGCTCGGGCAAGACGACGCTGCTTCGGATGGTCGTCGGACTCCAGCAACCCAGCCGCGGCCGGATCGAGCTTGGCCCGGGCGCGCCGCCGCAGCTCGTCTTCCAGGACGCGGGCGCATCGCTCACGCCGTGGCTGACGATCGGAGAGCAGGTCGGCGAGCGCCTGGCCGCGCTCGGCGTTCCCGCCGACGAGCGAGGAGACCGGGTCAACGCGACGCTCGCCGCCGTCGGGCTGCCGCACGACGCCGCCGCGTCGATCCCGCGCCGCCTGTCGGGCGGCATGCGCCAGCGCGCCGCGATCGCGCGGGCGATCGCGGTCCCGCCGGCGCTGCTCGCCTGCGACGAGCCGGTCTCCGCGCTGGACGTCTCGCTCGCCGCGCAGGTGCTCAACCTGCTCTGCCATCTGCGTCGCACGCTCGGGATCGCGCTGCTGTTCGTCACCCACGACCTCGCCGCCGCGCGCGCGGTGGCCGACGAGATCGTGGTCATGCACCGCGGCAAGGTGGTCGAGCACGGGTCGACGGCGCAGATCCTCGAGGCGCCCGAGCATCCCTACACGCGCGAGTTGCTGTCCGCCGTTCCCGACGTCTCCGAAGCGGCGTAGCAGAGGATCTGCGATGACGTTGCCGTCCACGGACCAGCGAGCAACGGCGCGCGGTCGTGACATCGCGCCGTTGCTCGAAAACGGTGAGGGCGACGCGGGAGGGCGGGCCCTTGCGATGAGCGCTGTGTCCAATGGCGCCCCTCCGGGTGCCTCCGCCGCGCTCGGGGGCGATGCCGCACGGCGGCTCTGGCGCGGGCGGCCGTCGACCGACGTGCGCGTTGCGGGCGCGGGCGGCGCCCTGCGCGCGGCCGCCGGGCCCGTCGCGATCCTCACGGCGATCGCCCTCCTCGCGCCGCTGCTGGCTCCCCACGGCAGTCTCGAGGTCACGAACGCCGGTCCGTTTGCGGCGCCGGGAACCCACGCCTTGCTCGGAACCGACGAGATCGGCCGCGACGTCCTCTCGCGGGTGCTCTACGGCATCCGCACCTCGTGGCTGTCGGCGCTCGGCGTGATCGCCGCCGGCGCCGCGTTCGGCTCGCTCGTCGGGGCGATCGCCGGCGCGGTCGGCGGTTTCGTCGACACCGTGCTCATGCGGTTGACCGACCTCTTCCTGTCGCTGCCTGCGCCGGTGCTCGCGATCGCCGTCATCGCCTCGCTCGGGCCGAGCCTGATGAACACGCTGCTCGCGCTGAGCATCGTGTGGTGGCCGTGGTACGCGCGCATCGTGCGCGGCGAGGTCCGTGCGCTCGCCGCTCGGCCGCACGCCGAGGCAGCGCGACTGGCCGGCGTCGGACGAACGCGCCTCGTGCTCAAGCACCTCCTCCCGGGCGCGATCGCGCCGGTCGTCGTGACGATGTCGCTCGACGTCGGCAACCTCATCCTCGCGCTCGCCGGGCTGTCGTTCATCGGCCTCGGCGCGCCCGCGCCGGCTGCCGAGCTCGGCGCGATGAGCGCGCGCGGCCTGGACTACCTCTTCGGACATCCCTGGGTGCCGATCGCGCCCGCGGTCGCGGTCGCCCTGCTCGCGCTGGCAGCGAACCTCAGCGGCGACCTGATCAACCGTCGCATCGACGAAAGGACGAACCGATGACCCGCTGGCTTTCCGTCGCGCTCGCCGTGCTGGGCATCGCTCTCGCCGGCTGCGGCTCGACGCAGAAGAAGGGCGCCACCGGTGGCGACACGCTGCGCATCCCGTACCTCGCAGACATGTCGGTGCCCGACCCCGACGTCTTCTACGACGTCGAGGGCAACGCGGTGATCCTCAACCAGTACGAAGGCCTGCTGAAGTACGCCCCGGACTCGACGAAGATCGTCGGCAGCCTCGCGCGCAGCTGGTCGGTCTCACCCGATCGCTTGACATACACGTTCCGGCTGCGCCCGGATGTGCGCTTCCACGGCGGCGCGCCGCTCACGGCGCAAGCGGTCAAGCGCGCGTTCGAGCGCCGGCTGGACGTCGACCAGGCGCCCGCTTACATGCTCAAGCCGATCAAGAGCATGTCGACGCCGGACAGGCTGACGTTCGTCGTCAAGCTCAAGTCGCCGGTCAACCCGTTCGAGGCGTACATGGCGTCGAGCTGGGGGCCGAAGATCATCGGTCCGGACGCGATCGTCACGCACAAGGGCAAGGACTTCGGCCAGACGTGGCTGCGCACCCACGGCGACGGCACCGGCCCCTACAAGCTGACCGCGTTCGACCGCGGCCGCCAGTACACGCTCACGAGAAACGACGAGTACTGGGGTCAGAAAGCGAACTTCAAGCGCGTCCTGATCAAGATCACGCCGGACATCGGGACCCAGCGCCTGGAGCTTCAGAACGGCGATCTCGACGCGGTGCTGCATTCGTTTCCGGCCTCGGAGCTGGCCTCGCTGCCGAGCAACCTGAAGGTGCAGCGCGCGGACTCGTTCCTGCGCCTGCTGCTGTACGTCAACACGAACAAGCCGCCGTTCGACGACCCGGCGGTGCGCGCCGGACTGCGCTCGGCCTTCGACGTCGACGAGCTCGTCAGGCAGGCCTACTCGACGACGGCAACGAAGTCGGTCGGCGCCTATCCGGAGGCGATCCTGCCCGACCAGCCCGAGCTGCCCTACGCGGCCGACCCGGCCAAGGCGAGCGCGGCGGCCGCCAAGGCGAAGACGAAGAAGATCACGTTCGCCTACACCTCCGACGAGTCGGGCGTCCAGCGGCGGGCCGGCGAGCTGCTGCAGACGCGCCTGAAGCCCGCCGGCTTCGAGGTCACGCTCAAGGAGGTCCAGCTGCCGCAGGTCTACGGCTACCTCAAGAACCTGAAGTCCGCGCCGGACCTGCTGCTGATGACGAACACTCCCGACGCGGCACACCCCGACACCTGGGCGCGGATCCTCTTCTCCTCGACCGGCGGGCTGAACTTCCTCGGCTACTCCGACAACGCGCTCGACAAGGACCTCGACGCCGCGCTCGACGCGCCGCCGGCGAAGGCGACCGCGCTGTACCAGCAGGTCGGGCGGCGGCTGATCGACTCAAACTCGCTGTTCTTCTTGGGCGACGTCAAGGACGTCTTCGTGCTCAACAACGACCTCACGGGCGTCCAGCACGTGCCGGCGTATCCGTGGACCGTCGCCTATGCGCCGCTGAAGCGGGTGAGCGGATAGTGCTCGCGCTCCTCGGTCGGCGGGTGGTGGCGCTCGCCGCGGTCCTCCTCGGGCTGACGGTGATCGTGTTCTTGTTGCAGGTCGTCATCCCGTCCGACCCGGCGCGGGCGATGGTCGGCGCGAGCGCGTCGCCAGAGGCGGTGGCGGCGAAGGCAGCCCAGCTCGGCTACGACAAGCCGCTGCCGGAGCGCTTCGCGAACTTCCTCGGCCGCGCCGCGACCGGCGATCTGCAGGACTCGCTGCGCACGCGCAATCCGGTCGCCGACGACCTGCGGACGTTCGCGCCCGCGACGCTCGAGCTGGCCCTCGCCGCCTCGGTGCTGGCGGCGCTCCTGGGCGTGGGGCTGGCGCTCGCGCTGGCCGCCGGCGGGCGACTCGCGCGCGTGTTGCGCCTGATGCTCGTCGCGGGCGCATCGGTGCCGGGATTCCTGGTCGCGCTCGTCGCGATCCTCGTCTTCTACTCGGGCCTGCACCTGCTGCCGGCGTCGGGGCGCGTCACCGACACGCTCGTGCTCCCCGACGGGCCGACGCAGCTGTTGCTGGTCGACTCGCTGCTGGCGGGCGATCCGGGCGTGTTCTTCAGCGCCCTCGGGCACCTCGTGTTGCCGGCGTTCACGCTCGCGCTGGTGCCGGCGCTGGCGATCGCGCGGACGCTTGCGACCTCGCTGGAACGGGTCATGCGCGAGGACTACGTCCGCACGGCGCGATCGAAGGGGCTGCGCGAGCGGGCGATCCTCGTCCGCCACGGACTGCGCAACGCGGCCGGGCCCGCGCTGACGATGGGCGGCCTGCAGTTCGGGCTGCTGCTCGCGGGCATCGTCGTCGTCGAGCAGATCTTCTCCTGGCCGGGGCTGGGGCTGTATCTCAACCAGTCGATCGCGTTCTCGGACTTCCCCGCGATCACCGGCACGACCCTGCTGCTCGGCACCGCGTACGTCGTCGTGAACTTCTGTGTCGACGTCGCGCAGGCGGCGGCCGACCCGCGGATCAGGACCGTGTAGGAGCTACATCACCGATGGGCGCCATCATCGATTCGATCCTGCCGCCGGCCGCGAGCTGGTCGCGCGTGTGCCTGCGCGGTACCGCGCTGACGCTGACCGATCTGGAAGGCGGCGCGAACGTCGCGGCGCTGCTGTACCGCGCCGCCGATCCGCTGGAGCGCTACTGCATGCCCGACACGCTCAAGGCGCAGCACGTCAGCCGCCTGACGGAGGGGGTCGCCCTGTACTCCGACATGGGGCGCGTGCTGGCGTCCGTCACCGACGACGGCGTCGGCTGGCACGACACGATCACCGGCCACGCGCTGGACGAGCACATAGCCTCGCGCTGGGGCGCGGTCTCCTACCAGGAAGCCCGCAACGGGTGGCGGCGCAGCGCGCGCCACGCGCTGCTCGTCGAGCTGGCGAAGTTCGGTCTCGGCGCCCGCGATCTCGTCGCAAACGTGAACTTCTTCTCGAAGGTCGCCGTCGGCGAGGCGGGCGAGCTGTCGTTCGAGCCCGGCAATTCGGCCGCCGGCGCGTCGGTGACGCTGCGCTTCGAGCTCGACACGCTCCTGATCCTGTCCAGCGTGCCGCACCCGCTCGATCCGATCGAGGAGTGGAGCCCGCGGCCGGTGCGTTTGGTGCTGTCGGCGGTCGCCGACGCGGCGGCCGACGATCGCGTCCGGATGGCGTGCCCCGAGAACGAGCGCGGCTTCGCGGCGAGCGAGACAGCCCTCCGATGAGCATCGCATCCGAACTGGATCCGGCAACCGCACGCCTGAGCGTGGACGTCGATGCCGGCGACGGCTGGATCGCAGAGCTCGCCGCCGGCGAGACGCTGCGGATCGTCGACCTGCACGGAAACCAGGCCGTCGACACGCTGTTCTTCGACGCGCATGACTACGCCAACCGCTACAGCGCGGTCGACACGCTGCGCGAACAGGGCAGCGCCTACCTCACCCTGGGTTCTCGCCTGCTGGCGCTCGACGGCCGGCCGCTCGTCACGATCGTCGCCGACACATGTGGACGTCACGACACGCTCGGCGGCGCCTGCTCGCAGGAGTCGAACGTCGTGCGCTACGGCGAGCACACGCGCCACATGCACGCCTGCCGCAACACCTTTCTCATGCAGGCGATGTCATGGGGACGGGGTCTCGAGAAGCGCGACCTGTCGGCGAACGTGAACTTCTTCATGAACGTGCCGCTGACGCCCGACGGGGGGCTGGAATTCGCGGACGGCATCTCGGCGCCGGGCAAGTACGTCGAGCTGCGCGCCGACAGCGACACGCTCGTGCTGATCTCCAACTGCCCGCAGCTCAACAACCCATGCAACGGCTATGACCCGACGCCCGTGCGGCTCATCGTCTGGCCCGCCCGATGATCGAGCTGCTGTCGGCGGGCACGCTGACGACGGTGCAGGACTGGCCCGGCCGGCTGGGGTACTGGGAGGTCGGCGTCCCGCCGTCGGGACCGATGGATGACCGCTCGTTTCGGATCGGGAACCTGCTGGTCGGCAACGCGGCCGGCGCCGCGGGGCTCGAGGTGACGCTGGCCGGCCTGCGGCTGCGCTTCTCCGTGCCCGCCGTCGTGGCGGTGACGGGGGCGCCGCTGGCGGTGCAGCTCGACGGGGTCCCGGTCGCGCAATGGACGGCGCTCGAGGTGCCGTCGGGCGCGGTGCTGAAGCTCGGGTCGATCCGCGGCGCCGGCCTGCGTGCGTACGTGCTGGTCTCCGGCGGCATCGACCGCGAGGAGACGATGGGCTCGCGCGCGATGTTCGCGCCCGCGCGGCTCGGTGGGGGACCGCTGCGCAAGGGCGACCGGCTCGCGGTGGGCGCTGCAGTCGCCGTGGCCGAGCCGGGCGCGCGACCTGAGCGCGCCGCTCCGGCGATCGCGAACAGCTGGAAGCTGCGCGTCGTCCTTGGTCCGCACGGCGCGCCCGAGCTCCTCACCGACGATGGGCTGCACGAGCTGCTGGCCGCGACGTGGACCGTCCACATGCATTCCGACCGAACGGGCGTACGCCTGACCGGGCCGTCGCCCGAGTGGGCGCGCGAGGACGGCGGAGAGGCGGGCTTGCATCCTTCGAACATCCTCGACAGCGCCTATGGCGTGGGCACGATCATGCTTGCCGGCGACATGGCGGTCGTCGTGGGCCCTGACGGTCCGAGCCTGGGCGGGTTCGCCGCTGTCGCGCAGGTCATTCGCGCCGATCTCTGGCGGCTGGGCCAGGTGCGCGCCGGCGACGAGGTGACGCTCGAGGCGATCGAGCCCGGGTTGGCGGCCGCGCTGCACGCAGCGGCCGAGGCCGATATCGCGGGCAGGCCCGCGCCCGAACCGTCGCCGCGGCCGCGCGCGGCGCCATCCGGGGCGCTGACGCCCGTGCTGGATGCGCCCCGCGACGGCGCGGGCGGCCGGCTCACGTTTCGCCGCGCCGGCGAGCGCTGCCTGCTCGTCGAGTTCGGCGAGCCGGTGCTCGACCTGCGCTCCCGCGTTCGCGCGCACCTGCTGCGCGAGGCGCTGGATCAGGCGGCGCCCGCCGGCCTGCTCGACCTCACCCCCGGCGTGCGCTCGCTGCACGTCCAGCACGACCCCGACAGACTGCCGACGATCGAGTTGCTGCACATCCTCAGCGCTCTGGAAGCGCGGCTCCCGGCGCCGGACTCGCTGACCGTCCCGGGCAGAGTCGTCCGCCTGCCGCTGGCGTGGCGCGATCCACAGGCGATGAGCGCGATCGCCCGCTACGAGGCGTCCGTGCGCGCCGACGCGCCGTGGTGCCCGGACAACATCGAGTTCATCCGCCGCATCAACGGCCTGGCCGGAGAGGACGAGGTGCGCGAGATCGTCTATGGCGCCTCGTACCTCGTGCTGGGACTCGGCGACGTGTACATGGGCGCGCCGGTCGCTGTTCCGGTCGATCCCCGCCATCGTCTCGTCACGACGAAGTACAACCCCGCGCGCACCTGGACTCCGCCCAACGCGGTCGGCATCGGCGGCGCCTTCTTGTGCGTCTATGGGATGGAGGGTCCGGGCGGCTACCAGCTCGTCGGGCGCACCGTGCCGATCTGGCACGACGCCGACGATCCGCCCTGGCGCCTGCGCCACTTCGACGAGCTGCGCTTCGAGGTGGTCAGCAGCGAGGAGCTCGGCGAGCTGCGGCGCGCAAGTGTCGCCGGCGAATGGGCGCCGGCGGTCGAGCCCGGCGGCTTCTCGCTCGCCGAGCACGAGCGCTTTCTCGAAGCGAACGCCGAGCAGATCACGGCGTTCCGGGCGCAGCGCGAGGCGGCGTTCGCTGCCGAACGGGGGGCCTGGGAGGCGGCGGCGGCATGACCGTGCGCCGCTGCAATGCGGGGGCCGGGATGTGTCCGGGCCGGCGCGAGCTTGGCGCGCCCGGATCGTCGTCGCGCGCTTCGCCGCCGGCGACCCTGACGGGGTCCGGGAAAGCGCCGAGGCCGCTTGCGCCCTCGGTGGCGAGAAGCTAGTTTATGGTGTGACGGAGAGGCGGCGATCGGCGACCGAGGGGCCGGTCGTTGACGTGCCGGCCGCGACACGCACGGGGGTCTCCCGGACGAACAGGGAGGGCATTACGCATGCTCGAAGCAGCAACCCGCCAGGAGGAGGACTCGCTCGGTCCCGTGACCCTTCCGCGGGACGCCTACTACGGCGCGCAGACCGAGCGCGCGCGACAGAACTTCGACGTCTCCGGGCAGTTCATCGGCGACTTCCCGCGCTATATCACCGCGATCGTCGAGGTCAAGAAGGCCGCAGCGCTCGCCAACGCGGACATCGGGGTGATCCGGCGGCCCGTTGCCGACGCCATCTGCCAGGCGGCCGACGAGATCATCGGCGGGAAGTTCGATCGCGCGCAGTTTCCGGTCGACATGCTCAGTGCCGGCGGCGGCGTCTCACCGAACATGAACGTCAACGAGGTCCTCGCCAACCGCGCCAACGAGATCCTCTCGGGCAGCAAGGGCTACGACCTCGTCCATCCCAACAACCACGTCAACACCGGCCAGTCGACGAGCGACGCGCTCGCGACGGCGATGAACGTCGCCCTGCACCGAGACATCCTCGCCCTCGTGGACAGCGTGCGCCTGCTGGAGGAGGTGATCGGCGAGAAGATCGAGCAGTACAGCGACACGGTGAAGCTGTCGCGAACCTGCATGCAGGACGCCGTACCGATCACGTTCGCACAGGAGTTCGGCGCCTACCTGGCGGTCGCGCAGCGCGGCGTCGAGCGCCTGACGGCCGCGGCGGAGGCCTGCCTGGACGTGCCGATGGGCGGGACCGTCGTGGGCACCGGGCTGGGCGTTGGCGCGGGCTATGTCACGCGCATCTATCCGCGCCTGCGCGAGGTCACGGGGCTACCGCTGCGCCGGCACCCCAACTTCTTCGACGCCTTTCAGAACGGCGACATCTTTCAGTACATCTCGACGACGTTCAAGGCGCTCGCCACGAACCTGGCGAAGATGTCGAAGGATCTGCGGTTGCTGGCGAGCGGGCCGCGGGTCGGGATGGCGGAGATCACGCTGCCGGCGGTGCAGGCTGGCTCCTCGTTCCTGCCGGGGAAGATCAATCCCGTCATGCCCGAGCTGATGGTCCAGATCGGCTACCAGGTGTGCGGCAACGACATGGTGGTCACGTTCGCGGTCGAGGGTGCCGAACTGGACTTCAACGCCTGGACGGGGGTGATCGCCAAGAACCTGTTCGAGTCCTGCCGGCTGCTGACCCAGGCGATCCCCCTGTTCGCCGAGAAGTGCCTGCGCGGCCTGGAGGTGCGTACCGATCGCTGCCGCGAGACGGCGCACAACACGCTCGCGCTGTCGTCGATCGTGGCCACGGTGTTCGGCTACGACGCCGGCGCACGCGCCGCCTACCACGCCGCCAACAACGGGACCTCGATCAAAGAGGCCGCGATCGCGCTGGGGATCATGTCGCCCGCCGCGGCCGAGCGGCTGCTCGATCCGGTGATCCTCACGGACGCGAGCCGCAGCGCCGCGCTCGTCGACCAGATGCTCGCCGAGGAGCAGCAGCGGGTGGCTTCGGTCATCGCCGAGCTGTCGCCCGCCGTGCGCCAGGCGATCTTCACGGTCGCCGGCACCGTCGCGCGGGCTGACGGCGAGATCAGCTCGCAGGAGGAGCAGGCGCTGAAGGTCGTCGGGGACGCGCTGCACCTCGAGCCGAGCCAGACTGAGATCGACGCCGCCGCCGGCAACGCGCTCCACCTCGATGTGGATGGCTTCGCGCTGGCCGACCGCCGGCTCGTCTACGCCTGCGGTGCCTGGCTGGCGAGCTCGGATGGCGTGCTGGAGGGCAGCGAGCTCGCGATCCTCGAGCGCCTGCGCGACGAGCTGGAGCTCGACACCGAGTCCGTGGGAGCGGTGCAGGCGCAGGTCGACCGGCTGCGGGGCGACCGGCGGCAGTACCTGCCGCGCTGCGAGGCGCTGCCGTGGTGGGAGGACTTCGCCGAACTGCTGACGCAGGTGCTCGTCGAGGCCGCAGATCCGGCATCGCGGGTCAACGGTCGCCTCTCAGAGGCGGGCGCCGGCGGTCCGCCGGCCTCGTCATGACCACCTTGGGATCCCGACGATCAGCGAACTTCGTGATGAGGATGCTTCGCGGGTCGTCAGGCCGCGAGGACGAGTCTCCGGGGTCCTCGCGTCGTGCCGTGCGCTCTACGGGGCGAGCCGCGTCCGCGGTCGTCGCATGCGCGCTGCTCGCCTTCTTCGGCGCGGCCGCGCCGGCGCCTGCGCAGGTCAAGGGCTTTCCCGTGCAGCTGACGGTCATCATCGTGCCGCCGAGCAGCGCGCCGGGCCCGCGGCCGACGGGCAGCGTGATCGTGTCCCTCGATGACCATCAGCTGCTGTCGATCCCGCTCATTCCGGGCCTCAAGCCGCTGACGTCGATCACCCCCGAGATCACCGTCGCGCTCACGCTGCTCGGGCACCGCGTCAAGATCCGCTACTCCGGCGACAGCAACTACGAGGCGAGCACCGGGATCGCGGTGACGCTTCCGACGAGCAGCCTGCTGACGATCGTCGCACGGCCCAGGGATGCGGCGCCGCCGGCGATCGAGGTCATCTCGCCCGGCGACGGGGCGCACTACGCGCAGGGGGAGGAGGTCGTGGCGAACTACGCCTGTCACGATCCGGACGACCGATCGATGGTCACGAGGTGCGAGGGTCCGGTGACGTCCGGCGGCCGGGTCGACACCGAGACGGACGCCACGTTCTCGTTTGAGGTGAAGACCGAGGACGCGCTCGGCAATGCAGCGTCGAAGACGGTGACGTACGAGGTCGTCGGCACGTCGGGGGCGCCCGCGGGCGCCGCCCCCGGCGCCACGAGCGGCGAGGGCTCCCGAGGCTCGCCGCCCCCGCCGCCCCCGCCGCCTCCGCCGCCTCCGCCGCTCGCGCCGCCGCCGGCCACGCCGCCCATGGCGCCACCGCCGGCAGCCCCGGCCGTCGGCACGCCGGGTTCCGGCACACCTGCCGCTGGCCCGCCGGCGGGCGCCGGCGTGCAGTCGCCATCACGTCGCTCTTCCACGCCACGCCCAGGCTCCCCGTCGCCCGGCGCCGGCGCTCCGAAGCCGGCCTCGCCGACGACCGGTTCGAGCAAGCCGGGTCCCACGAGCCCCGTCGGGCAGGAGTTCGCGCCGTACGACCCACGCGATGATCCGGCGAAGACGGTCGCGATCCTCATCGCGGCGTTCACGCTGCTGCAACTTGGCACGGCCACGGGCGGCCTCGCCCGTGCCCGTGGCGGGGGAGGCGTCGTGCGGACCGCGCGCAAGCACTCCGGCGGGGACGATCAGCCTCAAGCCGATTTCGCCTATAGCGATGTCAGCCCCGAGTTCCTCGGTGCCGGATTGGGATCCGTCGCGCTCGGCGACCGGTCGCGAACATGGAACTGGCCGGGGACGCGGACGCTCGATGCCCTGGGCGCAACGCTCCCGGCGCGCCTTTCGCGGCGATCGCCGCTGCTCGCGCGGATCGCCGCCGACGGCACCTATCTGCGTGCGATCCTCGGATCGGCTTCGCTGCTGGGGATGCTTGCCGGTCTGGCGCTGGGAGTTGCAGCGGTTCGGGACACGGGCGGCGATGCCCTCCCGCCCGCGGCCGCACTGACCGTCGCGATCGCGGTGCTGGGGGTGCTCGACGCCGCCGCTGGCCTCGTCGCGGTGCTGACCTTTGCGATCGGCGTGCTGGCGTTTGGCGGCGTGCAGTCCAGCGCCGACCTGCGTCTCATGCTCGCCCTCGGGTCGCTGTGGTTCGTCGTCCCGGTGCTAGCCGGCGCCGCCCGTCCGTTGCGGCGTCCGCCGACGAGGAGTCTTGCGGAGTCCTGGGACCGCGCCGCCGATTTTGTCATCGCGTCATTGATCGGCGCCTGGGCGGTGCAGAAGATCATCCTGTCGCTGCCAGGATTGGCCGGCATGCGGCTGCCGATCGCCGAGCACGCCAGCACGGCCGCGTTCTGTGTGCTGGCGGCGCTCGTGATCCGGCTCGCATTCGAGACGATCGCGTCGCACCTGTACCCCAGGCGACTGGACATGACCGAGGCCGGCGACGTGCCACAGCCCGGAGTGCTGCAGAAGCTAGGGGCGAGCGCGCTGCGCACGGCGCTGTTCGTCTTCTTCGCGTACATCGTCGTCGGGACGAGCTGGCAGCTGTGGGTGGGCGCCGCCCTCTTCGTCGCTCCGCAGATCCTCGCGGTCTACGAGGAGCGCTTCCCCAACTCGCCGGGGCTGTATCGCGCGCTGCCGAAGGGCCTCGTGCAACTCGTGCTGATGCTCTTCGTCGGCACGGCGGTCGGCGCGCTGCTGCTGCGCTGGATGGACGAGCACTCCGAGACGTTCCTTGCCGATACGTTTGTGCTGCTGTCGCTGCCCGGTTTCCTGCTCTCGCTGCTGAGCCTCTTCGGCCGCGAGGGAGACCAGCCGTCGATCGGCTGGGGCAAGCGCATCGCCGGCATCGCGATCCTCGTCGCCGGCGTCCTCCTGGTGCTCGGGCTGCTGCTGTGAGCTTACGAAGGGACTAAGCGCGTCGAGAGGGCTCGAACGTCCTCACGCCGAACGGCGACTGAGCACACAAGCGGCGGACCAACGTAACCGTAAGCCGCCGGCAAGAGATCGGCCCGGGTGTATCAGCAGTCGCCTTCATGTCGTCTGACTACAGGCAACCCCATCGCCGCCATCCACTGCCAGAAGGATCGTCATGCCGGATCCGATCAGCGACGGCTCTGCCAACACCGGCGACCAGCGGCCGCGATCGCGTTCTGCGCAGCGAGTCGAGGCGATCCAGTTGGCGGTGCACCGCTGGCTGGTGGACGACAGCATCGCGTTCCTGCGCGTCAGCCTCGGAGCGGTGTTCCTGTTCTTCGGGCTTTTGAAGCTCTTCCCCGGGATCAGCCCGGCGGAGGATCTCGTGATGACCACGACATCGATCCTGACATTCGACGTCGTCCCGGGTTCGATTGCGATCGTCGCCATCGCCGTCTTGGAGTGCGTCATCGGACTTTGGCTCATCAGCGGGCGGGCGCTGCGCGGCGTGATCTACCTCTTGGCGATCGAACTGATCGGGATCCTCGCGCCGGTCGTCCTGCTCGGTGACAGGCTCTTCAGCGGGCCCCACCACGCGCCCACGTTGCAAGGTCAGTATGTCCTCGAGGACATGATCGTCGTTGCCGCAGTCCTAGTCATCGCGACGACCGTTCGGGGCGGCTGGCTGACATCCCGGAGGCGCCGCCAGGACACGAATCGAACGCGCGAATCGGTCACCGAGGGCGAACGCTCCTGAACCGCTGACGCCAACGCAAACTGGGAGTGGGCGTGTAGCCGCTACGCTAGCGCGCATCGAACGTGAGTCCGCCACTTACTCTGAAACGGCTGGGCTGAAGCTCCTCGCCACGTCGCCGGGCTCGGCGGGAGCGGCCGTGGCCTTTGATACCGCGCTGTATCGCTTCGAGCCTGCCGGCTGGCTCGAGCACGAGCACTCGACTCACCGTTGCGTCGTACGGCCGCGAGTATGTGCGACGGTCGAGATCCGGGGAAACGCCTCGCCCACGGCACGCCAAGCGCTGGTCGGCGGCTCGTTCGAGCCGCACGACGGGTCGGCCCTGCGGGTGCGCGTCGCGCACTCCGGGCAGTGCGAGCGCGTACAGAGGATCCCCTGCAACGGCTTGCTCGGACGACCGTTACTGCTGGGGTTGCCCGTCGAGTTCGCCAGTGGCGTGGCGACGACGCTCACGAGCGACCCGCACGAGATCCACGCCGGTTGTCTCACCGTGAACGCGGGCGCCTATGACGAGGCGGGCTCTTCACAGGTCGCGTTCAGCCTGGCGACCGAGCTGTTGAAATGGATTCTGCTCACCAGCGATCCCGACGCCGTGACCGCAGACCACCTCGCCGCGCGATGGCGCAAGCTGGGGTGGTGACCGCTGTCACAGCGGCTGGCTCACCGGCCGGATCAGGATCTCGTTGACATCGACGTGCGGCGGCTGTGAGACGGCGAACATCACCGCGCGTGCGATGTCGTCGGGCTCGAGCGCGTTCGCGGGCCGGTTGTCGAAGAACGGCGTGTCGACCATGCCCGGCTCGATCGACGTCACCCGCACGCCGCTGTCGTTGAGGTCTTGGCGCGCGGACTCCGCCATTGCCGTCACAGCGTGCTTCGTGGCGCTGTAGAGCGAGCCGGGGATCGCCCGCCGGCCGGCGACGGAGCTCGTCAGCAGCAGGTGGCCGACGCTCTGCTTGAGCGACGGGAGCGTCGCGCGGATCGTGTACGCGGCCCCGAGGACGTTCGTCAGCACCATCGCCCGCCACTGCTCGGGATCGCCCTCGAGAAACCCGCGCGGGCCACCGAAGCCCGCGTTGGCGAAGGCGACGTCGAGCTGCCCGAAGGTCTCGAGCGTGGCGTGCACCATCTGCTCCTGCTGGGGGAAGTCGGTGACGTCGCACGTGACGGCGATCGCGCGCTCGGGGCCACCGAGCTCCTCGGCGAGCGCTTGCAGCTTGTCCGTCGAACGGGCTGCCAGGACGAGCCGGTAGCCGGCCTGCGCCGCGTGGCGCGCCGTGGCGGCGCCGATGCCGCTCGAAGCTCCGGTGATGAGAAAGACGGGGTCGGCCATTGGCTGGTCTCCTTGCCTGGTCTATGCCTGGAGCCACCGCGATCTGCGGCAGATCCAGGCTAAGTTGGTACAGGAATGCTCTATGACAAGGCTCGCATCTGGATTCAGGGCGGAGGTGGCGGCGACGGCTGCATGAGCTTCCGCCGTGAGGCGCACGTGCCGCACGGCGGGCCCGACGGCGGCGACGGCGGCCACGGCGGCGACGTCGTACTCGTCTGCGACGACTCGCTGCGCGACCTGCAGTCCTACAAGCGCCGGGCGCACTACAAGGCCAAGCGCGCGGGGCACGGAGAGGGGTCGCTGCGCCATGGCGCCGACGGGCCGCAGCTCGAGATCGCGCTGCCGCCGGGGACGCAGGTCTCCTCCTGGGACGGCAGCGCGCACGACCTGCTGGTACCCGGCCAGCGCGTCGTCATCGCGCGCGGCGGCGCCGGCGGGCGCGGAAACAAGCGCTTCGCGACCTCGACGCGCCAGGCGCCGCGTCTGGCCGAGCGAGGGCTTCCGGGCGAGGAGGGCTGGGTCGATCTGCGCTTGAAGCTGCTCGCCGACGTCGGGCTCGTCGGACTGCCGAACGCCGGCAAGTCCTCGCTGCTGGCGCGTATGACGCGCGCAGCGCCGAAGGTCGCGCCCTATCCGTTCACGACGCTCGAGCCCGTGCTGGGGACGCTCGAGGGCGCCGAGCGCCAGCTCGTCGTGGCCGACATCCCGGGGCTCATCGAGGGCGCGAGCGGGGGCGCCGGCCTCGGCCACGACTTCCTCGCCCACGTCGAGCGCACGCGCCTGCTCGTCCACGTTCTCGACCTCGCCCCGGTCGACGGCTCGGACCCGCGCGACAACCACGCGACGATCGAAGCCGAGCTCGAAGCGCATGACCCGCGGCTGGCGGCGCTGCCGCGCCTGCTCGCGCTCTCCAAGTCGGACCTCGTGCCGGCGCAGGACGCGGAGCTCGCCGCGGCGCAGTGGCGCGAGCGCCTGGGCGCCGACGTGCCGGTGCTCGTGACCTCCGCGGCGAACGGCCACGGCCTGGACAGGCTTTCCGCCGAGCTGCTGCGGCGCGTCCCGCTGCTGCCGGCCGCCGAGGACGCCGTCGCGCTCGACGCCCCGGCCACCGAGCATCGGGTCTTCCGTCCCGCCGCCGGCCGCGGCTTCAAGGTCGAGCGCACCGGCGACGGAGCCTTCAGGGTGGACGGTGAGGGCATCGCGCGGTTGCTGGCGCGCCACGATCTCGACAACGACGAAGCGCTCGCCCATGTCGAGGGACGGCTGCGGAGGATGGGCGTCATCAGCGCTCTGGAATCTGAAGGATTCCACCCAGGCGACGATGTCGAGATCGCCGGCGTCCTGTTTGAGCTGCATCCGGGATAGGTTTCCGTACCGAAACCTTGGCCCCCGTCGTCGTGTTGGGGCCACAAACGGGGAACTGAACAGGGGGAGCGGCCGTGCGGCATGCCAGACATGGACAGGATTTGACGTGCGCGGGCGGGACGGTGACGCAGCGAAGCACGACTGGCTACCGTTCCGCGGCCATGAACCTCCGCCGAGCCATTCTCTTCATCCTGCTGCTCGCCTCGATCTGCGCGCCAGCCGCACAGGCCGCCGACGACCAGCTGTCGATCATGATGGACGACGACCAACTGCTGTATCGCAACGAGACGACGCGCGCCCGCACGCTCACCACGATGCGCTCGCTGGGCGCGGACGCCGTTCGCGTGACGGTCCTCTGGCGCGTCGTGGCGCAGGGCGCGGACCTCAACGACGCCGAGATCGACAAGCTCGCCACCGAGACGCTGAAGAAGCGCGCGCGCAAGCAGCGAATGCGCTTCAAGGCGACGGATCCGCGCACGTACCCGACCCGCAACTGGGATCGCTACGACAACGTCGTCAAGGAAGCGACGAGCCTCGGGATGCGCGTGTACTTCACGGTCAGCGGCCCGGGTCCGCGCTACGGACACCACGTCGCGCCGCCGAGCCAGCGCATCAACGCCGGGACGTTCAAGCCCTTCCCGTCGCGCTTTCGCTCCTTCGTCGAGGCCGTCGGCAAGCGCTACTCGGGCGGCTACAAGGACGAGAACGGCATCCGCGGGATCCTGCCGCGCGTCGCGCTCTGGTCGATCTGGAACGAGCCCAACCAGCCCGGCTGGCTGACTCCGCAGTGGGAGAACAAGGGCGGTGAGACCGTTCCCGCGTCGCCGGGGCTCTATCGCAGGCTGTTCGTCGCCGGTCGCCAGGGTCTCGAGCGCAGCGGTCACGGCGACGACGTCATCCTGCTCGGCGAGACCAGCCCGCTCGGCTCGCCGCTGCGCGGACCGCGCAACGGCATCCGGCCCGTCCCGTTCCTGCGCGAGCTCGCGTGCGTCGCGCCCAACGGCCAGCAATACGTCGGCCCTGCGGCCGAGCGGCGCGACTGCGGCTACTACGCCGTCAGCGGCCCGCTGAAGGCCAGCGGCTACGCCCACCATCCGTACACGAAGAAGGGTGCGCCGACGGTGGCGCCGAAGGTGCCGGACGAGATCACGATCGCGAACATCGCCGGCCTCGGCCCGCTCCTGGACACGGTCTCCGATCAGTCGGGCGCCAAGATCCCGCGCGACATGCCGATCCTCCTGACGGAGTTCGGCTACGAGAGCAATCCGCCCGATCCGCGCAACGGCGTGTCGCTCATGCGCCAGGCACAGTTCAACCAGCTCGCGGAGTTCCTCGCCTACCAGGACCCGCGTGTGAAGGCGATGACGCAGTTCCTCGTGCGCGACGCGGCGCCGCTGACGCGCTTTGCGAAGGGCTCGCGCTTCTACTGGTTCACCTATCAGTCCGGGCTGTACAACCTCAAGGGCCAGGCCAAGCCGGCGGCATACGGATACACGTTCCCGCTCGTGCTCTATCCCGCGGGCGAGGGCATGATCGGGTTCTGGGGCCAGATGCGCTTCCGGCCCAACGGCTCCGACGACACGGTCCTGTTCATGTGGCGGCCCAAGACGAACGTGGAATGGTCGCCGATCAGCCCGCCGGTGAAGACGAACTTCCGCGGCTTCTTCTCGGGTTCGGTTCCGATCCCCGGTCCCGGCGGCCAGTACCGCGCCGTGTACCTGGATCCGGCGACCGGCGCGGTGAAGGTATCGTCGTTGTTCACGGCGCCGTAGCTCGCGTCCGCTGAGCGCCTGGATCGGCTGGCCCTAAGCTCCCGGCCAATGGCCCGCTACGTCATCAAGCTCGGATCGAGCATCGTCGCCGAGGACTCCGGTGAGCTGCGCGCCGGCGTTCTCGAGCGCATCTGCGCCGAGGCGGGGGCCCGCCACGCGCGCGGTGACGACGTCGTGCTGGTGACGAGCGGGGCGATCGCGCGCGGGATGCGGGTCATGGACCTGCCCGTGCGCCCGCGCGCGATCGAGGATCTCCAAGCGGCGAGCGCGGTCGGCCAGGGCAAGCTCTACCGCGTCTACGACGAGCTGCTGCGCGAGCGCGGGATCACGAGCGCCCAGGTGCTGCTGACGTTCTTCGACATGAGCGCGCGCACGCACTACCTCAACGCGCGCCAGACGCTCGGCAAGCTGTTGGACTGGCGCGTGCTGCCGGTCATCAACGAGAACGACACGACCGCGACCGACGAGATCTCCTTCGGCGACAACGACTTCCTCGCCGCGCAGGTGGCGATGCTGATCGGTGCCGACCTGCTCGTGCTGCTGACCGACGTCGAGGGGTTGTTCACGGCCAGCCCCAAGGCGGACCCGGACGCCGAGCTCGTCGCGAAGGTCACGGACTTCGCGACGCTGGGTGCGCTGAACATCGGCCATGCGACCTCGCCGCTCGGCTCCGGCGGGATGCGCTCCAAGGTCGTCGCCGCGGAGATGGCGAGCGCCGGCGGGATCGAGACCGTGATCTGCAGCGGGCTGCGCGACGGCGCGCTGAGCGCGGCGCTCGACGGCGAGCCCGCCGGGACCCGCTTCACCGCCGGCGAGACGCGCTACTCCTCGTTCAAGCTGTGGCTGAAGTACGCCAAGCCGTCGCGCGGGACGATCGTCGTCGACGCCGGCGCGGCGCGCGCGCTGCGCGACGGCGGCACGTCGCTGCTGCCGGTGGGCATCACCGAGGTCCGCGGAAGCTTCGACGCCGGCGACGCGGTCCAGGTCGCCCACGGGGCGATCGTCATCGGCAAGGGGATCTGCAACTACGACGCCGAGGAGCTCGTGCGCGTCAAGGGGATGAAGTCGGCCGCCGTGCGCGAGGTGCTGCCGCGGGCGACGGAGGAGGCGATCCACCGGGATTATTTCGTGCTGGCGTAGCGGGGCGGGTCGCACACGGTTTCCCACTGCGCCTCGACGATGCGCTCTGTCCGGTCGATACCGCAAAGCCATTGACGGCGGCGTACCCTTCCCCCGTGGCCACCGTCGCCCGCAGCGTCTCGGACATCTGCCTCCAGGCCCGCGACGCCGCGCGCTCGCTCGCGGCGCTGCCGACCGACACCAAGAACGCCGCGCTGCTCGCGATCGCCGACGCGCTGATCGACCGCACCGACGAGATTCTCGAGGCCAACGCGCGCGACATGGAGGCCGGGCGTGCGGCGGGTCTCGACAGCGCGCTGCTGGACCGGCTTGCGCTCGACCCGGCCAGGATCGCCGGCGTCGCCGCCGGAACCCGTGCGATCGCCGCGCTGCCCGATCCGGTGGGCGAGGTCGTGGAGGGCAGGCGCCTGCCCAACGGACTGGATGTGCGCAAGCTGCGCGTGCCGTTCGGCGTCGTCGCCGTCGTCTACGAGGCGCGCCCGAACGTCACGATCGACGCCGCCTCGCTGTGCCTGAAGTCCGGCAACGCGGTCGTGCTGCGCGGCTCGTCCTCGGCGGCGCACTCCAACGACGTGCTCGCGCAGGTCGCGGCCGAGGCCGCCATTGGTGCGGGCGTGCCGGAGGGCGCGATCGGACTCGTCGCGGGCGGCGGGCGCGAAGAGCTCGCCGAGCTCGCGACCCAGGACGGGATCGTCGACCTCATATTCCCGCGCGGCGGCGAAGGCTTGAAGGCGGCGCTGAAGGCCGTCGCGACGGTGCCGGTGATCTATGCCGCATCGGGCAACTGCCACGTCTTCGTCGACGCGTCGGCCGATCTCGACGCGGCCGAAGCGATCGTCGTCAACGCCAAGGTCCAGCGCCCAGGGGTGTGCAACGCCGCCGAGACGCTGCTCGTCCACGCCGGCGCTGCGCCGGCCTTCCTCCCGCGCGCGCTGGGCGCCCTGCGCGAGGCCGGCGTCGAGCTGCGCGTCGACGGGCGCGCCCGCGCGCTGGCGGGCAAGCTCGCGCCGTCGCTCAGCGATGCCACCGACGAGGACTGGGACACCGAGTTCCTCGCGCTCGTCCTGGCGGTCCGGGTGGTGGACACGGTCGACGAGGCGATCGAGCACGTCAACCTCCATGGCTCCGGGCACTCCGAGGCGATCGTCACCGGCGACGCCGCCGCTGCGCGCGCGTTCGAACGCGGCGTCGACGCGGCGTGCGTCTACGTCAACGCCTCCACGCGCTTCACCGACGGGGGAGAGTTTGGGATGGGCGCCGAGATCGGCAACTCGACCCAGAAGCTCCATGCGCGCGGGCCGATCGGCGTGCGCGAGCTGTGTACGTTCAAGTACGTGGTCGTCGGCGACGGTCACGTCCGTCCGTAGGAGCGCGTGGCGCGCGTCGGCATCCTGGGCGGGACCTTCAATCCGCCGCATCTGGCACATCTCGTCTGCGCATCCGAGGCGGCGTCGCAGCTGGACCTCGACCGCGTGCTGCTGACTCCCGTCGCGCTCGCGCCGCACAAGGACACGGGCGATGTCGACCCGGGTCCGGAGGAGCGCCTACGGCTCTGCCGCCTGGCGATCCAGGGCGACGAGCGGCTCGACGTCTGCGACGTCGAGGTCCGCCGCGGCGGACCGTCGTACACGGTCGATACGCTGAGGGAACTCCATGCGCGTACGCCGGAGGACGATCTGACATTCATCTTGGGGGGCGACATCGCTCTCGGACTGCCGTCGTGGCACGAGCCCGAAGCTGTGCTCGCGTTGGCTACCCTGGCGGTCGCCGAGCGTCACGGGGCAGAGCGCCGCGACGTCGCGGCGCGCCTGGAGGAGAGCTTCCCTGGAAGCGCATCGCCGCGGTTCTTCGACATGCCGCGCCTGGACATCTCGTCTTCGCAGATCCGGCGTCGCATCGTGGAGGGGCGCTCCATTCGCTATCTCGTACCTGATCCCGTCGCCGAGCACATCGCTCGGAGAAAGCTGTACCGATGAATCCAGCACAGCTCGCAGAGGCGATCGCGGCGCTCGCGGCGGACAAGAAGGCGATCGACGTCGTCGAGCTCGACGTGCGCGGCGTGCTCAACTACACCGACTTCTTTCTCGTCTGCTCGGGCAACACCGCGCGGCAGACGAAGGCGATCCACGATGGCATCTACCAGACGCTCAAGGACGACTGCGGCGTGCTGCCGCGCCGCGTCGAGGGCCTGCGCGAGGCGCGCTGGATCCTGATGGACTACCTCGACGTCGTCGTCCATATCTTCACGCCGGAGGCGCGCGACTTCTACCGCCTCGAGCAGCTCTGGGGCGAGGTTCCGGCGACGGCACGTTCGGCGTCGTCTGGAGGGTTGAGCGCGAGGGCGTGACGGCGCAGCCGCCGCGTTCAGCCGTCTCTATCAGCAGCCGCGCGCTGCCGGTCGGCTATCGTCGGGCACGTCTTCGTCGCGGCGCCCGGGGCCTCACGGACTTGGCGGGCAGTTCAGGACCGTGTTCTTGCCTCCGATCGCCGCCTGGTTGCGCCCGTGGTCAGTGGCTTTGTCGTAGTCGTTGTGTGCGTTGACAGCCCTTGCCTCCGTCTGCTCGAGGTGATGGGTGGCCGCTTCTCTGCGCGCCTCGCGAGCGGCCTGCTCGGAGTCGCCTAGTCCATCGATGACCTTGCTCTGCTCGTGATAGACCTTGTCGGCTGCGGCGATGTGGCCGTCCTCGTGAGCCTGCATCGCGTCGATGTATGCCTGCACCTCCGTCTTTTCGGCCTCGGTCATGTTGGGCCACGTCGGCTCTATGACCAGCGTGAAGCTCGTTTCGGGATCAAGGGCGAAGGTAAGCATCGCCGAGGCCGTCACCTGGCCGTGGCGCTCGCCGATCGTGACGGTGAGAGCCGACTGAGGCGCGACGTTGGCCGCGGAGTTGTTTTGGCCCAGGTTGTCCTTGGCCCACGCTTGCGCCTCGCTGCAGCCGGCGAACTTGCGCGTGACCCGCCGCCGTGGGACCGTCGGCGGGGGCGGCGGCGCACCGAGCGAATTGGGCTCCTCCGGCGCCTCCGGCGCCGGTCCGCTCGCGGGCCGCGTGGGTTCGCGATGCACGGCAATCGCCCCGCGGAGAAAGCGGCCGACCGCCTGGTTGCCCGCCGAGGACTGCATGTAGAGCACGGACTCGACGGTCGCTGGGGCTGCGGCGGCGGCGGGCACGGGAACTCGCCGCCGAGGCTCGTCCGCCTTCCGGAATGATCGCTCGTGCATGCCGCCCCCAAGGTCCTCCGCAGTGGCGGCGGTGTCAAACTCCGAGCTACAGCATCGCGTCCGCCTCGGCGTACCGGCTCCCCTGCATGAGATGAACCCAAGCCGCGAACGTGCCCATCCCGTTCGCTGGGTCCCTGTCGTCGACCGCGCTCTCCAGCGCGCCGAGTGCACCATTGAAATACGCGTCGGCAACGGTGGCTTCGCCTGCAGCGGCGACGAGCTTCTTCGCCGAGTTGTGCTGCTGTGAGTCTCGCCTCGTGGGACACCCTGGTCGGCGCAGAGCTTGCACGCTAGGTATTCCGTGACGCCCTCGTTGCCGTTGCGCCCGACCCGAGCGAGCCAGGTGCCGTTGGCGTAGGTCCCCTCGTGGATGGAGGTGCCGACATCGCCTCGCTACTGATTGACGGGAAGCTCGGGCCTCCGGCGCTCCGGCTGCCATGGCGCCCACTCCTGTCGCAGCCGCCGGCGCACATCGCCGAGAAACAAGCTGTCGGACGGTCGCCGCCGTCCGCCGCTGAAGCGCCGTCCCACCCTTACCGTCTCTGACTCTCATCAGGCTGTCATCTCCGGGCTGCATCCTGGCCGTCATGCGCCCACGAACCCATGTCGCCATCGCGACCGTCGCCGCCCTCTCCCTCGGCATGCTCGCCTCGGCGTGCGGGACCGATGGGCAGGTTGCCGCAGCGCAGGCCAGCCAGCCCAAGCTCGACCGTTCGAACTTCGGCAATCCGGCCACCGCCAAGAACAAGTGGTTCCCGCTCACGCCGGGATATCAATCGGTCCGGCTGGGCAAGGTCAACCGCGGCCATCGGCGCCTGGAGCACCGGCGCGTCTACACCGTGACCGACGTCTACAAGACGATCAACGGCGTGCGTACGGTCGCGGTCCTGGACCAGGACTTCGATGGCGGGCAGGTCGGCGAGCAGGCGCTTGACTTCCTCGCCGTCGACAAGCGCGGCATCGTCTGGTATCTCGGGTCCTACACAGAGGCCTACGAAGGCGGGCGCTTCGTCAACGCCAACGACGGTTGGCTCGCCGGCGTCAAGGGCGCCAAGCCCGGGATCTACATGCTGGGCAACCCCAAGCCGGGTGGCGCGGCCTACGTCCAGGAAGACCAGCCCGGGAGCGACCCGACGATCGCGAAGGTCGTCAAGGCCGGCCAGCGCACGTGCGTGCCGTTCAAATGCTTCAAGAACACGCTCGTCGTCGAGGAGGACGGGGAGAACAAGTACTTCGCGGCCGGCGTCGGCGGCATCAAGACCCAACCCCTCGGCGGCGGCGAGCAGGAGACCGAAGAGCTCATCAACCTCAGGACGCTCAGCGCGAGGGGCCTGACCGAGATCAGCAACGAGGTCCTCAAGCTCGACAAGCATGCCCGGAGCACCGTGTCGGACGTCTACGGTCGCTCCAGGCCCGCAACACGCAAGCGCTGACCCCCGTCATGAGTGCGCCGGCGCTCGTCCGGGTGCAGGAGGTATCGAAGACCTATCGCGAGGGGGGTCTGGAAGCCCACGTCCTGCGCGGCGCGAGCTTCGAGCTCGCCCGCGGGGAGACGACGAGCCTGATCGGCGTCTCGGGTAGCGGCAAGACGACGCTGATGTCGCTGCTCGCGGGCCTGATGCGCCCCGAGTCGGGCTCGGTCCTCTTCGACGGCCGCGCGCTGGGCGACCTCGACGACGCTGCACGGGCGCGGCTGCGCGCGCGCCGGATCGGCGTCGTGCTGCAAAGCGGCAACCTGATCCCCTTCCTGACGGCGGCGGAAAACGTGGAGCTCGCGATCGAGCTCGGCGGCGGCGGCAAGCGCCCGCGGGCCCGCGCGCGCAAGCTGCTCGGCGAGGTCGGGCTCGCCGATCGCGCCGACCACGAGCCGCGGCGGATGTCCGGCGGCGAGGCGCAGCGCGTGTCCGTGGCGATGGCGCTCGCCAACGAGCCGGACCTGCTGCTCGCCGACGAGGTCACGGGCCAGCTGGACTCGACGAATGCCGACCGCGTGATGGAGGTCATCTTCGACGCCTGGCGCGAGCGCGGACTGACGGTGCTGTTCGTCACCCACAACGGCGAGCTTGCCACGCGCGCGCAGCGCCGTCTGCGGCTGCACGACGGCGAGGTGCTGGCCGCGTGACTGCGGCGGCCGCAATCACGGTCGACGGGGTCAGCAAGCACTACGAGACCCCTGCTGGGCTCGTCCGGGCGATCGACGGGATCACGCTCGATGTGCAGGCCGGCAGCAGCCTCGCGATCACGGGCTCCAGCGGATGTGGGAAGTCGACGCTGCTCGGCCTGATCGGCGGCCTCGAGGTACCGACTGCGGGCCGGGTGAGCATCGGCGACCGGCAGATCTCCAGCCTGCCCGAGCAGGAGCGCGCGCGCCTGCGCCGCGACGAGCTCGGCTTCGTCTTTCAGGCCGACAACCTGCAGCCGTTCTTGACGGCGCTGGAGAACGTCGGGTTGCAGCTCGCGCTGACGGGCTCGCGCAACGGCTACGGCCGGGCGCGAGAGCTGCTCGGCGAGCTCGGCCTGGAGGGGCACGCCGACAAGCTCCCCGATCAGCTGTCGGGCGGGCAGCGCCAGCGCGTCGCGATCGCCCGTGCGCTGGTCCACCGGCCACGGCTGATCCTGGCCGACGAGCCGACCGGGTCGCTGGACGAAGACAACTCGCACGCGATCGTCGATCTGCTGCTCGCCGCCCAGCGCGCCGCGGGCGGCGCGACGCTCGTCGTCGTGACGCATGACCCGGCGGTGGCGGCGCGGCTGGGGCGTACCGTGAGGCTTCGCGACGGGCGCCTGGAACATGCGTAGCTTCGTCTGGCGCGAGCTGGTCCGTAATCCCCGGCGAACGCTGGCGTCGCTGGCGGGCATCGTCCTGGGCGTCGGGCTGTTCTCCGCGGTGCTGTTCTTCGTCGACGGCTCGGGCGCCACCATGACCCAGCGCGCGATCGCGCCGCTGGCGCTGGACATGCAGCGCGTGCTGTCCTCACCGCTCGGCGGCGACCTGCGCTTGACGCAGCGCGTGTCGGCGGGCGGTCGCTCGTTGCGGCGCGGGCAGCGGGCGACGGTGACGCTGACGGTCCTCAACCCGGGCGCGGTGCCGGCCAACGAGGTCGTCGTGCAGGACGAGCCGGCGGCGGCGCTGGCCTACGTGCACGGGTCGATGCGACGCGACGGAGCGCGGCTGCGCGACGTCGGCGCTGCCAGCCCACTGGCCCAGGGCGTCGCGGGCTCCGGGCTGAACATCGGCACGCTCGGCCCCGGTGCGAAGGTGACCTTCACGTACCGGGTCCGCGCGCGGCGGGCGCTGCGGGACATCGCGGCGCTGAGCTTGCAGGGCCGTGTGTCGACGCGCGAGAACGTCGTGCCGGTGCGGGCCAACGCGCCGGCGAACCTCAGCGCGCAGGACTTGAGCGCGCGGATCGCGCGAATCCCGGCCGTCGTCGCGGCCGATGCGCTGTCGTTTGCCGATCTGCCGAAGGGCGCATTGAAGGCGGGCGGCGCGCGGGTCGCCGATCCGGTGCGCGTGTTCGCCTTCGACGAGCGCTACCAGCGCCGCTACCCGTCGATCCGGCTGGCGTCAGGGGGCTTCGGATCGGCGCTACTCAGCGCCGAGGCGGCGCGCACGCTTGGCACGGGGCCAGGAGGGAACGTGCAGCTCAGCGTGCCGGGTCGAGCGCAGCCGCTGTCGCTGCCGGTCAGCGGCGTGACCGACCTCGCGCGGGCCAAGCCGCTCTTCTACAGCCGCAAGACGAGCAAGCTCGAGGACTTCATCTACGTGCCGGACTCGATCGTCGTCAGCCCCGAGATCTTCCGGCGCGAGATATTGCCGGCCTTTCAGCTGGCCAACGCTCGCCGCGGGAGCTCGCTGAAGAGCCTGCCGGTGTCGGAGGTCGACGTCCTGATCGACCGCTCGCGGCTGCATACCGATCCGGGCCGGGCGCTCGCACAGTCAAAGGCCGTCGCGCGCTCGGTGAGCCGCGTCGCGCCGGGCCAGGACACGCTGATCGACAACATCTCCAACACGCTGCAGGTCGCGCGCGACGACGCCGCCGTCGGACGCCGGATGTTTCTCTTCCTCGGCCTGCCCGGCGTCCTGCTGGCGGCCTTCCTCGCTGCCTATGCTGGCAGCATCCTCGCCGGCGCGCAGCGGCGCGACCAGGCGAACCTGCGTATCCGCGGAGCGCATCGCGGCCACCTGGCGCGGATACTCGCCTACCGCACGCTCGCGCTCGCCGGCGCCGGATCGCTGCTCGGCGTCGCGCTCGGGTTCGTCTCGGCGCTGGCGATCCTCGGGCCGAGCACGCTGCTCGAAGCCGCGACCGCTGACCTCGCGCTGTCGGCGCTGATCGCGATCGCGGTCGGGATGGTCACGACGGCGCTGGCGCTGTACATCCCGGGAAGGCAGTCGCTGCGCCGAGAGATCAGCCAGGAGCGTCGCGAGATGCGGGCGACCGCGGCGCCCGCGTGGCGGATGGAGGCCCTCGTGTTCGCGGGCCTCGCGGTCGCGTTCGTGCTGGCGCTGCGCGCGCGCACGTTCGACCCGCCCGCGGCATCGGTGTCGGGAGGGCAGGCCGTGACGTTTCCGCCGCGCCTGCTGCTCGCGCCGCTCGTGGCCTGGTTCGCCGGCGTGCTGCTTGCGGCGCGGGCGGCCATCGCGGTCAGCTCGCGGCTGCCGCTTCCCGCCGGCCCGCGCTTCGGCTCGCCCGTCTGGGGGACGTTGTGTCGCAGCCTGCGGCGGCGCTCGCGGTCGCTGGCAACCGGGATCGCCGGCGTCGGCCTCGTCGTCGCCTTCGGGACGGCGATCGCGCTGTTCGGCGCCACCTACGACGGCGCGAAGGCCGCGGACTCGACGTTCGTCGTTGGCTCAGATCTGCGCGTGACGCCGAGCGTGTTGAGCCCGCGGCCGCATCCGCCGTCATACGCTCGCCGGTTGGAGGTGCCGGGCATCGTGGCCGCAACACCTGTGGTCGCCAAGCTCGAGAACTCGGTCCTCGTCGGTCCCTTCGACCAGAACCGCCAGGACCTGACGGCGATCGATCCCGCGAGCTTCGAGCGGGTGGCGGCGCTGCGCGACGCGTTCGTCGAGGGCGGCTCGGCCTCCACCGCGATGCATGCGTTGCGGGCACATCCCCGCGGGCTGCTCGTCAATGCCGAGACGGCGGACGACCTCTCGGTGGAGGTGGGCGACCGCGTCAAGGTCCTGCTCGCGCGTGGGACCAAGCAGCAGACGCTCAAGCCATTCGAGGTCGTCGGCCTGTTCAACGCGTTCCCGGGCTTCCCAGCGGGCACGAACCTCGTCGCGAACCTCGAGTACTACGCCGCGGCGACCGGTGTCTCCAAGGTCGACTACTTCCTCGCCCGTGCCCGCGACCCGAGCGATGCGGGCCTCGCGCGCACGGCTGCCGAGCTGCGTTCCGGGCCGGGCAAGACGGATCCGATCAACATCGACTCGCGGACCACCGCGCTCGACAAGGACCAGTCCAGCCTCGCGGCCCTGAACATCCAGGGCCTCGTGGACCTCGACTCGCTGTTCACCTTGCTCATGAGCGCCGCCGTGATCGCGATCTTCGTCTTCGGCCTGATGCTCGAGCGCCGCCGCGAGTACGTGACGATGCGCGCGCAGGGGATGCTCGGCGGCGAGCTGCGCGCGCTCGTGCTCGGCGAGGCGGGCGTCGTCGCGCTGTGCGGGGTCGCCGCCGGGCTGCTCGTCGGCACCGGGATGGCGGCGCTGCTCGTGCACGTCCTGCGCGGGCTCTTCATCCTGCCACCGGGCCTCGTGCTCCCGGCGCTGGACGTCGCCGTGCTGGCGGGGCTGGCGGCGGCTGCGACGCTCGTGTCGGCGCTTGTGGCGACGGCGATGCTGCGCCGGCTGCGGCCGACGGAGCTGCTGCGGGAGGGGTAGGTGGCGCAGCGGTCGGGATCAGTCCGACCTCGACCTGGCCGACGCATGTTTGAACCAACAGATCCGGCTGATGCCCGCCAACGCGATCCGGGTACGGATGGCCCCTCGTCGCCATACGAGGCCGCTCGCGTCCGACGATGAAGATTCACGCCACGTCGAGCCGTCTACCACTAGACCGTGAACCACGCGATCCAGAGCATCTTGTGGCGCTTTACATCGGCCCATTTCCACACGAGATCCTCGCCGACGGTCGAGTCTGCCTCCTTGGTGTTCGTGCCATCCCACCCGCGGTCGCTGCCGGCGCCGAGCGTCGACTCACCGTAGGGATCGTCGGCCACGAGGCCCTCGGACGTCATGCCCTGCAAACGGCAGATGTGTCCGTCTATGGAGAGCATCACGGCCTCGCCGGCGGCGAGGTGCGGCTTGACGTTGGACTCGTACCAGGCCTGGTCGTTAGCGCCCGCGCCGGGGATGAATCCCCATTTGACGCCGAGGTAGGTGGCGACACCCCCCCAGCCCGCGGAAGTGGTCCGGGGCTCGCCGACCTTCTCCACCCGGATCTTCTCGAGGGCGTCCTCGAACTGCATCTCGGGGTATGGGTTGTCGACGCCGAGGTATTCGAGGCACATCGCCAGCGAGGTGAGGTTGCACATCACGTCGCCGATCATCTTGCCGCCCTCGGTGGACTCGTTGTCGCGCTGGCTGTGATACGCGACCTTGACCTGCAGCTGGAGGAAGAGCTCCGCCCGCTGGGTCTCGTCGGCCACCGCCGCGATGAGGCTGCGCGCGGCGTCCATCTCGTCCGGCGAGAGCCGTTCCTTGGCCATCAGCGCCTTGAGGTCGGCGCTGACTGGGGACGCGCCGGGCTCCGGGCCGAAAGGCGAGGGCCCCGGGGGACTCTCGAGCTCGGGCTCGGGAACAGCCGGCGACGTCCCGCCGCCGCCCGCGGCGGGCGCCGACCCGCCCGAGCCGGGGACGGGCACACCGCCTCCGGCGGCGATTCCCATCGCCGCGAGCGTGGTGGCGCCAGGTCTGCCGTCGGCGGCGAGCCCGTTCGCAGCCTGCCAGTCCGCCACTGCCCGGGCGGTAACGGGACCGAAGATGCCGTCCGCGAGGGCACCGACGACCTGCTGGATGGATGCGATCAGCTCCGCGTCGTAATGGAGACCGCGGGTGTGCGCTACGGCGCGTCGTGCGGCCGCGTCCGACAGCTGGGAGGCCGCGACCGGTGCCGACGCGCCTGTGGAGGGGGCTTGAGGCAGGTAGCTCTGCAGGCGCGCGACGACGTACTGGTTGCCGGCGGTCGACTGCAGGTAGCGCAGCTGCTGCGGCGTCAGCTCGACGGGCGCGCGTGGCGGGAGTGCCGTGGGGGGGCCGGCGGCGTGGGACTCGCGCTCTGCGCGTTTGGGATCAAGTCGCTCAATGTCGGTGTACACGGGCAACCTCACTGGCGGAGGGCTGCTCGCACATCCTCTTCGGCGACGCGGGAGCGGCGCTCGCGCTCCGCGACGCATTTGTCGTAGGCCCGTGCTTCGGCAGCCAACGCGCAGCGCAGTGGGATCGAGCGACGAAGATGAGCCTCACCGGGGGCGGTGACAGCTGAGTCCCCATCGGTGTCTCTTGACTGTTGAGAACCGTTGTTAGAGCACGCCTTGGGGCGCCTCGCGAGAATCCCGCTTTTCCAGGGGACGGTGGCGTCGAACTGCGCTCTGCTCGCGGGCTTCGCATGTGCCTCCGGCGGCGCGCCGGTCCGTGGCCCCCGGGCGAGCTGAGCGACGAGTACGCAGGCGATCCTCGAACGCGGCCTCTGGTATCTGAGTCTGTCGCTTCAGCGCCGCTGCCGTCAGCGTTCACGGTAGGGGGCGTGTGTGACATGGCCTTGCAACGTATCGCGCCAAACCATGAAGCTGTGTGACATTCGCCACAAAGTGACCGCCAGTCGTTACCAGCCGCCGGACCGGTACCGAGCATCGAGGGAGGGGACGCCACCCAAACCGACGCCGGCGGCTGGGCCTGAGCTACTCAACCGTCGCCCTTTGGCCAGGTCATTCGGGCCGGCGGCGTCCGACGGGGCGTCGTCATGGCGCTCAACGGCGCTCACCGTCGCTTGCAACCAAGCCAGTCACGCTGAGCACAGACGCCGACGGGCCGCGACGACCGCGCGGGTCAGCCATTTCCGGACGCCTTATGGAGCTGAGGGGGCTCGAACCCCTGACCTCTGCCATGCCATGGCAGCGCTCTCCCAGCTGAGCTACAGCCCCGAGTAGGTGATCGTTGGGCATGCTAACACCGACCTGCGGGTCAATCCGCGCCCGGGCAAGGCGCGCCGTGGCGCTAGGTAGGCCAATCTGATCGTGCCTTGTGCGCGTCTGCCCGATGGGCGGCCCCTTCGAGCCTTGACGTGCCGCTTGAGCCTTTGGGACATTCGAGGGCAGACGACAAGGGCGTTGCGAATGGCCCCACGCGAGACCCAGCTTTCCGAGCAACCGCAGTCTGCCGTGCCCCGCGCCCTGAGCGCACAGCCCGTGCTGGCGCCAACGCTCGCGGTCGCCGCCGCGATCGGTAACCGCGAGATGGCGCGCCTCGCCCGCATCGCCGCGCCGCGAGCTGGGGCGCCAACGCATGGCGGCACGACGCTTCGTGCCTCCGTGCCCGCGCTGCGCATGCTCGCCCGCGAAGGCGATGGTGGCCTAGACGGCGCCACCACGACGCTCGACCCGCTCGACGGCGGGCTGCCGCCGGGTGGCGCGCCGGACGGCGGTATCTACGACGCTGGAATACCGCCGGCAGCCGGCGTCGAGCAGCAGTTCCACCCGAGTCCGGCCACTGCATCCCCGGCGTCCACGCCGCCGCCTGTCGCGACACCCGCGCCGCCCGACCGCGACACGATCGTCCGCGACGCGATCAACCAGGTGCTGAGCGGCTATCAGGACCTGATGGTCACGATCCCGGCCACCATGCCGCCCGCTCCCGGGCATCGCGCCACGCCGGCCGCGCCTCCCGCCGCCCCGAGCGCCGGCGGCGCCCCCACGGCCCCTCCACCGCCACCGGCGCCGGTGACGTTTAGCTCGCCCTACTACATCAACCGGCCGTCCGGTGGCGCCGCCGGAGGCGGCGGCGGACCGCATGGGCTCGGCGCGCCGGGGGTCGGCGCCTGGTTCAGCGCGCTGCCCGGCGACGTTCGGGTCGGCAAGGGAAGCTCCGCCGAGTTGCAGGAGGCGATGCAGCAGGCTGGCGAACGAGGCCTGCTGAACGCCACCTGGCCGCCGACGAGCGCGAGCGTGGTCGCGTTTATGAAGGGCGTCGGCCTCGGCGTGGACTGCTCGGGCTTCGTCTACCGTGCGCTGATGGCGGCCGATGCCGCCCTCACCGCCGCCGGCATGGCTGGGCTGACCTCACCGCAGACGACATCGGTGACCAACACCAGCAGCCAGCAGATCGGGCGCGGCGGCGGCACGGCGATCACGAGCCCAGGCGACCTGCGGGTCGGCGACATCATCCAGATGGCGCCGAATAAGTCCAACGCGGTCGGGCACATTCGCATCATCACCAGCGTGCGCGCCGGTCCCGCGTTCGTCGAGTACGACACCGCCGAGTCGACGACGCGCGTCGGCGACGGGCCACAAGCTTCGACGTGGCGGCTCCCTGTCGCCGGGCCGATGGACACGTCCCATCTCGAGGTTCGCAACAGCGCCGGGCCCTGGGGTCTCGAGCCCTCGGGCCGCCCGTCGACCTACTGGCGCCGGCTCGCGGTGCCCGCCCCTGCCCCGGCGGTGCCCGCCCCTGCCCCGGCGAGCCCCGCCGGTGGGGCATCGCCTGCGGCCCGCGCGCTCGCGCGCTGCGTCGCCCGGCGACGCAGCGCCACACCGGCGCGCGCGACAGACGGTCGCCCCCTGGCCCGTGCCGCCCCGCGTTCCGGGGGCTGGAACGCTGACGATCGCGACGTCACCGGCACGTGGCGCATCCAAGTCACCGGTCTGACACAAGGGCTCGCCAACGACGCCCCGAATCCGGCAACCGCGGAGGAAACCCAGCATCGTGCCATCGCGATCGTCCCGAAGGCGATCGTGGAGCCCAACCTCGAGGTGTTGGTACATCTGCACGGCAAGAACATCGGCGAACGCGAACGCACATCGCGTTCGGATTCTGGAATGGCGAAGGGGACCGTCCGCGATGTCGAGGGCGACTTGATCCCGCAGCAGGTCGCCGCCAGCGCGCGCAACCTCGTGGCGATCGTTCCGCAAGGCACGGTGTCCGGAGGCTCCCTGCGGCAGAAGTTCGCCATCGCCGACCCTCGCGCCTACGTGACGGAGGTGCTCGCGCAGGTGGTGACGCACGTCAACCGATTGGACCCCACCAAGAATCTGCGGTCGCTCGCGCCGGTCCGCATCGAGGTGTCGGGGCACAGCGGTGGCGGACCCGCAGCGGTCGGGGCGGCGAGCGCGATGCAGGCTTCGGCGCAGGCGAGCGACCAAGAGTGGCTCAGCTCGGCGCCGCTGCTGTTGTTCGATGCGATCAACGGGCCGGGAGAGCTCAACATCGTGACGGCGCTGGCGCAGCAGTGGCTGAACGACGACAAGCGCCGCCTGCTCGCCCATGCCAACCCAGCCGATGCGTCGGCACTGCTCGATCGCCGCGGACTCAAGCTGCGCAGCACATACACCAGCGGTGTCTATCAAGTGACCAACAGCAGGCGGCCGCCCCGTACGTACCACTACCCGCCGAGCCAGCCCGTGACGATTGCCGCCGAGCTCTCGCTGGAGGCCAAGCTCGACCACTGGTTCTCGAGTAACAGCAGCGCGCTCGGCACGCTGGCGCCAGTCCTGCGCCGGCAGTACGTCGTCGAGCGCATGAGTGGCTCCCACGACTTCACGGTCGGCACCGGCAGCCTGCCGACTGGCGCGCGGGCCCCGGTCGGGGGGGTGACGCAGGCGCCGGGCGCGCCGGCCGGGAGCAATGAGGCGCCCACGCAGGCACGTGGCAATCTCGAGCGCGCCCTTGGCATGCTCAGTCCGGCCGACCGGGTCGGCGCTTCGTCCCCCGCGCCTACCGGCGGCTCGGCGGCGCCTGCTGCGTCGAGCGCGGGCCCGCCCGAGGCTCGCTGAGCCAGCTCGACGGCGGCGTTGCGGCCGAGCCAGACCTCGACGCCGGTTCCGACCCCTCCCGTGGCGGGACCAGCCTGCCCAGCAGCCGCGAACGTCTGTCGCTGGTGCGAGCTGCCCAACCTGTACTCGCAAACCGAACGGCTTGCGCCGCGCCTAATCCGCTGGCGGAGGGGCGTATGCCAAGTCGAGACGATGCGCGGCCGTGTGGAGTCGTCGGTCGCGGGCCCACAACGTCGCGTCGTTGGTGAGCATCGTCGCGGCAAGTAGCTGAACGTCGACATAGCCGATGCCGGCGCCGAACAGCTCGTGATGCTCGATGTGTCGCAGCAGCTCGGCTGGCGTCGCGATCGCTGCCTGGGGAAGACCATTGAGCAGCCGCAGGATCTCGGCGCAGGCCTCGCAGCTGACCGAGGGCGAGCTCTCCCGTTACCCACGGATGCGCGAGGACGACACCGTGCTCGAGCAGTTCGGCGAGATGGGCGTCGCCGTCGCTGAGGTGATCGATCCAGACCGCGGTATCGACCAGGATCACTGGTTCGCAGAGCGTCGCCGCGGGATCGCGGTCAGCCCCGGCTCGGTGCCGCCAAGGCGGGCGAGGCGGCGCGCGCTCTCGCGCTCGATCAGTGCGCTGAGGCCTTGGCGTACCAGCACCGTCTTCTCCTTCACGCCGGTCAGGCGCTGCGCTTGGCAATGAGGTCGTCATCGAGTACCAGAGTTGTCCTCATCGCCACTCTCCTTCGCATGCATGGACTAGCTCATCACATGATGACGCAGCGCATGCCGAACGCACAGCCGCAAGCCGATCCGCTACGGCGAGCCTGGCCGCGCGCCGTTGGCGGAACGGGAGGGGGGTGACGTGGCCGAGGGGATGTCTCGGAGACGCCGCGTAACGTCGACATCGAGCTGCAGGAACGACCCGAGCGTCATCCGCGACGACGGGGTTGCGGTGGACTCTTGCTGGCGTGGGCCCTGTCGCCGATCGTGCCCATCGCCGGTGTACCGCCAGTGCCGCCGTGCGCATCGTCATCGCACGTCGCCGCCGCCGCGTGGGAGTGAGCGTGATCGTTCTCACAGCTGGCCGTGCTGGTGTAGCCGACGATGAGCAGGCACTCGCTCGCAGCACGGGCAGCGGGCTTTGCGACAGCCCGAGCTGGGAGGGAGCGCCGCGCCGGCAAAGGCCGGCGACGACGCGATAGCACGACCACGATGAAGGTGGAGGGACCATGGCCGAGCCACGGACATTCAAGCTGCTGCCGCCGCTCATGCACGGTGATGACATCGCGAAATTCCAGCGCGACCTGACGAGTCGCTTCGCGTCGTGGGGGATCCACAAGCACGTCGCTGATGACGAGGTCTACGGGTGGGATACGCCCGACGCGGCCCAGGTCAGATCGGAGCGACCGAGGATGAAACGATGAAGTGCCTGGTTGTCTGCTGCGACGGAACGTGGAATCGACCCGATCAGATCGACCGGGGGGTCGCCGCGCCGACGAACGTGGCGAAATCGCCTTGGCGCTGGCAGATGAAGACGATGGCGGCAATCGTCAGCTGGTGCAGTACCAGGCCGGCGTGGGAACGCGCCGCTGGGAGCGCGTCCTTGGCGGCGGGTTCGGCGTCGGCCTGTCGCGCAACGTCCAGGAGTGCTACCGCTTCCTAGTTGACAACTACGAGCCCGGCGACAAGCTGTATTTCTTTGGTTTCAGCCGGGGTGCGTTCACCGCTCGCAGCACCGGCGGGCTTGTGCGCAACAGCGGCATCCTGCGGCCTGAGCACCGACACCGCATCAAGCAGGCGTATGCGCTGTACCGCGACCCTCGCAGGGACAGCGAGCCGAGCGGCATCGCCGCTGAGCTCTTTCGGCGCTCGTACTCGCACTCGGAGGTCTACATCGAGTTCGTGGGCGTTTGGGAGACCGTCGGCGCGCTGGGCATCCCGATCGATGGCTTTCGCCCTCCGCTGCTGAGCAGGCTCTGGACGTTCCACGACACGAGGCTCAGCCGCTATGTCCGTAACGCCTTCCACGCGCTCGCGATCGACGAGCGTCGAGCACCGTTCAAACCGACGCTCTGGGTGAAGCAGGCCGACGCGAAGCAGCAGACGCTAGAGCAGGTCTGGTTCGCAGGCGTGCACTGCGATGTCGGCGGCGGCTACCGCGACCCTGAGCTCTCGGAAATCCCGCTTCTTTGGATGGCCGAGAAAGCCCACGGCTGTGGCCTCGCGTTCAAGCCCGACCACCTGGTCTTTAACAAGGCGGGTCTGCACCCCCAGCGCCACAGAGCAATCGAGGTGGCACCCGATCCCGGAGGCGAACTGCACGACTCGCGCACCCGCTTCTATCGGCGGCTGCCGGCCTATGACCGCCGGCTCGCCGGAGACAACGGCGCCGACGTGGACGGCGGGTCGCTGGCGTCCAGCGCCAAGACTCGCCACGACGAGCACGCCAGCTATCGGCCGCCTGGCCTCCCCGAATGGCTGAGGGCCGCCCGAAAAACCACGCCAGTGCCGGATGGTCGATAACGGGCGATCCAGACGTCGTCACGCGAGGGAGCGCTCTGACGGCCCCGAACCGTAGTGCCGGTCAAGGATCCTTGGTTCTCGCGGTGATCGCAACACCCTGATTATTTGAGGGATGTTGATGACTCGGTTTTCTGGTCGCATGGTGGCGGAGGTTGTGCAGACGTTCTGGGCGGCGATGCAGCGCGGCGAGTCCAGAGCAGGATGCGTGGATCAACGCCAAGTACTCCGAGCAGCGCCCATGGGAGCATCTCGACCGGCGCCTGGTCGCCCTAGCCGCGTCCTTCGGCCAAGCGGATCGATGGCATGAACTCATGTCGTCGCCCACGACGATCGGGCCGCTTCAAATCCACGCTGACGCGCCGAGCTCTGTCGAGTCACAGCAGGCGCATCTCGGCGAAGTCGCAATCGAGAGCGTGGTCTTGTTGCATCATGGCCGCTGAAACCCTGCTGCGAGGTATTCACGCACACGGGCCGCCAACCGCCGAGGCGCCGTGTCCAGCGATCGCGTTGGCCCGCATGCGCGACTTCGCGAAGTTCAAGACGCGGGTCCAGGCGAGCTGGGGTCGATAATGAGGTAGAGCTGAGCCTGGATCCACCGTTTCTTCGGGTCGGTCGATTTGGGCCAGTTGCGGCTCGGTGGGCGGGGGTGATCGGCCGCTGGCGGGGCGTCGTGAGCGCGGGCGCGGCCGTGTGAGTCCGCGGAGGCG
>Ga0307502_10000010_pt1 | contig 47695 bp, 47 predicted proteins | sample 16_S_MG_FD_201364 | JGI IMG/M metagenome (GOLD analysis project Ga0307502, IMG submission 201364) | Soil microbial communities from Populus trichocarpa stands in riparian zone in the Pacific Northwest, United States - 16_S | ecosystem: Environmental > Terrestrial > Soil > Riparian zone > Trees... | reverse complement strand
CGTCGCTGTTATGGGGGCCGCGGCTGCCGCGCCAGCGGCAGACCCGCCCCGCGTCGTCGACATCGACCAGATCACCATCATCGGCTCACCGAAGCTCTTCGTCGGGCAACGCGGAAGCAGGGGCTTTGGCTCGGCATGGATCGTGTTCCAGACCCGCCCGCGCCTGCGCACCGTCCGCCAGGTCGTCGTGAGGATCAGGGGCGAACGCGGCCTGAACTACACCTCCCGAGGACGCCCAGCCTGCATTCGATCGACCATTGTGGACGCGCGGACCTTAAAGGCCGGCTCTCGTTACCGCGTGCAGTTCCACGCACGCACCGGTAGGGCAAGAGACATCGAGAAGCTCGTCACCACGCGCACTCTCACGGCCCGTACGTTCGCCAGCGGTGGCCCGCCGCCGTACCCGGACTGCCTCACATGACGTAGCGTCGTCCTCGTGAACCGGGGACCGAAGTTCCTCCTCCCGCGAACGCTAGAACCTGCCGCGCACCCGGCTTGGCCTTCCAGTAGCAATGGAACAGGAACGGATGATATGGGTGACGTTTGTCAAGTGGGCAGCGGTGATCATGGCGCGTAGCCGTTCTTGCTGTGGTGGATGTGGGTTCGGGGTGCGGGTGGCGGCCGGGGCGGCGAGGGCGCTTCAGGCTGATATGCGAGGGCTGGCTACAGAGGAGTGGCGCTACAGCGACCGTGAGACGATCGCCGAGGAACACAACTGGAGCCCCCGCGGATCGCTCACGGTGTACCGAGCCTTGCGCAACGCCCGCGAGGACGACAAAGACCAAGCCGGCGTCGTGAGATCTAACGGCGCGTGGCGTCCTTCTGTGCCGGGGCGAGACGCACGACCGCGCATGCCTGGTCGACTCACCGCCGAACCGCAAGTGCCCTCAGCACCACGGCGACGGTCGCGTCCACATCGACACCGGCCCGCTCGCCCTTGCTGCGCGCCGTTGGCCGGGCAGTTCGCCGGAACTGGAACGCATCCAGAACACCGAATGTGCGATTGGGCGGGCGATCGATCGCCTGGGCGGGCTCGAAGGCCTCGCCGTCGCCTACGAGGCTGGCCAGTGGCGACCTCAAGCTCGCAGGCACGCCCAGCCGTGCGGACTACGCCGCCCAGTACGCAGCCAGCACGGAGTACACGACGACTTCCGTCACCAGCACCGAGGCGCCGAGCGTATCGCCGGTGCGGCCGCCGACCGACCATGCTGCAATCGCCGCGACGGCCGCGGCAGCAAGCGCCGCGCCGGCGAGCGCGGCGGCGGCCGGCGCGATGCCGCAGGCTGCGAGCGCGATGACCGTGGCGATGCCCGAGCCGGTCAGGACCGCGGCCGAGCTCGCGCCGAAGCTCGCGCCGAGCCCGCCCTCGCGTGCCGCGGCGAGCCATGCGAGCTGTGGGAGCGTCGACCAGCGGCCGAGGACGTGGCCGGTGACGATCGCTGCGAACGCCTTCGCAGGGGCGAGTTGCGCGAGCGCGAGGAGCGATAGCAGGGCGAAGGCGATCAGCGCGAGCGCCCCGTAGGCGCCGATACCCGGATCGCGCATGGCGGCGAGGCGACGCTCGGGCCCACCGCCGCGGGCGCCGAGGCCGTCGGCGCTGTCCGCCAGGCCGTCATGGTGCAGCGCACCGCTCGCGATCGCCGAGGCGGTGAGGGCGAGCGCGGTCGCGTAGGCGCTGCCGAGCAGTGGCTCGACCAGGACCAGGACGCCGGCCGCCGCGGCGCCGACGAGGCCGCCGACGACGGGAAACCAGGCCGGCGCGCCTCGCAGCGCGGTCCCGTGGACCGGCGCGCTGCCGGCCGGGACGATCGTCAGCAGTCCGAGCGCTGCGCGGGCGCCGTCGATCCCCGCGCGCAGCCGGTTCATCGCCGCTGCTCGTCGACGCCCGCCTCCGCGAAGGTCGCCATCCGGGTGTGCAGAAGACCCGCCCGCTCTATGAGCGGCAGCGCGAGCAGAGCGCCCGATGCCTCGCCGAGGCGCATGCGCAGGTCAAGCAGCGGTTCGAGCCCGAGCTCGGTCAGGACGAGCTCGTGGCCGCGCTCCGCGGAGAGGTGGCTCGCGAACAGGCCTACGGCGACGGCGGGTTGGATGCGCGTTGCCACGAGCGCCGCGGCGGCGGTCGCGAAGCCGTCGAGGATCACCGGCAGGCCGCGCTCCCAGGCCTCGACGACAGCGCCGGCCAGCGCGGCGAGCTCAAGACCGCCGGCGGCGCGAAGGATCTCCTCGGGCGTGGTTGCCTGCGCATGCCGTCGCAGCGCCCTCGCAACCAGCGCGCGCTTGCGCTCCAATCCGGCAGCGTCCATGCCGGTGCCGCGCCCGACCGTGACGCTCGCGGGGGCGCCGGTGAGCAGCGATGCCAGCGCCGCGGCCGTCGCGGTGTTGCCGATGCCGATCTCGCCCAGGACGAGGCAGTCGACGGGCAGCAGCTCGGCGACGAGCTCGCGGCCGGTGGCGCACGCGCGGGCGACCTCGCGCTCGGTGAGCGCCTCCCTCGTGGTCATGTCGGCGCTGCCCTGCGCGATCTTGCGGTCCAGCACGCCGTCGGGCGTGGCGCCGCGCAGCCCGACGTCGACGACGAGCAACCGATGCCCGCCGTCGCCGGCAAGCACGCCGGCGGCCGTCTCGCCGCGCGCCGCGGCGGCCGCGACCTGCGCCGACACCTGGCTGCCGAACAAGCTTGTGCCGTGCTCGGTGTGGCCGTGGTCGGCGGCGCAGACGAGCACGCCCGCGCGGATTCGCGGCGGCGGCGGCGCGCCGGTCACGGCCGCCCAGCGCTCGACGAGCGTTTCGAGCGAACCGAGGCTTCCGCCCGGCTTGACGAGCGCGTCGGCGCGGTCGCGCGCGGCGATCGCGGCGGCCCGGTCGGGCTGGCGGACGGGCGCTGCGACGCGGTTGCGCCGGGCTATCGCCGCGGACCGGTCGGGCGCGCCGCCGGGCGCGGGTTCGGTCGCGTCGTCCTCCCAGCGCTCGTGCATCACCACAGAGGTCACCGGCGCGCGAGCCGCCCACCCACTCGTCTCGAGGTTCGGACGCACCGGCCGCTCGTCGGGCCAGCCGAGGCACAGATAGGCGATCGGATCGACCCGCTCGGGGATCCCCAGCAGCGCGCGCACGTCGGCCAGGCGGTAGAAGCTGACCCAGCCCACGCCGAGTCCCTCGGCGCGGGCGGCGAGCCAGAGGTTCTGGATCGCGCAGGCCGTCGAGTAGACGTCGGTGTCGGGGATCGTCCCGCGCCCGAGGATCTCCTGGTCGGGCTCGCCGTGGTCACAGCAGACGCAGACGCCCAGCGGCGCCTCGACGATCCCCTCGACCTTCTGGTCCAGGAACTGACGCGTGCGCTCGTCGAAGCGCTCGGCCTGGCGCAGGCGCTCGCGCTGGGCGAGCTGGCGGATCGCGACGCGCGCCTCGATGGAGCCGATGACGATCAGCCGCCACGGCTGCATGAGCCCCACCGAGGGCGCGCGATGCGCCGCCGCCAGCACGCGCTCGAGCACGTCGTCGGGCACCGCGTCGGGCCGGAAGCGGCGGATGTCGCGGCGCTGAGCGATCACGCGATAGACCGCGTCGAGATCGTCGTCGACGAAGCGCCAGCCGCGCGGATCGGCGGCGCGCTGCGCGGCCCGGGAGGGGTCGTGGCCCGGCGGCGTCGCCGGCCGGTACAGGCGCGTCGCATCGCTCATGCGCGGCCACACGGTACGCGAGTCGCGGGCGCATGGCATGCGCGCGCTGGAGTCGCTAGGGTCCAGCGCGTCAGCGCGGCGGCGCGAGGAACCCGGTGGGATTCCGGGACGGTCGCGCCACTGTGACCGGGGAGCAGACCCTGTTGAAGCCACGACCAACCGGTCGGAAGGCGGGGTGCGTTGTGATCCGGGAGTCAGGAGACTCGTCCGCCGCGGCACCTTCGTAGAGGGACGCTTCGATCCCCGGGAGGACCCAGATGGATCCAGCCGCCGCCATCCAGCCGATTCCGCTCCGCCAGCTGCTTCCCGCGCTGCTGCTGGGACTGCTTCTGCTGCTCACGATCTACCTCGTGCAGTACGACCAGGGTCTGGTCTCACAGACGGGGTCGTTCCTCCACGAGCTCATGCACGACGGGCGTCATCTGCTCGGCGTGCCCTGCCACTAGGCCCTGGGCCACACACCCCCATGGTCTGGACCCTGATTCGCAGGGGCCTCGTCGTCGGCGTCGCCGCCGGGCTGCTCGCCGGCGTCTTCGCGTTCGTCTTCGGCGAGCCGCGCGTGCAGGAGGCGATCGACATCGAGCAGGCGCGCAACGCTCACGCGAGCCTGTCGTTCGTTCCGATCGTCGCGCACGTCAGCGACTGGATCGTGAGCCGGGGCGAGCAGCGTGGCGGGCTGTTCCTCGCGACCGCCCTCTACGGGATCGCCGCCGGCGGCCTCTTCGCGCTCGCGTTCGCGGCGATGCGCGGGCGCGGCTCCGAGCGCAGCGACTGGCAGCTTGCGACACGACTCGCCGCGGCGATCTTCGTCGCGATCGTGCTCGCACCATTCATCAAGTACCCCGCCAACCCACCGGCCGTCGGCAACGCCGAGACGATCGGAGCGCGCACGGAGTACTTCGTGATCATGCTCGTCGGCTCGGCGCTGGCGATGTGGGCGGCCGCCCGCGTCGTGTGGTCGATCCGTGACGGCGCGCCGCCGTGGCGGCGCCCGCTCGCGGGCGCGGGCACGTTCGTCGCGGTCGCCGGCGGCCTGGCGCTCGCGCTGCCCGCGGTGAACGAAGTGCCGAAGGATTTCCCGGCGACGCTGCTGTGGGAGTTCCGGCTCAGCTCGCTGGGCACGCAAGCGGTCCTGTGGGCGGCGATTGGCATCGGCTACGGGATCGCCATGCAACGGGCGGCGACCGCGGCCGCGCGGCCGGTGCCGGCCTGATGGCGCGATTCGCGCAGAGGTTGTGTCGAGCAAGCCTCGCCGGCCGAGGTTGGTTGACCGTGCCTCCGACTGCGGACGCGCCGTAATGCGCCGGCTGCTGCTCATCCGCCACGCGAGCACGACCGCGGTGCGCCGCGCCGCCTTCCCGGTCGACGAGCCGATCGACGACGCCGGCCGTGCCGCGGCGCGTGCGCTGGCGGGTCGGCTGGGCCGCGGCGAGGCGCGTTGCAGCCCAGCGCTGCGGGCGCGCGAGACCGCTCGTGCGGCCTCGCTGGATGCAGTCGTAGACCCGGCGCTCTGCGAGTGTGATTTCGGCTCGTGGGCCGGTCGCACGCTCACCGAGGTTCACGAGGACGATCCGCAGGGAGCCGGAGCGTGGATGACCGACCCGCACGCGTGCCCGCACGGCGGCGAAACGCTCGCGGACCTGCTGGAGCGGGTCGCGGAGTGGCTGGATCGCCAGGCCAGCGCCGCCGGCCGGGTCATCGCCGTAACCCATGCCGGCGTGGTGAAGGCGGCCGTCGTGCACGCGCTGGGAGCGCCGGCCGCGGCGTTCTGGCAGATCGACGTGGCGCCTCTGGCGCTGACCGAGCTGCATGGGCATGACGGGCGCTGGACGCTAGCGCGGTTGGGTGCCGCGGCGTGACCGGCGCGGAGTTCCTGCGCTGCGCGGGGCCCGGGCCGTGCGGGGCACGGCCGGCCAAGGGTGGTCGACCTATCCATGCCATGCCTGAACAACCCGCCCCGGCTCACGAGATGTCCGCGGCGTGACGGTGATCGGCCTGATCGCCGGCGCCGCCCGACGGGCGAGCGCGTGACCGCCGCCGGACTCGCGCTCGGCTACGGCGCCGACCTCGCCCTCGGCGACCCGCGCCGCGGTCATCCCGTTGCGGCGTTCGGTCAGCTCGCGCTTGCGGCGGAGCGCGCGAGCTACGGTCCGAGCCGCGTGCGCGGTGCCGCGTTCACCGGCGCGCTGGTACTGGGCGCGGCGCTGGCGGGCGAGGCTGCGGCCCAGGGCGCGCGGCGAGCGGGCGCCGGTCGCGGCCTCGCGCTCGCGGCGGTGAGCTGGGCGGCGCTTGGCGGGCGCTCGCTGCGGCGCGAGGCGACGGCGATAGCAGCGCGCCTCGACGCCGGCGACCTCGCTGGCGCGCGGCGCGCGCTCCCCACACTATGCGGGCGTGACGCTCAGGCGCTCGATGCGCCGCAGATCGCTCGCGCGGTAGTCGAGTCCGTCGCGGACAACACGAGCGACGCGGTCGTGGGGACGCTGCTGTGGGGCGCGCTCGCCGGGCCGGCGGGAGTCGCCGCCTATCGCGCCGCCAACACGCTGGATGCGATGGTCGGCCACCGCACGCCGCGCTACGCGCAGTTCGGCTGGGCCTCGGCGCGACTGGACGACGCGCTGGGCTGGCTGCCCGCCCGCGCCGGCGCGGGCCTCGCGGTGCTGTGCGCCCCCGCAGCCGGCGGCTCGCCGGCCCGCGCCTGGCGCACGCTGCGCCGCGACGGCGCCGCCCATCCGAGCCCGAACGCCGGTCGCATGGAAGCCGCGTTCGCCGGCGCGCTGGACCTGCGCCTGGGCGGGCCGCTGGCTTACGACGGAGTGGTGCAGCTACGCCCCCAGCTCGGCGACGGACGCCCACCCGGGCCCGCCGACATCCGCCGCGCCGCGCGGCTGTCGAGCGCCGTCGGCGCCGCCACGCTTGCCGCGAGCATGCTGGTGCGCGCCGCGCGGCGGCCCCCGCGCGGAACCGTCGCGTGGCGGCGTCGCGTCCCTCTCGCAGCTCGCCTCCCCGCCGCAACCGCGTCGCAGACCGCCGCTCGGAGCTCCCGGTGAGCGGCGCACTGCTCGTCTGCGGCACGCACTCCGATGCCGGCAAGTCCGTCGTCAGCGCCGGGCTGTGCCGCTGGCTGCAGCGCCGCGGCGTGCGCGTCGCGCCGTTCAAGGCGCAGAACATGTCGCTGAACTCGGTCGTGACGCGGGGCGGAGCGGAGATCGGCCGCGCCCAGGCGGTGCAGGCCGCGGCCGCCCGAGTGGAGCCGGAGGCGGCGATGAACCCCGTGCTGATCAAGCCGTCGGGCGAGCGCCACAGCCAGGTCATCGTGATGGGCCAGCCGTACGCCGATACCGACGCGCGTTCCTACCAGGAGCTCAAGCTCGGGCTGCGCGACGTCGTCGGCGACGCGCTCGCGGACCTGCGCGCGCGCTTCGACGTCGTGATCTGCGAGGGCGCCGGCAGCCCGGCCGAGATCAACCTGCGCGCCGGCGACATCACGAACATGGGCCTCGCGCGCACGGCCGGCCTGCCGGTGCTCGTCGTCGGTGACATCGATCGCGGCGGCGTCTTCGCATCGTTGCTCGGCACGCTGGCGCTGCTGGACGAGCCCGACCAAGCGCTCGTCGCCGGCTTCGTCATCAACAAGTTCCGGGGCGATCGGTCGATCCTCGCGCCGGGCCTGATCGACCTGCATGCGCGCACCGGCCGGCCCGTCCTGGGCGTGCTGCCGTTCGTCGAGGACCTGTGGATGGACGTCGAGGACTCACTCGCGCTCGAGGCGGGCGTGCCCGAAGCGCCCGCCGTAGCCGGCACGCTCGACGTCGCCGTCGTGCGTCTGCGCTGGATGAGCAACTTCACCGATCTCGATGCGCTGCGGGCCGAGCCCGGGGTGCGCGTGCGCTTCACGCGCTCCGCGGTGGACGTCGAGCGGGCGGATCTTGTCGTCGTGCCGGGAACGAAGGCGACGGTCGCGGACCTGCAGCGGCTGCGCGACACCGGCCTGGATGGTGCGTTGACGCGGCGGGCCATCGCCGGCGGACCGATCCTCGGGATCTGCGGCGGCTATCAGATGCTCGGCGAGCGCATCGACGACGAGGTGGAGTCAGGCGCCGGAGCGGTCGACGGCCTCGGGCTGCTGCCGGTCCGCACGACCTTCGCGGCGCAGAAGCTCCTGCGCCGCCGCGCCGGCGCCTGCGACTGGCTCGGCGGCGCACGCACCGACAGCGGCTATGAGATCCGCCACGGCCGCGTCACACGCGGCGCCACAGCGCAGCCGCTGCTGCACGGCGACGACGGCGAGCCCGACGGCTGCCGATCGGGCTGGACGCTGGGCACGTCCTGGCACGGCGCGCTCGAGGACGACGACCTGCGGCGCGCGCTGCTGCGATCCGTCGCCACGGCGCGCGGGCGCACGTTCGTGCCGGGCGGCGAACCGTTCGCCGAGCTGCGCGAGCGCCGCCTGGACGCGCTCGGCGACCTCGTCGAGCGCCATATCGACGGCGACGCCGTACTGCGACTGCTCGAGGCCGGAGCCCCGGCAGACCTGCCGACCTTGACCGCGGAGGTGCGCCCGTGCTGCGCTTCGTGACGACCGCCGACACCGAGATCCTCGCCACGGCAGCGGCCGTCGAGCGCCTCGGAGACGAGTTTCCAGTTGTGCGATGCGCGAACCCGGGCGGGGCGATCGACCAGGCGGCGTTCGTCGAGGACGTGCTCGACGGCGCGCGCGTCGTGCTGTGCCGCATCCTCGGCGGGCGTCGTGGCTGGCCCGAGGGGTTCGAGCTCCTGCGCGCGCGCTGCGCCGAAGCGGCGATTCCGCTGCTCGCGCTCGGCGGCGAGATCGAGCCCGACGCCGAGATGACCGCCCTCTCATCGGCGCCCGCGGGAGCGGTCGCGCAGGCGGGCGAGTACCTGCGCCACGGCGACGTCGCCAACGTGGAGCAGCTGATGCGCTTCCTCGCCGACACGTTCCTCTACGAAGGCCACGGCTTCGAGCCGCCGCACGAGGTGGCGGACCTCGGTGTGTACGTCCCGGGCGAGGGCGACGTCGCGATCGAGGACGCGCTCGCGCGCCACGACCGGTGCAGGCCGACGGTCGGCGTCTGCTTCTACCGCTCGCACCGGATCAGCACGAACGCCGCGTGGGTCGACGAGCTGTGCGCGCAGATCCAGGCCGCCGGCGCGACCGCGATCGCTGTCTGGAGTACGACGCTGCGCCGCAACGCCGACGGCGAAGTGCCGGCGCTGAGCATGCTCGAAGGTCGCGTCGACGCGCTGATCACGACGATGCTCGCGACCGGCGGCTCGCATGCGGCGGATGCCGCGGCCCGCGATGGAAGCGACGAGCAGCGCTGGGACGCGGCCGCGCTGGAGGCGCTCGACGTGCCCGTGATCCAGGCCGTCTGCGCGACCGCCTCGCGCGCATCCTGGGAGGAGAACTCAAGCGGGCTGTCGCCGCTGGATGCGGCGACGCAGGTCGCGATCCCGGAGTTCGACGGGCGGCTGCTCGGCGGCGTCGTGTCGTTCAAGGAACGCGACCCGGACCGCGCGGCGGCCGTCGGCGTGCCGGTGCCGCGCTATGTCGCCGACAGCGAGCGTTGCGCGCGCGTCGCGCGGCTGGCGGTGCGCCACGCGCGCCTGCGCTCGACGCCGAACGCGGCCAAGCGGATCGCGCTGCTGCTGACGAGCTTCCCGACCAAGCACGCCCGCGTGGGCATGGCGGTCGGCCTCGACACGCCCGCGAGCGCGCTGGGACTGCTCGACGCGCTACACGATGCGGGCTACGACGTGCAGCGTCCGTACGAGAACGGCGACGAGCTCATGCATGCGCTGATCGCGGGCGGCGGCCACGACCCCGAGTTCCTCACCGACGACCAGCTGCGCTGCGCGACGCTGCGCTTCGCGACGACCGAGTACGCCGAGTGGTATGAGACCCTCCCAGCCGCGCTGCGCTCGTCGATCGAGGCACGCTGGGGCCCGCCGCCGGGCAGCGAGTTCGTCGACGGCGACGACTTCGTCGTGGCGGGGCTGGAGCTCGGCAACGTGCTCGTCGCGATCCAGCCCCCGCGCGGCTACGGCGACGATCCGGTCGGGATCTATCACGACCCCGAGCTGCCGCCGACCCACCATTACCTGGCGTGCTATCGCTTCCTGGACGCGGCCTGGGGCGCGGACGCGATCGTGCACCTCGGCAAGCACGGGACGCTCGAATGGCTCCCGGGGAAGATGCTCGCGCTGTCGTCTCGGTGCGCGCCCGACGCGGCGCTTGGCGACCTGCCGCTCGTCTACCCATTCATCGTCAACGATCCCGGCGAGGGCGTGCAGGCCAAGCGGCGCGCGCACGCGGTGATCGTCGACCATCTCGTCCCGCCGATGATGCGCGCCGAGACCTACGACGAGCTCGCCGAGCTCGAGGCGCTGCTGGACGAGTACGCGCGCCTTGAGATCCTCGACCCGGTCAAGCTGCCGGGTCTGGCCGCGCGAATCTGGGACGCGATCGAGCGCGCCAACCTGCAGACCGACCTCGGCGTTTCCGAGCGCCCGGACGACCTCGGCCTGCTCGTCGAGCACATCGACGGCTACCTCTGCGAGGTCAAGGACATCCAGGTCAAGGACGGGCTGCACGTCTTCGGCGTCGCGCCGGTCGGCGAGCAGCTGCGGGGGCTCGTGAGCGCGGTGCTGCGGCTCGGCTCCGGCGACGTGCCGGGGCTGCGGCGGGCGGTGGGCGTGGCGTTCGGGCTCGACGAACCGGCGCTCGTCGCCGCGCCCGGTGCGCCGGCGTCGCACGTGCCCGAGCGGCTCGTCGAGCGCTTCCGCGGTCCGGCGTCCTCCAACGGCGACCTCGTCGACCGCCTCGAAGCGGCGCAGATGGCGCTGCTCGACGCGCTGGCGACGGCGGAGTGGTCTGCGGACGCGGTCGCGGCCTGCTGCGAGCAGGTGCTCGGCATGCGCGATCGCAGCCTCGAGCGTGCGCTGCGCTTCGCCGCCGAGGTCGTCGTCCCGCGGATCGCCGCGACGACGGGCGAGCTGGACAGCGTGCTCGCCGCGCTGGACGGCCGCCACGTCCCCGCCGGACCCTCCGGCAGCCCGACGCGCGGGCGCGTCGACGTACTGCCGACGGGGCGCAACTTCTACTCCGTCGACCCGCGCGCCCTGCCGTCCGAGCTCTCATGGGAGACCGGACAGCGGCTCGCGCAGGCCCTGCTCGATCGCCATCTGCACGACCACGGCGAGCTGCCGCGGATGGTCGGGCTCGTCGCCTGGGGCACGAGCGCGATGCGCACCCAGGGCGACGACGCCGCCGAGATCCTCGCCCTGCTCGGCGTCCGCCCGGTGTGGGCGCGCGAGTCGCGGCGCGTCACCGGACTCGAGGTCATCGCACTCGAGGAGCTGGGCCGCCCGCGGATCGACGTGACCGTCCGCATCTCGGGCTTCTTCCGCGACGCGCTCCCCCACCTCGTGCGGATGCTCGACGACGCCGTCGCCGCCGTCGCCTCGCTCGACGAGCCGGCTGACCGCAACTACGTCGCCGCCCACGCCCGCGAGGACGCTGAGCGGCTCGCCGGCGAGCTCGCCGCGACCGACGCCTGGCGGCGCGCCACGACGCGCATCTTCGGCTCCAAACCGGGCGCCTACGGCGCCGGCCTGCTGCAGCTGCTCGACACGCAGGACTGGCGCGGTGACGCAGACCTCGCCGAGGTCTACGAGGCCTGGGGCGGCTACGCCTACGGCCGCGGGCTCGACGGCGCGGGCGCGTGCGGCGCGATGCGCGAGTGCTTCGCGCGCATCGATGTCGCCGTCAAGAACGTGGACAGCCGCGAGCACGACATCCTGGACTCCGACGACTACTACGAGTACCACGGCGGGATGGTCGCGACCGTCCGCGCGCTGACCGGACGCGAGCCGGCGGCGATGCTCGGCGACTCCTCCGATCCGTCGCGCGTCGTGGCGCGCTCGCTCGCGCAGGAGACGCGCCGGGTGTTCCGCGCGCGTGTCGCCAACCCGCGCTGGATCGCCTCGATGATCCGTCACGGCTACAAGGGCGCGGCCGAGCTCGCGGCGACCGTCGATTACCTCTTCGGCTACGACGCGACGACCGGCGTCGCCGAGGACTGGATGTACGAGCAGGTCGCGGCGAAGTACCTGCTCGACGACGACGTGGCGAGCTTCATGGGACGCTCCAACCCGTGGGCCGCGCGCTCGATCGCCGAGCGGCTGATGAAGGCCGCCGAGCGCGGGCTGTGGGAGGCGCCGGCAGACGCGACGCTGGCGGCGGTCCGCGAGCGCTACCTCGAGCTCGAGGGCGAGCTCGAACAGGCGCAGGCATGACGCCGGGCTATCCGTTCTCCGCGATCGTCGGCCAGCAGGCGCTGCTCGAGGCGCTGCTCGTCAACGCCGTCAGCCCGCAGGTCGGCGGCGTGCTCGTGCGCGGCGAGCGCGGGACGGCCAAGTCGACCGCCGTGCGCGCGCTGGCGCCGCTGCTGCCGGCGGTGCTGGTGGCGGCCGACCAGCCGTTCTGCTTCGGCCCTGGAGACCTCGCGCCCGACGGCCCCGTCGACCCCACGGTCGTGACGCAGCCGCGGCCGGCGCCGCTCGTCGAGCTGCCGGTCGGCGCGACGATCGACCGGCTCGTGGGCGCGCTCGACCTCGGGCGCGCGCTGGCGGGCGAACGGGCCTTCGAGGCCGGCCTGCTCGCGCGGGCACATCAGGGCGTCCTGTACGTCGACGAGGTCAACCTCCTGCCCGACCACCTCGTCGACGTCCTGCTCGACGCGGCCGCGATGGGCGTCTGCCACGTCGAGCGCGACGCGGTCTCCGTGCGCCACGATTCGCGCTTCCTGCTCGTCGGCACGATGAACGCCGAGGAGGGCGAGCTGCGCCCGCAGCTGCTCGACCGCTTCGGGCTGGGCGTCGAGGTTCGAGCGCCGACCGACCCCGAGACTCGCGCCGAGATCGTCCGCCGCCGGCTGGCCTACGAGGCCGATCCGGTGGCGTTCGCGCTCGCCTACGTGGAGGCCGACGCGGACGTCGCCGCCCGGATCGTGGCGGCGCGCAAGCGACTGCCGCGCGTGCGCCTGCCCGAGCGCGAGCTGGCGCGGATCGTGCGCGCGTGTGCGCAGGTCGGCGTTGACGGCATGCGAGGCGACCTCGTGACCGCGCGCGCGGCACGGGTGCTGGCGGCGCTTGAGGGTTGCGACGAGGTGAGCGCGGAGCACGTCCGCCGCGCCGCGCATCTCGCGCTCGTGCATCGGCGCCGGCGCGACCCGCTCGACGGCTCCGCGACCGATCCGGCTGACGTCGACCGGGCGCTGGATGAGGACGGCGAGCGGCCCGAGGAGCTCCCGCCCGGCGGGAACGCGCGGGCGGGGAGCGGTGATCAGACCGGCGGCGCGGCGAACGGGAGCGGTCCGTCGTCGGATCTCCCCGCGTCCGTCTCCGCCTCCGCTTCGCGCGACCACCCCGATGCCGCGGACGCCCCCAGCGAGACGCGCGAGGCCCCGAACCTCGCCGCGGACGCCCCCAGCGAGACGCGCGAGGCCCCGGACCTCGCCGCGCCCGCCCCGCGCGAGCGCCTCGATGCACCCGAGCGCGCGCTGTCGGTCGCGCTGCCCGCGCCGCGCGGTCGCGGAGCGGGCGCCCGCGCCGGGGCGAGCGCGCGCGCCGCGGGCCGGGCCTGCGCGCCGATCGACAGCGTCCCGTCGACCGGCGACGACGATCTCGCACTTGTCGCGACGCTGCGCGAGCGCCTGCTGACCGGCGATCCGCAAGCCCTTCGCTGCAACGTCCGCGCGGGCCGCGAGGGCGCGCTGCTGTGCCTCGTCGTGGATGCCAGCGGATCGATGGGCGCGCGCCGGCGCATGGCGCGCGTCAAGGGCGCGCTGCTCGGCCTGTTGCGCGACGCCTACGCGCGCCGCGACCGGGTAGCGATCGTGTCCTTTCGCGATGCGCGGGCGCAGGTCGTCCACCCGCCGGGCGCGCCGCTGCAGGATGCCGCGCGCGCCGTGCGCGACCTGCGCACCGGCGGGCGCACCCCGCTCGCCGCGGGGCTCGACACCGCCGCCGAGCTGATCCGCCGCGAGCGCTCGCGCGATCCGAGCCGGCGCGCGCTCGCGGTCGTGCTGACCGACGGCCGCGCGCTGGATCGCAGCGGCGCCGTCGCGCGCGCGGCCGCAGCGCTGGGCCGCATGGCCGACGCGGTCCACGTCATCGACACCGAGGAGGGGCCGGCGCGGCTCGGCCTCGCGCGCACGCTCGCGGCGGCGGCGGGCGCGCAGGCCGTGCCGCTCCCCGGCATGCCCTCGCCGCGTCGCAGTGTGGGTCTCGCATGAGCACCGATCCGCTCTCCAAGCACGGCGGTAGGGACGTCGACGTCCCGCACCGCCCAGGCGATCGCGGGAGCTCCGAGCCCAAGCGCCGCAAGCCGCGCGACCGGCCGCTGCTGATCGTCGTCACCGGCCACGGCAAGGGCAAGAGCACGTCGGCGTTCGGGACGCTGCTGCGCGCCTGGGCGCGCGGCTACCGCTGCGGCGTCTTTCAGTTCGTGAAGTCGGGCAAGTGGAAGGTCGGCGAGGCGAAGGCCGCCGCGGCGCTCGGCGGGATCGATTGGGAGAAGATGGGCGACGGCTGGTCGTGGCTGTCGCGCGACCTCGAAGAGTCCGCCGACCTGGCGCGCGCCGGCTGGGAGGGCGTGAAGGATGCGATCGCCTCCGAGCGCTACGAGTTCCTCCTGCTCGACGAGATGACCTACCCGATGAAGTGGGGCTGGATCGATGTCGCCGACGTCGTGGCCACGCTGCGCGATCGCCCCGGCTTTCAGCACGTGCTCATCACCGGCCGCGATGCGCCGCCGGAGCTGCTCGACGCGGCCGACCTCGTGAGCGAGGTCGTGAAGGTCAAGCATCCGATGGACGAGGGCATCCGTGCACAGCAGGGGATCGAATGGTGACGGCGCGTCATCGCTGGACCGTCGCCTGCGCAGAACCGGAAGGTCGGCGCTCGCGATGATCCCGCGAATCGTCGTCGCGGGGACGAGCTCGGGCGCGGGCAAGACCTCGGTCGCCTGCGGGCTGATCGCGGCGCTGCGAACGCGCGGGATGGTCGTGCAGGGCTTCAAGGTCGGCCCGGACTACATCGATCCGAGCTACCACGCACTGGCCTCGGGCCGTCCCGGGCGCAACCTCGATGCCTTTCTGGCCGACCCCGCGCTGATCGCGCCACTGCTGCGCCACGGCGCGGCGGGTGCGGACATCGCGGTGATCGAGGGCGTCATGGGGCTCTTCGACGGGGCCTCGGGCAGGGGCGAGCTGGCCTCGACGGCGCACGTCGCAAAGCTCCTGCGGGCGCCCGTCCTGCTCGTCGTCGACGCGGCCTCGATGGCGCGCTCGGTGGCGGCGATCGTGCACGGCTATCGCACCTTCGACCCCGAGGTGGACATCGCCGGCGTCGTGCTCAACAAGGTCGGCTCCGACCACCATGTCGAGCTGCTGCGCGAGGCGATCGAGCCGCTCGGCGTACCGGTCGTCGGCGCGCTGCGACGCGACGAGCGCCTGGCGGCGCCGGAGCGCCACCTCGGCCTCGTGCCGGCGATCGAGCGCGAGGGGCGCACGCGGGCGGCGATCGGCGCGCTCGGCGAGGCCGTCGAGGCGCATATGGATCTCGATGGCGTGCTCGCGCTCGCGCGGACGGCCCCACAGATCACCGGCCCCGCCTGGTCGCCGGCCGGCGCCGTCGTCGCCGGCGGCGCGACGATCGCGATCGCCCGCGGCCCGGCGTTCTCGTTTCACTACGAGGAGAACCTCGAGCTGCTGCGGTCGGCCGGCGGACAGCTCGCAGCGTTCGATCCCCTGCGCGACGAGGCGCTACCGGAGGGAGCCGGCGCGCTGGTGCTCGCCGGCGGCTTTCCGGAGATCTTCGGCGCGGAGCTGTCGGCGAACGCGCCGCTGCGCGAGCAAGTGGCGGCATTCGCCCGCAGCGGCCGGCCGGTGCTGGCGGAGTGCGGCGGGCTCTTGTACCTGTGCGAGGAGCTCGATGGCCTGCCGATGTGCGGGGCGATCCGCGCGTCGGCGCGCATGGCCGGGCGGCTGTCGATTGGCTATCGGGAGGCGACGGCGGTCTGCGACTCCGCGCTGTGGACAACCGGCGAGACGGTGCGCGGCCATGAGTTTCACTACTCGGCGGTGCAGCGAGGCGACGGCGGCGACGCGGCTTGGGTGCTCGCCGCCCGCGGCCGGAAGGTGCCTGAGGGCTTCGCCGGCGGTGGGATCCACGCGAGCTATCTGCACGTTCACTGGGCGGCGTTCCCTGACGCGGCGCGGCGCCTCGTGGAGGCGGCGGCGCGCCAGCCGGCATGGGCCTGACCCTCGTCCTGGGCGGCACGCGCTCGGGCAAGAGCGCGTACGCGGAGCGGCTCGCGCACGCGACCGGGCTGGCGGTGCGCTACGTGGCGATGGCCGACGCGAACGACGAGGCGTTCGCCGGACGGATCGCGGCGCATGTGGCGCGGCGCCCGGTCTCGTGGGAGACGGTCGTCGCAGGAGACGACCTGGCGGTCACGCTGAACAGTGCCGGCTGCGTGCTCGTCGACGGACTGGGCACATGGATCGCCGGCGTCATGCGCCGGGGCGGCGCTTTTGACGGCGATGCGCCGGCGGCGCTGGCACGGGTGCATGAGGAGGTCGCGGCGCTCGTCGGTGCGGTCGGCGAGCGTTCGGAGCCGGCGATCGTCGTGGCCGAGCAGGCGGGCGAGGGACTGCTTGCGGCCGACGCCGGATCGCGCCGGTGGCTCGACCTGCTGGGCGAGTCGACGCAGCGGCTTGCGCAGGTCGCCGACCGCGTCGTGCTCGTCGTGGCGGGACGGGCGATCGAGCTCCCGCCGGCCGGGGCCGATCCCGCGTCAGTTGCGCCGGACGACGTGGACGACGGCGCGCTGCGCCTGCACGGCGACACCCTCGTCGCCCCCGGCGACAGCGACCACGCCGTCAACGTCATGGCCGGCGGCCCGCCTACATGGCTGCGCGAGGCGCTGCGACGCGCGCTCGAAGAGGACGCCGCCGCGTACCCGCGCGAAGCCGACGCGGTCGCCGCGCTCGCCGCCTTGCACGGACGCGCGGACGACGAGATCGTCCCGTGCAACGGCGCGGCACAGGCGCTCTGGCTGCTTCCCGCCGCGCTACGGCCGCGACTCGCCGCGATCGTGTACCCGGCCTTCACCGAGACCGAGGTCGCGATGCGCGCTCACGGCGTCGCGGTGACGCGGGTCCGGCGCGACCCGGAGGCGGACTTCGTCCTCGATCCCGACGCGGTCCCGTCTTCGGCGGATCTCGTCGTCGTCGGCAACCCCGCCTCCCCCAGCGGAACGCTCGACCCGGCCGCGGCGCTGCTTGCGCTGCGGCGCCCAGGCCGGACCCTCGTGGTGGACGAGGCGTTCATGGACCTCGTCCCCGGCGAACCGCCGTCGCTCGTGCGAGATCCGCTGCCCGACGTGATCGTCGTGCGCTCGATGACGAAGTCGCTCGCGATCCCGGGCCTGCGGGCAGGCTATGCGGTCGCTGCGGCGCCGCTCGCGCGCAAGCTGCGCGCGGTCCGGCCGCCGTGGTCCTGCAACGCGCTCGCGCTCGCCGCGCTGCGGGCGATGGCACTGCGACCCCAGGCCCTCGCGCAGGCGGCGGCCCGTGCCCAGACCGAGCGCGCCGATCTCGAGCAGCGGTTGGCGCAGATTCACGGCGTGCGGACCTGGCCGTCGGCAGCGAACTTCGTGCTTGTGCGGGTCGCCGACGGTCCGGCGGTGGTGGCGCGCCTGCGCGCGGAGCGGATCGCCGTGCGCCCCGCCGGATCGTTTCCCGGCCTGACCGCGAACGACCTGCGCATCACCGCCCGCGGCCCGCGCGAAAACGAGCAACTGGCGGCGGTGCTCGCAAGCACGCTCGCCGCGGTGGCGCCGTGATCACCGTCGTCGGCATCGGTGCCGATGGCTGGGACGGGCTCGACGAGCCCGCCCGCACGGCCGTGCTGGGCGCCGATCTGCTCGTCGGAGGCGAACGCCAGCTCGCGCTCGTCCCTGACGGCGGCGCCGAGCGGCGTGCGTGGCCCAAGCCGCTGCTGGGCTTCGTCGACGAGCTCGGCGGCTTCGACGGCGCGGTCTGCGTGCTCGCCAGCGGCGACCCGATGCTGCACGGCATCGGCGCGACGCTCGTGCGCCGGCTCGGTCCCCAGCGCCTGCGGGTGATCCCGCACATCTCCGCGCACGCCTTCGCCTGCGCGCGGCTGGGGTGGCCCACCGCCGACGTCGAGCTCGTTTCGGCGGTCTCGCGGCCGGCCGAGGTCGTCGCCCCAGCGCTGGCGCCGGGGCGCCGCCTCGTGGTCTACGTGTCAGGGCCGGGAGGCGCAGCCGAGGTCGCCCGCGTCGCCCGCGAACGCGGCTTCGGCGCGAGCCGACTCGTCGTCATGGAGGAGCTCGGCGGGCCCAAGGAGCGCATCGAGGAGTCGACCGCGGACGGCTGGGGGGAGCGCGAGGCGGCGCCACTGCACGCGGTCGCGCTCGAGGTTCGCGGCGGCGGGCCGCTGCTCGGGCGCACGCCCGGCTTGCCCGACGACGCCTACGAGCACGACGGCCAGATCACCAAGCGCGATGTCCGGGCGATCACGCTGGCGGCGCTCGTGCCTGTGCCGGGTCAGCGCCTGTGGGACATCGGCGCGGGCAGCGGCTCGGTCGCGATCGAGTGGCTGCGCGCGGCGCCGGGCGCCCGCGCGGTGGCGATCGAGCGCGACAGCGCGCGCGCAGAACGGATTGCGCGCAACGCGCTCCGGCTCGGCGTCCCGTCGCTGGAGGTCGTGACCGCCGCGGCGCCCGCGGCACTCGACGGGCTGCCGGCGCCCGACGCGATCTTCGTCGGCGGCGGGCTCACCGCGGATGGCCTGCTCGAACGCTGTCGCGCCGCACTGGCTCCCGAAGGCCGGCTCGTCGCCAACGCCGTCACGGTCGAGGGCGAGGGCGTGCTCGCGCGCGCGCACGCGCAGTGGGGCGGGCGGCTCGTGCGCCTCGCGGTCGCGCAGGCCAAACCGCTCGGCGGCTACACCGCCTGGCGGCCCGCGATGGCGATCACGCAGTGGGAGCTGCGGTGACGGTCCACTTCATCGGCGCCGGCCCGGGCGCGCCCGACCTCATCACGCTGCGCGCCCAGCGCCTGATCGCCGCGTCGCCGGTCGTCCTGTACGCGGGCGCGCTCGTCCCGGCCGGCGTGCTCGCCCACGCGCCGGACGGGGCGCGCCTGATCGACACCCAGCACCTCGACCTCGACGCGATCGTCGCGCAGTACGCGGCCGCACAAGATCGCGGCGAGGACGTCGCGCGCCTGCACTCAGGCGACATCTCGCTCTGGAGCGCGGCCGCGGAGCAGATGCGCCGCCTCGACGAGCTCGGGATCGACTGGGACGTCACGCCTGGAGTGCCTGCCTTCGCCGCCGCCGCCGCGAGCCTGCGTCGGGAGCTCACGCTGCCCGGCATCGCCCAGACCGTGATCCTCACCCGTCACGCACGGCGCGCGACGCCGCTCCCGCCGGGCGAGGAGCTGGCCTCACTCGCCGCGCACGGCGCGACCCTCGTCCTGCACCTCGCCGTCCAGGCGATCGACGAGATCGCGCCGACGCTCGCCGAGCACTACGGCGACGACGGGCCCGTCGCCGTCGTCGCTCGCGCGAGCCATCCCGACGAGATCGTCCTGCGTGCAACGCTGGCCACGATCGCCGACCACGTCCGCGACGCGGGCGTGCGCCGCACCGCGGTGATCGTCGTCGGCCCCGCGCTCGGCGACCCGCGGTTCTGCGATAGTCACCTGTACTCGGCGGCGCGCGAACGGCCGGCGAGCAAGCAGCCGTAGGCGATCACGCTGCGCTTGATTCGCGGTCGCGCCGAGCGCGGCACCACGCGAGGCTGGGCGACCAGCAGGAAGATCGGCCCCAGAGCGAACATGACGAGCGGGTTGCGGAACAGGCGATACGCCAGCCGCCGGCGCCAGCACAGAACCCTATCAGCCGACCGCTATGGCGGTCGGCTCGGCTTTGAGCATGAACAGCTCGACTTCGATGTCCGGCCCGACGTGCTGGTTGGAGATGAAGGCCAGCACGTCGCGGCCCGAGAGGCGCTCGACGGCAGCGATGAACTTGTGCTGCATCGCGGCCTGGAAGGCGCTGCGGGTTTCCTGGACGGTCGTGCTGCGTTGCAGTTCGATCATCGTCTTCTCGACGTCGGTGTAGATGCCTCCCAAGACGCAGGCGAGCAGGTCGCCACCGAGCAGCAAGGTCTTGGCGGTCACGGGCACCCGATGGTGGTAGCGCTCGTGCAACGCGACCATCGCGTCAGTCACGGCCGCGAGTAGCGCATCACCCGTCAGCGGACTGGTTGGGGCCGACATTGCGGCCTTCTCTCTCGTCCTCCGGGTCGGGTTCGCGCACGAGGCGAAGGGCGAGAACCTGACGTGCGATGTGCCACTACCTTAGTACACGTGCCTGGAAGTCTGCGCAGAACTTGCGCAGCGGTGCACGTTGCGCTCGCTGGACTACGATCGGGTGATCTCGCGAGCACCCTCATTTCCGTGGTGAGACAACCAGATGCGCACAGCCCCGCCCGCGTGCACGGCGACGTGCTCACCGCAATCTCGGACGGGCTCGTGGCGCTGCTGAAGGAGTTCTACGGTCGCGGGCCGGCCCGCACGAAGTCCTACTACGAGGACGACCTCGTGGTGTGTCTGTTGCGTGGGGGCTTCACGCGCGTGGAGCAGACGTTGCTGGAAGGGGGCCGTGGTGTCGCGGTTGTCCAGCAGCGGATGGAGTTCCAAGAACTGATGCGTGAACGCTTCGAAGCGGTGATCGAGCATGCGACCGGCCGGCGCGTGATCGGCTTCATGAGCGGCAACCAGCACGACCCCGACATTATGTGCGAGGTGTTCATCCTCGCTCCGACCGATCTTGTCGATGACCACGAGATTGGCGGCAGTGACCGTCGTCCGGGCTTGACGACCGAGTAACCTAGATACCAGAGGGCATCGATTCGTGGGGTTCGTCCACAGCGGGCGGGCAGCATGATCTGACTTCGGAGGATCCACTGACCCGGAGGTTCCCATGCCCCAAGCGCTGCTCCTGATCGATTCGATCGCCGGCCTGCGCGGCACTCGCGACACGATGGAACCCGCTGCCAGATGACGTCCGCCCCCACTTCGCCGCAGAGGCCGAGCCGGCCTCCTTGTCCTTCGCCCGACGAGCGCGGCGAGGACCGCCTCGCGGTCTACTCGGGTCCGCCCCCCGCACGGCCCCGAGTGACCGCGAGGCCACTCTTTCGTTCGATGAACGGGTGATCGCTGCGCCGGATCGCAGACGACACAGCAACGGCAGTGGACACGGCGCGCGCCCCAGTCGCGGAAGCCGCTGGGTCGCACTCAGCTCTAGGGCGTGTGTCCACGCGCATTTCTGGCGTACTTCAAGCTGTTGGCCAGCGCGGCCGATATGGCGGGCAATGATCCATTTCCGGCGTTCGCACGCTCTCACCCGGTCCATGCACCGCCCTCCACGGGCGCACAATCTGGCAGTACTCGTCCTCGACGTACCGCTGTCGCAGCTCTCGGCGCTGCACGCCCGCGCCCGTAGTCACTCGATGCATTCGAAGCGGGGCGAGTTCGCCGCACCGCGCTTCGCCGCGGGCGCCCTCGCACTGACGCTCGCTTTCGTGGGCTGTGTGCTGCTTGCGCCGGCCGCCGCTCACGCCGACGCCAGACTGGCGATCTTGCCGTCGTTCCCGAGCCCGGTCACGGTGGGCGCCAAGAACCTGCCCGCGTCGATCGTCGTGACGAACAACAACACCGCGCCGGAGGTCTCACTCAAGCTGTGCAACGTCGCCAACCCCGCTCCGTGCGCGAGCAGCAAAGGAATTACGCTGCTGCCCTCGTGCGGCTGGCAGGGCTTCGGCGCGTGCGACGCCACCGGGTACGACCCGAACGTCTTCAGCGTGCATCCAAACGCCGTCGGCGCCGCCGGCAGCGCCTGTGAAAACATGAACTTCACTGTTACGGTTGCGGCTGGCGACGCGGCCAGCGGCAAGGTCACCCTCACTCCGACCGTGGGGAATGTTCAGCTGCCGACAAATGGTTCCTTCTGTCAAATCAACCTTACCGTCGACGTGCTGGCGCTTCCCACGAAGGACCGCATGCCGTTGACAGCCGGGTTGCAGACGGTCCAGTTCGCCGATGCGGACGGCGTGTCGGGCACCCGGCGAGCATCCGCCCACGGCGAGTCCGATGACGTCACCGTCATGGCCGCGCCGAGGATCACGACCAACGCCTCCCAAGGCGCGAAGGTCGGCGAGCCGGTGACGGACTCGGCGACGCTGCACGAGGCATACAGCCCGACAGGCGACGTGACGTTCAAGCTCTACGGGCCCGCCAACGCCACCTGCTCAGGCACACCTGCCTTCACCGGGACTGTGGCAATCAACCCCGGCGGGCCGACGACCTCGCCCGAGTTCACGCCCAACGCCGCAGGGACCTACCGCTGGGTCGCAGGCTATGGCGGCGATGCGTACAACAACTCGGCGAGCGGCGCGTGCAGCGACGCGAATGAGACGGTGGTGATCGCGAAGGCGTCGCCTTCCATCCAGACGACCGCGTCCGCGGGCGTCACGGTCGGAGCGCAGGTCACGGACACGGCGACGCTCCAGGGCGCGTACAACCCGACCGGCGATGTCACGTTCAAGCTCTACGGACCCGGCAACGCCACCTGCTCGGGCACGCCTGCCTTCACCAGGACGGTGGCAATCGATCCCAATGGTCCGACGACGTCGCCCCCGATCACGCCCAACGCCGCAGGGACCTACCGCTGGATCGCCGGCTATGCGGGCGACGCCAACAACAACGCCGCCAGCGGCGCGTGCAACGACCCGAATGAAGCGGTGGCGATCGCGAAGGCGTCACCGTCGATCCAGACGACCGCGTCCGCGGGCGTCACCGTCGGCGCGCAGGTCACGGACACGGCGGCGCTGCACGACGCGTACAACCCGACCGGCGACGTGACCTTCGAGCTCTACGGACCCGACGACGGTGGATGCTTGGCAGGCTCGCGCGTGTTTTCAAAGACGGTCCAGATCGCGCCCGACGGAACCGTGCCCTCGGCGACGTTCACCCCATCGGTCGCAGGCACCTATCGCTGGATCGCGACCTACAACGGCGACGCCAACAACACATCGGCGGCGGGCACGTGCAACGAGCTTGGCGAAACCGTGGTGGTCACGAAGCGCTCGCCCGCGCTCGTCACGAACGCGTCCTCTTCGGTCGTCGTCGGCGGCGCGATCACCGATCACGCCGGCCTCACGGGCGAGCTTCACCCGACGCATGGCGCAGTGACGTTCCGTCTCTACGGTCCCGGCGACACCGGCTGTACAGGTACGCCGCTGCTCGCGACGCCCGTCACGATCAATCAGGACGGCACGGCGACGTCGCCGGCATACGAAACGCTTGCGGCAGGGACATACCGGTGGGTCGCAAGCTACGGCGGCGACGCGAATCACCAGGCCGCGCCAGGAGCGTGCAACGACCCGAACGAGAGCGTGACGGTGACGAAGGCATCGCCTTCGATCGTGACCAACGCATCGAGCGCCGTTGCCGTCGGAGGGCAGATCTCGGACTCGGCCACGCTCGCGGGCGAGTTCGGGCAGACGACCGGCAACGTGACCTTCCGCCTCTACGGCCCGGACGACGCGACGTGCTCGGCAGCGGTCGTCTTCGAGTCGACGGCCACGATCAACGGTGACGGGACCGCGACGTCACAGGCGTTCTCGTCGGTGGCCGCGGGGACCTACCGGTGGGTCGCCAGCTACACCGGCGATGCTCGCAACGAGGCCGCGGCCGGTAGCTGCGGCGACCCCGGCGAGAGCGTGACGGTGACGAAGGCGTCGCCGACGATGACAACGAACGCTTCGCCTACGACCGCGGTCGGCGGCAGCATCACCGACAGCGCGACGCTCGCCGGCGAATTCAACCCGACGGCCGGCAGCGTGACATTCCGGCTCTACGGTCCCGGCGACGCAACCTGCTCTGGTACGTCGCTCCTCGAGTCGACGGTCGCGATCAACGCCGACGGCAGCGCGACGTCGCCATCGTTCACCGCGACCGCCGCAGGGACCTACCGTTGGATCGCGAGCTACAGCGGAGATGCGAACAACGCGGCCGCAGGTGGGGCGTGCAACGATCCCAGCGAGGCTGTCAACGTCGGAGTCGCGTCGCCGACGATCGTGACGAAGGCTTCCGGAGCTGTGGCGGCCGGCGGCGCGCTAACTGACGCGGCGTCGCTCGTCGGCGAGGTCAACCCCACCGCGGGGGACGTGACGTTCAGGCTGTACGGCCCGGACAACGCCACCTGCACGGGCGCCGCGGTCTTCGAGTCGAAGATCGCGATCAACGCCGACGGAACCGCGAAGTCGGCGGCGTTCCGGCCGGCGGCACCGGGCACCTACCGCTGGGTCGCCCGCTACAGCGGCGATGCCAACAACGGGGGGGCGATCGGCGCGTGCAACGATCCTGACGAGTCGGCCACGGTGGCCGCCTTCGTCCCCGCCACAGCAGCCGTCGTGGCGTCCCCTCTCCTGTGCGGCGGCACGAAGATCGCGCTCGTGGACGTCTTCCCGGAGGGCTCGCACATGCTGATCAGCGGCGTCGCCCAGCCGTCGTACGCCGGCAAGCGCGCGACGATCGTGCTGCAGTCGACGGGCAAGCCCGTCGTCAGCGCGCTGATCGGCGCCAAAGGAGGGTTCGCGGCGACCGCCAAGCTCCCGGCCAAGCGGCTGCGCGCAGGTGCTCGCTACCAGGCGATCGTCGACGGCACACGCTCGGTCGGCCTCAAGCTCCAGCGCCGCTCCTATATGACGCGGGCGGCGCTGCGCGGCGTCAAGGCGTCGTTCGGCGGCAAGGTCACGGGCAAGTTCCGGACCGGAACGAAGGTCACGCTCATGAAGATCATGCAGTGCACGAAGAGCGCGCCGATCGGTACGACGAAGCTCAAGCGAGACGGCACCTGGCAAATCACGCTTCCGGTGCCCGACAACGTGCAGAACCTGCTGTTCCGCGCGAAGACCAACGTCCTGTTGGGCCGGCGCCCGCATTCGACGTTCACGCTCCCCCGGCCGCTGTCCTTGAGCGCGGCTCCGTAGGGGTCAACCTCCCCTGCGTCGCAGCAGGTACGTGTCCATGATCCACCCCTTGCGCTCGCGCGCCTCGGCGCGCGAGCGCTCGATCTCCTCCGCGACCAAACCGATCTCGCCGCTGACGAGCAGCTCGTCCGGCGTTCCGAGGTAAGCGCCCCAGTAGATGTCGGTCTCGCCGTCCTGCACGGACCGAAACGAGCAGTGGGCATCGAGCATGACGACGACATCGCGGGCGTTGCCGGGGAAGCCGTCCCGAGCCAGGCGCCGTCCGGTCGTGATGTGGACCGGCTCGCCGATCCGGTTGCACGCGATCCGGTGGCGCGCCGTCAACGCGGCCACGGCGCTGATCCCCGGGATCATTTCGACGGCGAACTCGACGACGCCGCGCGCACGCACCTGGTCGACCACCGCGAGCGTGCTGTCATACAGCGACGGATCGCCCCAGACAAGGAACGCGCCGACGTCGTCGTCGGAGAGCTCGTCGCCGATCAGGCGCTCCCACAGGTCGGCACGCGCTCGGCGCCAGTCGTCGACTGCCACGGCGTACTGCGGCGACGTCCGGTCGCGCTCGGGGTCGCGGATCTCGACCATGCGGTAGGACTCGCCCTCGATGTACCGCTCGCAGATCTCCCTCCGCAGCCCGACGAGATCCTGCGTCTCCTCGCCCTTGACGGTGACGAAGAAGACGTCGACCTCGTTGAGCGCCCGGATCGCCTGCACCGTGACGTACTCCGGGTCGCCGGCGCCGATGCCGATCAGCAGCAGACGTCTCACGCGGACGCCCGATGCGTAGCGTGCTCGTGCTGGGCGGGACGGCCGAGGCGCGCGAGCTCGCGGCGGCACTCGACGGCGACCCACAGACGCGCGTGATCTCGACCCTCGCCGGTCGCGTCGTCAAGCCGCGGCTGCCGGCCGGGGAGGTGCGGATCGGCGGCTTCGGGGGGCCGGATGGCCTGGCGACGTACCTGCAAGACGAGCAGATCGGCGCAGTCGTCGACGCCACCCATCCGTTCGCCGAGCGGATGTCCGCGTCGGCCCACACCGCCTGCGAGCGTGCCGGGGTGCCGCTGCTGCGCGTCGAGCGCCCGCCGTTTGCGCAGGCCGCGGGCGACGACTGGCGGCGCGTCTGCTCGCTGCAGGAGGCGGCGCGGCTGATCCCCGCGACAGGCAGGCGCGTGTTTTTGACGACCGGTCGCCAGGGGCTCGGCGCGTTCGCCGGCGTCGACGACGCCTTCTTCCTCGTTCGCTGCGTCGATCCGCCGCAGCCGCCGTTGCCGCGAGACCACGAGCTGTTGCTGCGCCGCGGCCCGTTCACGCTCGAAGGCGAGCTGAAGCTGATCGACCGTCACCGCCTCGACGTGCTGATCACGAAGGATTCCGGCGGCGAGCAGACGCAGGCGAAGCTCGTTGCGGCGCGCATCCGCACGATGCCCGTGATCGTCGTCGCGCGCCCGCCGCGGGCTGGCGGGCCGACAATCCCGGCCGTCGCCACCGTCGGCGAAGCGCTCGCCTGGCTGCGCCGTCACGACGCCGGATAGCTGCGCGGCGTGTAGACGTGCGTGCGCCCGCCGGCAGCGCGGATCACGCGCGTCGTCGACGATCCGATCACGAGCAGCGTGCGCATGTCCACGCGCGCTGCGTCGAAGTCGCCCAGCGTCGTGACCGCCACGTCCTCACCGTCGCCGCCGACGTCGCGTGCGACCACGACGGGGCAGTCCGCCGCGCGATGGCGCAGCAGCACCTCGCGCGCGCGCTCGAGCTGCGCGCGCCGCGTCCGCGACGCGGGGTTGTAGAGCGCCAGCGCGAGGTCGGCGGCGCCGGCGGCATCGAGCCGGCGCTCGACGACCTCCCACGGCTTGCGCTGGTCTGACAGGGAGATCACCGCGAAGTCGTGGCCCAGCGGCGCGCCCGCCCGTGCAGCCGCGGCATGCATCGCCGACAGCCCCGGCACGACGCGCACGTCGACCCCCGCGTACTGCCCGTTGCCCGACTCGACGGCCTCGAGCACCGCCGCCGCCATCGCGAAGATCCCGGGGTCGCCGGAGGACACGACCGCGACGTTCGAACCGCCTGCAGCAAGCTCCAGCGCGTGGCGCGCGCGGTCCATCTCGACGCGGTTGTCGCTCACGTGGCGGCGCTGCCCGGCGCGCGGTGGAACGCGCGCGAGGTATGGGCCGTAGCCGACGAGCTCGGTCGCATCCGCCAGCACGGCGCTTGCCTCGGGTGTGAGCCACTCCGCTCCCGCCGGGCCCAGGCCGACGACCGACAACGATCCCCGGCCCGGCTCGCGCGGCGCGGGCTCCACGCGCGCGGTCGGCACGAGCAGCAGCGACATATAGGGCACCTCGCCCTCGACCTGCTGGAGCGGCGCGACGCGCTGCTGCTCGAAGCTCGCCCGCTCGACGTAGACGCCGCGCTCGGCCACGCCTGCCAGCGAGGCCGCCTCGCGAACCCCGTCGAAGCGGCGCCCGAGCTTCATCACGACGGCGGCATCGGCGTCGCGCAACCGCGCCGCGAGGACATCGGCGGGCAGCGTGCCGGGGGCGACGACCAGCACGTCGTCGCGCTTGGCAAGCGGTGTCCCGGCGGCGGCGGCCGCGGCGCAGAACGCGGGGACCCCGGGGATCACCGACGTCTCGTAGCGCGCGGCGAGCCGCTCGTGCAGGTACATGTAGGAGCCATAGAAGAATGGGTCGCCCTCGCACAGCACCGCGACGTCGCGCCCGCGATCCAGATGCGCCGCAATCCGCGCGGCAGCGTCGTCGTAGAAGTCGCGCAGAGCGCCGTCGTAGCCGCCTGCGTGGTCGGTCTCGCCGGTCGTCACCGGGTAGGCGAACGCGAGCTCTTCCTGGCCGGGAGCGAGCCATGGCTGCGCCGCGCGCCGCGCGATCGAGCTGCCGCGCCGCTTCTCGGCGTAGGCGACGACGTCCGCGGCGCCGATCACGCGCTGGGCCTTGACGGTCACAAGCTCCGGATCTCCCGGTCCGACGCCCACGCCCCACAGCCGCCCGAGGCTCGTCATTCGCGCTCCGAGGCGATCGCGTTGACGGCCGCGGCGGCGATCGCGCTGCCGCCGCGGCGCCCGACCACGACGAGGTGTTCGAGCTGCGCGTGCTGCGCAAGCGCCGCCTTGCTCTCCGCCGCGCCGACGAACCCGACCGGCACGCCGATCACCGCGGCCGGCGGCGGTGCGCCCGCGTCGACGAGCTCGAGCAGCCGGAACAGCGCCGTCGGCGCGTTGCCGATCACCGCAAGCGCGCCGTCCAGACGATCGATCCAGTGCTCGAGCGCCGCCGCGCTGCGCGTCGTGCCCAGCGAGCGAGCGAGCTCGACCACCCCCGGCGAGCCCAGCGTGCAGACGACCTCGTTGTCGGCGGGCAACCGCGCCCGCGTGATCCCGGCGGCGACCATCGCCGTGTCGCACAGGATCGGCGCGCCCGCCCGCAGCGCGCTGAAGGCCGCGACGCCGAACCCGCGCGACGCGACGACGTCGGCGACGAGATCGACCATCCCGCAAGCATGGATCATCCGCACGGCGGCCCGCTCGAGCACCGGGTCGCCGGCGAACGCGCTCAGGTCCGCCTCCTCCCGGATCGTCGCGAACGACCGGCGGTAGATCGCGGCGCCGTCGCGTTCGTAGGCGATCATCCGGCGGCCTCGACGAGCAACCCGGCGCGGGCGGACTCGAGCGTCGGCTCGGTCCACTCCCGCGTGCCGGCGCGGACAGCGACGCTGATCGTGCCCTGCACCGCGACGGCGACCGCGACGTCGCCATCCTCCCCGCAGCGCCGGCCGCAGGCCGCCCAGTGCTCGATCGGCGCGCCCGGGAGGCGCACACGCGCGCGCTGGGCGGCGGCGGCGCGGACGTCGGCGAGCGCGCTGCGGCATGCGCCGACTCCGGCGCACGCCGTCAACCCGACCCAGCCGGATGCGCCGTCGACCTCCAGCCCGCAGCGCTGGAGGTCGTCGCTGACCGCGTCCGCTGCGCCCGCGTCGACATCGACGAGCGTGACGGTCCGCCGCGTGGACAGGCGCACGTCGTCGCGCAGCCGCGCCAGCTCGAGCAGCAGCGCGGGCGACAGCTGTCCGAGCGGCGCAAGCCCGGTCACCGCGACGCGGCCGTCACGCTGGCGCTGCGGGCCCGGGTCGAGCGCCGCAGCGCGCCGCGGCCGTCGCCGTGCTGGAGCGATCGCGACGCCGAGATGGCGCGCGACGCTGCCAGCGCCTCCGGGCGTCTCCGACATCCGCCAGGCATCGCCGCCGACCTCCAGGAAACTCCTCGCCGCGCCCAGCGCCATCTCGACCGCGGCGCCGGCGTCACCTTCGAACGCCAGCGCCTGCGTGTCGAGCAGGACGGCAAACGAGCCGTCCCCGCGGGCCGCGACCGTGATGTCGGGACGGACGTCCGTGCCCGAGCCGGTGCCGTCGTCGACGAGGAAGCAGAAGCGCCCTGGCAGCTCGCCGAGCGCGGGGTCGGAGCAGAGCCGCGTATCGAGCAGTGCGACGACGTCGTCGACGCCGTCCAGCGCGTCGGGCGAGCGCCCGGCCAGCGGGCTCGCCAGCACGTTGCGAACGAGGTCATGCGCCTGCGAAGGCAGTAGGCCCGCGTCCGACAGGCGCGCGGCGAGCTGCGCCGCGGCATCGGCGCCGAGCCCTCGCAGCTGCAGGTTTGCCCGCGCCGTGATGTCCACCAGACCGTTGCCGAGATCGGCGGCTGCCGCGCCGAGGGCACGCAGCTGCGCGCCTGACAGGCGCCCGCCCGGTATCCGGACCCGTGCCAGCCAGCCGTCGGCGGCCTCGTGCATCGCCAGCAGCCCTGGGCAGCGGTCCCGGCGGGTGCGCGGTTCAGGCGCTGTGAAGCTCACGAACCCATCTCTCCAATCCCTCGTGGAAGGCAATGGCAGCGCGAGTGTCCTGACTTCCGGAGTGCTGCGCGTTGCCCGCCTTCCCAGACACGATGCCCAGTGGCTTCGGGGCTCCGCTCCCCGGTCACAGTGGCGAGGACCGTCCCGGACTCACACCGGCTTCCTCGCGCCGCTGGCGCGATCCTATTCCTCCGGGCGCGAGCACGGCAGCCCGCGGCCACGTCCCGCTACCGTTCCAGGGGATGAGCGGCGACCTTGCACCTCGGCCCAAGCGCACGCCGCGGCGCGTGCGCGAGAAGCGCGCCTACAACATCGCCGTCGTGGGCGGCGCCGCCGGGCTGGGCGCGGTCGTCGGCGCCGTCCTCGCGGTCGTCGGCGTCACGAGCTTCTTCGGCTGGCCGTTGCTGCTCGCGTGCGTCGCAGCCGTGTGCTTCGTGCTCTTCAAGCGCGTGGTGTCCTGATGCTGACCTGGCCCGTCGCGAGCGGCTCGCTCATGGTTGGCTTCGCCGTCGCGGCGGCGACCGGAATCCGCCCGCTCGGCGCAATCGTGATGATCGTCGCCGTCGCGTGGTGCGCGAGGCGCTGGCTGCGAGCAGCCGGTCTCGGCCGTACGGTGGCGCTGGTGCTCGTCTACGTAGCGGCGTTCGTCCTGTCGCACCTCATCGCCGACACGCTCAGCGCGTGGCCGTCGGTCTTGCTGGCCGCGACCGTCACCGGGCTGGCCGTCTGGGCGCTGGCCGACGCGGCGCATGGCCGCGCCGGCGCCCCTGTCTGACACAGCTCAGCCGCGGATCAGTCCTGACCGCGCTCGACCTTCACGCCCGTGAACTCGGTCTCGACCGGCTGCTCGAAGCGCTTGCCGTTGATCTCGTCGTGGCGCATGAACGTCGGCGGCTCGATGCGGATCTTCAGCGTGTACTCGCCATCGGCCGGCACGGTCCAGTTGCGGCCGTAGTGATAGATCATCGGGTGCCAGAGCAGCGGGTGCTCGTGCGTGCCGAGATCGTTGCCGTCGGGGTCGACGAGCGTCCCGTGCACCGTCAGTCCGGGCACGAAGCGACCGTCCGACGCATCGCAGACGGCGATCTCGACGTGGAGGTTCTCGTCCTCGGGCTCGTGCCAGACCAGCTCGCCGTCCTCCCACTCGTACATGCCCTCGGCTTCCTCGACGGCGTAGCCGATGAGGTACTGGTCCTTGGGCTGCATCCCGCCGTCGTGCGCGACCTCCTCGGCCATGTACTCCAGCGCTTCGCGGTAGGCCTCGCCCTGCTTGCGGGCGAGTTCGAGTTGCTTGGCATCCGCCTCGCTGCTCGATGGATCCATCGGGGGCGGGTTCTTCGTGGCCATGGTCTGCTCCTCGCACGTTCGTGGTAACGCGCTACGTGGTACCCACGCGCCCCGCGCGCTACTACGCCGGGACGATTCGGGCGAACGTCCTCGGCGATTCGTGATCCGCGCCCTCGGCAGTGCAGGCCTGGACTAGGGCACCGCCACCGAGTCGCCGTGGCGCCTCGAGCACGACTGGAACGTGTGTACGTCGTCTTCATTTGTCGGGCGTGTTCCGGGTTTGTCGCTGTGAGAGCCACAAAGCCGGAACACCCCCTCGCCCACGCCGCCACAAGCAGCACGAGGGACCGCGACGCCGCTCCGGCACGTAACACCTCCCAGATGCTCGACCGCCGTGAGTTCCTCGGGCTCGGCCTTGCGGCCGCGCCGGCGCTGCTGTTCGCCGGCCGGCCGGTATCCGGAGGCGGCGCCCGCCCGCCCGCTCTCGCGCTTGTCACCGCCGACACCGAGGCGCATGTGGCGATCGTGTCGCTGCGCAGCATGCGCGTGATCCAGCGTCTGCGCACCGTCGAGGACCCACGCAGCATCCAGCGCGCCGGCGGCGGCCGGGCGCTGCTCGCCCACTCCGGCGCGGGCGCCGTCTCGCTGCTCGCGGGGCGGCCGCTGCGGGTGCGGCGCGTGCTGCGCGGCTTCGGCGCGCCGCGCTACACCGCGGTCGCAGGGCGGCTCGCGTACGTCAGCGATTCTGCGATGGGAGAGATCGCCGTCATCGACCTCGATCGGGGACGGGTCCTGCGCCGCGTCGCGGTCGGCGACGGCGCTCGGCACCTCGCGCTGCGCCCCGGCGGGCATACGTTGTGGGTCGCGCTCGGATCGAGCGCCGCGCAGATCGCGGTCGTCGATCTGCGCGACCCGCAACGGCCGCGGCTGGCCGGGCACGTCCGCCCGCCCTTCCTCGCCCACGACGTCGGCTTCTCGCCGAGCGGCCGGCGGGTCTGGGTCACGGCGGGGCGCGAGCCGCGCATCGCCGTCTACGCAGCGGGCACGCGCGCCCTCACCCGCGAACTGAGCGCCGACGCCGCTCCCCAGCACATCGCCTTCGGTCGCGCGCTGGCCTACGTGTCCAGCGGCGAGGCGGGCACGCTCTGCGTCCACGCGCTGTCGGATGCACGCCTGCGCCACCGCACGCGCATCCCCGCGGGTTCGTACAACATCGAGCACGCGCACGCGCGTGTCGTGACACCGTCGCTTGGCACCGGCGCGCTTACCGTGCTCGACGCACGCGGGGCGGTCCTCGCGCAGGTGCACGCCGCCGCCGCGGCGCATGACGTGTGTCTGCTCCCGTGAGCCGGCCCGAGGCAACGCCCCGCCCACATCTCGACACCCGACCGCGACGGCAGCGGCGACCGCGCGATCTGCGGCTTCAGCCGTTGGGCTTGTGCTCCCGGGCAGCGTCCTCGCCCGAGCTGAGCTTCAAGGCGTGCCCGAGCATCGGCCCGACGACGTCGAGGCACTCGCGGACGGCCTTCGGGTTGCCCGGGAGGTTGATGACGAGCGTGTTGCCGCGCGTGCCCGCGACCGCGCGCGACAACCAGGCCAGCGGTTGCAGACGGGCCGTCTCAGAGCGCATGGCCTCGGCGATCCCGGGCGCCTCGCGGTCGATCACCGAGCGCGTCGCCTCGGGTGTGACGTCGCGCGGGGCCAGGCCGGTGCCGCCGGAGGTCAGGACGAGGTTCGCCTGCTCTGCGAGCTCGACGATCGCGGCCGCGATGTCGTCCTGCTCGTCGGGCACGAGCCGCTGGGCCACGACCTCGATACCGATGCCGTCGAGGATCTCCGCCATCAACGCCGTCGTCGTGTCCGCGCGCGTGCCCGCCGAACGGGTGTCGCTGACGGTCAGGATCGCCGCGGTCGCCATCGCGTCACATCGCCGCTGACCTGCCCGAGTTCGCCGCGTCGTAGCATCCGGGCATGGACGTTACCGTGCGACTGTTCGCAAGCCTGCGCGAGCGCGCAGGCGCCGGCACCGTGCCGCTGACCCTCGACGAGGGCGCAGAGACGTTCACCGCTCCAGCTGGGGAGTGATCGGCTGCGCCCCTGGGTGGACGGGTGTGATCACGCGCCGAACCGACCACGACGGCGTCAGGAGGACGACGTATCGACCGGATCGCGCGCGACTGCAAAGCTTCGGCACCCGCGCTTCGCCGCTGAGCTTCGGCCGCGGCGGGTGTACCTCACTCGGTCGCGCACAGTGGTCGCATGCAGACCGCCGAATCGGATCATGACGGCGGCCTGACTCCCCGATCGGGAGTGGAGCTGGCGGCGGGCACGGCAACGACGCCGGGCAGAAGCTCGGCCGCCTGAGATTCCCATAGATCGAGCGTGTCGTGAAGGCCTCGCATGTCGCGGCTCGGTATGACCTCCGAGTGCCCGGCGGTAACCGTTGCCAGCTGCACGTCCCCACCGACTCCCTCAGCACCCGTTGCGACCGTGTCGCGGAGGACTTTCAGCGCGACCAGCTTCCCCTGTTCGAGCGTTAGCGCAGCGGGGTCGAGATATCTCAACGTGCCGACAGCAAAACCGGCGATCTCGACGGCCAGGATCGCTCCGCCAAACTCCCACCGGTCAACCCACTCACCGGTGCCGCGGCTTCGGATATGGAGCGCGACGGACCTCCGATCTGGGACGGAATACCACGCGACCAAGAACTCGAAGATGTCGCTGTGTCCCTCGATGCTGAATCGCCGCTCAGATCCGCGACGATCTCGTGGAGCCGTGCCTTGATCATTGTGCGGTCGTTTCGTGGGGAGATGTCGCTCGCACGTTGCAGGCGTAGTGCAAACCCTTGTGAGACGTCTCGGAAGCCAGCCCAGGCAAGCAGAAAGCCGGGTTTGGGCTGATAGATCTTCTTGGCATGTCGCGCGAGGCGGCGCCCGGAGCGGCCGCGGGTTTCCTGACTGTCCGATCCTAGGACGACGCCGTCGCGGCAGCGCAATGCGCCAATCAGTGTCATCGCGGGCGACGTGGCGTAGACCGCGTTGTCATGAATCTCCTTGTAGCGCGCCCGTCAGACCTACGGGGCTGAGCTACCGCTGGCGCGAAAAAACGGAGTTGACAGCGAAGTCGGGATGCGCTGCATACACGTGCTCGAGCAACGGCTTGAACCCGAGGCCCGCAACAGTCTGTTTGATTGCGTGCAGCTGGCGCGCGGCTTCGACTCTGCCCTCCCGACGCGCTTGGTCTAGAAGCTGATTCGCCGAGCGCAAGCCGGCGTCGGTTACCTGGTACCGACACCATTGTTTTCCTGGGACCGGCTCACGGCGGAGCGACCCTTCGTCGACCAAGGCGTCGAGGTCATCGTAGATCCGCGAGCTCATCGGCCCGTAGTCGTATGGCTTGAAGGTATATCGCTCTCGGGCCGGAACGTCCGGCAATCTGGAGAAGAGAAAGAGACCCTTTTGGAATCTCACCGGGTCGAGCCCGTCAGCGGCGCCTTCGTACGCAGCGAAGACCAAGAGCCAGTCGCGGCGCGTCATCGACTTGGCCGGAATGCGCCCGAAGGCAGGGCCAGCTCGCCGGTAGCTTGACAACGCATACCGAAAGGCTCGCCGAAGACACGGACGGAAAGATAGCACGAACATATGTTCGTGCCTGCGTCGGACAGATCGTCGAGGATCTCCGCCATCAACGCCGTCGTCGTGTCCGCGCGCGTACCCGCCGAACGGGTGTCGCTGACGGTCAGGATCGCCGCGGTCGCCATCGCGTCACATCGCCGCTGACCTGCCTGAGTTCGCCGCGTCGTAGCATCCGGGCATGGACGTTACCGTGCGACTCTTCGCAAGCCTGCGCGAGCATGCAGGCGCCGGCACCGTGCCGCTGACCCTCGACGAGGGCGCAACAGTCGCCGAGGCGATCGCCCAGCTGCGCGACGGTGTCCTGTCTGGCCTGCCCGAGAACGCGCCGTTCGTGGCAGCCGTCGCGCGCGAGTACGTCAAGCACGATCACCCGCTGACCAACGGCGACGAACTCGCGCTCGTGCCCCCCGTGAGCGGCGGCGGCGGCGAGGTCCGGCACGCCGAGGTGACCGGCGAGCCGCTGGACCCCGAGGCGCTGCGGCGCCTGGTGGCCGACCCTTCGACCGGCGCGACGGTCGTCTTCCTCGGCACGACACGCGAGGTCCCGACGCTCGAGTACGAGGCCTACGAGGACATGGCGCGCGAGCAGATCCAGCGCCTGGCCGAGGCGGTCGTGCAGCAGCATGGGCTCGCGGCCGTCGCCGTTGCGCACCGCGTCGGCACGGTCGAGCTGATGGAGCCGAGCATCGTGATCGCCGCCTCCGCAGGGCACCGTGAAGAGGCGTTCGCGGGGGCGCGGGCGTTGCTGGACGCGATCAAGTCGCAGGCGCCGATCTGGAAGCAGGAACATCCTGGGGACGGCCCGCCGGAATGGGTCGCCGGGGTCCTGCCGAAGATCGACGGCTAGGTCAGTCCCATCTGCCGCGCCCGATGGCCCGCCATGCGATCCTGCCGCGATGGCCCGTCGCCCGGCGCTCGCTGTGGTTCTGCTCGCTACCGTGCTCGCGCTCGGGGGTTGCGACTCCGACCAGGAGAGCGCCCGCGAGCCCGCCACGGCGTCGGCGACCGCGCAGGCCCGCCCGGCGCAGACGGGCGTCAAGCTCGTCGAGGTCGGCAGGTTCAACGCCCCGCTGTACGTCACCGCGCCGCCGGGCGACAACCGGCGGATCTTCGTCGTCGAGCAGAACGGGGTCATCCGGGTCGTGCGCGGCGGTCAGCGCTTGGCGCGTCCGTTCCTGGACCTGCGCGCGATCGTCATGACCGGTAGCGAGCAGGGCCTGCTGTCGATGGCCTTCGCGCCCGACTACGCCAAGACGCGGCGCTTCTACGTCAACTACACCGCCCGCGACGGGATGCAGGTCGTTGGCGAGTACCGCCGCTCACGCGCCAGCCGCGAGCGCGCGCTCGGGCGGGGCCGGACGGTTCTACGCTACGACGGCGTCGAGTCCAACCACAACGGCGGGTTGGTGACGTTCGGTCCCGACGGCCTGCTGTACATCGGCACCGGCGACGGAGGCGGCGCGGACGACCAGCACGGCGAGCGCGGCAACGGCCAGAACCTCAACAGCCTGCTCGGCAAGCTCCTGCGCATCGATCCGCGCCCATCCGGCGGGCAGCCATACAGCGTCCCGTCGAGCAACCCCTTCGTCGGGCGCGCAGGCGCCCGGCCGGAGATCTACAGCTACGGCCTGCGCAACCCATGGCGCTTCTCGTTCGATCGCTCGACCGGGGATCTGACGATCGGCGACGTCGGCCAGGACGCGATCGAGGAGATCGACTTCGCCTCCAAGGGCGCGGCGAGCGGCGTGAACTACGGCTGGCGCCCGTTCGAGGGCCGCCGACGCAACTTCGGTGAGCCGGCGCCGGGCGCGGTAGACCCGGTCATCGAGCTGTCGCACAACGACGGCAACTGCTCGGTGACCGGCGGACACGTCGTGCGCGACAGCTCGTTGATCGCGCTGGTCGGCAGCTATGTCTACGGCGACTACTGCAAGGGCCAGCTGCGCGCCGCACGGCTGGGGGCGGGGTCCGCCACCAGCGACCGCGCGCTCGGGCTGCCGACAGTCGACAGCCTGTCGTCGTTCGGCGAGGACGCGCGCGGTCGCGTCTACGTCACCTCGCTCGACGGTCCGGTGTACAGGCTCGCGCCTCGCTGAAGCGCACCCAGGCTGAGGCTCGCACTCGAGTCCAAGCTCGCCGTACTCTGAGCCGCATGACCGATGCGGCCATCGCGCTGGCGCGTCACGACGTGACCCTCGTGCACGCCGACAATCCCGGGCCGTTCACCCTGACGGGGACGAACACATGGATCATCGGCCGCGACCCATGCTGGATCGTCGACCCGGGTCCGCCGCTGGATGCGCATGTCGACGCGGTCCTCGCGGAGGCGACGCGGCGCGGCGGTGTCGGCGGGATCGCGTTGACGCACGACCACCTCGACCACTCGGGCGCCGTCGAGGCGGTGCGCGATCGTGCCGGCAGCCCCCGCGTCGGCGCGGCACGGCGCTCCGGCGCGCAGCTCGTGCTCGCCGACGGCGATACCTTTGGGCCGCTGCGAGTCGTCGCGACCCCGGGCCATGCGCCCGACCACCTCGCCTTCGTCGCGGGCGCCGTCTGCTTCACCGGCGACGCGGTCCTCGCGCAGAGCAGCGTCTTCGTCGCGCCCGATCCCGGCGCGCTGCGCGGCTACCTCGCGGCGCTCGAGCGCCTTCGGGCGATGGACCTGGAGCTCCTATGCACCGGCCACGGTCCGCCGGTCACCGACCCGGCGGGACTGCTGGACCGCTACCTCGCCCATCGGCGCGACCGCGAGCGGCGGCTGGTGGCGGCGCTGGCCGACGGACTGCGCACGATCGACGAGCTGCTCGATCGCGTCTGGGACGACGCGCCCGCAAGCCTGCGGCTGGCGGCCGCCGCAACGCTCGCGGCACACCTGGACAAGCTCGACGAGGAGGGGCGACTGCCGGACGGCGTGCAGCGCCCGCCATGGCCGCCGGAGGGCGGGCTGCGGCCGGTGGTGTAGGCCGCTAGGCGGCCTCGGCCAGGCGTTCGCGCGCCAGCGCCATCGCCGCCGCCAGCGGCGTGGTGTCGCGCGCGGTCGCGTCGTCGAAGATGCGCCGCAGCGTGTCGGCGATCCCGAGCACGCGCCGGCGGGCGCTGCGCGGGTCGTAGCCCGACGGCTCGAGCTCCACGGAGATGTTGATGATCCCGCCCGCGTTGACGACGAAGTCCGGCGCCCACAGCACGCCGCGCTCGGCCAAGAGCTGCGCCACGTCGTCGTTGGCGAGCTGGTTGTTCGCGGCACCAGCGACGATCGGCGCCTGCACATGCGGGACCGTGTCGTGGTCGAGCAGGCCGCCGAGCGCACACGGGACGAGCACGTCGACCGCCGCGTCGAGCGCCGCCGTCGGCTGGATCCAGCGAGCGCCGAGCCCCGCTGCGAGATCGCGCTTGCCTGGATCGATGTCCGTCACGACCAGCTCCGCGCCGCCCTTCGCGCACGCCGCTGCGACTCGGGCGCCGACGTGACCGAGACCTGCGATCGCGATCGTCCGTCCCTCCAGCGACGGTGAGCCGAAGACGTGCTCGCAGCACACGCCGATCGCGGCCTCGACGCCGAGCGCCGTCCAGGGGCTTGGGTCGCCGGAGCCGCCGCGCCGTCGCGACAGGCCGGTTACGTGTGCGGTCGACGACGCGATGACCTCCATGTCGCGCGATGAGGTTCCGACGTCTTCGGCGGTGATGTACGCCCCGTCGAGATCCGCGACCGTGTCGCCGAAGTCGCGCAATGCGTCCGCGCGCCGGCCGCGGCGGACGGGGGCAGCGGGATTCGGAGCCATGATCACGCCCTTGCCGCCGCCGAGCGGCAGCCCAGCCACGGCGGACTTGAACGTCATCGCGCGCGACAGGCGCAGCGCATCGCGCACCGCGCCGCGGGCGTCGTCGTAGTACCACAGGCGACACCCTCCGAGCGCGGGCCCGCGCGTCGTGGAGTGCACGGCGATGATCGTGAACTGCCCGGAGCGCCGGCCGCGGCGGACGAGCAGCGTCTCGTGGTCGAGGTCTTCGGCGTAGCGGTCGATGGGCCGGACGCTAATACACGTCGCGCCACGGCCACGTGTTGGCCTGCGAACAGGTCGTCTGCTATCCGGGCGGAGGGCCCTGGGCGCCGCCCGCGGGCGCGGCGCTCCTGGTGCTGCCGGTACCACTGCCGCTCGCGGTGCCTGCGCCCGTCATGCCCGTGCCCGACGTCGATTGCGCGCCGACCGGCGGGCTGCTGCCAGTGCCCGGTCCGGCGGGGGAGGCGAGCTGCTCCGCTGGCTTGACCGGGGCGACCGGCGTCAGCCCGTCGACGCCGTGGCCGAAGCCTGTGTCCTCGGCAGGCGCGGTGACGCCGCCGGTCACAGCGTCGGTGCTGCCCGCATTCTGGATCAGGGAGGTCGCCGCGCGTCCGTCGATCGTCCGTCCGGCCGTCACTTCGCGCGCGCTGCGGCGCAGGGCCGACCGCGCCGCGGGGGCACGAGCGGGCACGCCGATACGCACGCCGCGGTTGTCCACGGCCGGGGTGATGACCGGCACGATCGCCCGCTGACGGGCCTTGGCCATCGCCGGGGCGACCGAGTCCTTTGCGGTGAGGCCGGCGCCCGCACCGCTCGACAACGGCGTGACGAGCGACGTGACCTCCGCGGCGCCGCCGGCCGTCAACGCCGCGCAGCACACGACCGCGGCCAACTTGGCCGCGGTTCCGCTGCCGCCGGCGATCACGATCGCGCCACCGCCCGCCGCCGCTCCGCCACCAGCGCTCGCGGCGCCGGCCGAGCCCGCTCCGCCCAGGCCCAGCAGCTTCAGCGCCGCAGCCAGCGGCCCCGGGTTGGGCATCAAGGCCTGGAAGCCCTCGCGTACCGTCCTCAGCTGCGTGCGATATTCGACGCAGCCGGTGCAGTCGCGCAGGTGGCGCCGCGCCCGGCCGCTCGCGCGCACTCCGCGGTCGAAGGCGTCGACGAGATCCTCACGGATGTCCGAGCACGCCGTCTCACGCGCCTCGACGGCCTCCACCAGCCCGATCCGCGCCCGGACGAGCAGCGACTTCACCGCCGGAAGCGACACGCTCAGGGCATCGGCCAGCTCGGCGTAGCTCAGTCCGTCCATCTCGCGCATGAGCAGCGCCGATCGCTGCTGCTCGGGTAGCCGGCGCACGTCCTCGACGAGCTGGCGCAGATCCTCGCGGCGCTCGGACTGCTCGATCGGGTCGTGCAGCGGCCTGCGCGAGGTGTCGAAGAGGTCGGCCGCGAGCGGCGCCGGCTTGCGCAGATGGTCGATGCAGCGGTTGTGCGCGACCTTGTACAGCCAGGCGCGCAGCGACAGCGGACGGTCGCTGGAGCGCAGCGACGAGTAGGCGCGCAGGAAGACATCCTGCAGCGCGTCCTCGGCGTCTTGGCGCGAGCCGCCGAGCATTTGCCGCGAGTAGGCGAACAGCCGCTGGCGGTAGCGATCGTGGATGACGCTGAAGGCCGCGTCGTTGCCCGCCCGGAACAGCGCGACGAGTTGCTCATCCGAGCGCAGCCGCAACAGAGGCGCCGTGACCGAGATCCGGTTGAGTCCGGCGGGTGCTCGAAGTGTTCCGGCCTCCATGCTGTCTCCTGACGAACTGTAACCGCAGCGGGCCGCGGAAGTTGTGCAACTACGGGCTGACCATTAATCATCCGCGTGAGAGCGCAATGAAGCTGCGGCGACGACGAGCGCGATTCCCGCCGCCTCGACGAGCCCCGGGACCTGCCCCAGCACGATCGCTCCGACGATCGCGGCCGTTGCCGGCAATAGCGCCAGGAGCAGGGCAAACCGCGCTCGCGGCAGGCGCCGCATGACGATCTGCTCCAGCGCGTAGGGAACGACGCTGGACGCGATCCCGACGAGCAGACACGCCGCCAGCAGTGGTGGACTGACCAGCGCGGGCACCGCGCTCACCACCAACACGGGCGCAAGGACAAGTGCACCGATCGCCATACCGACAGCGAGCCCGTCCTGCGGGCGCACGCCCTCATCTGCCGCGATCCGGTGTCCCAGCATGATGTAGCCGGCCCAGAACACCCCCGCCGCGGCGGCCAGCGCCAGCCCGTCCGGGCTACCGGCGAGGTGGACGTCGGCAAGCGCCAGCACGCCGGCGAGCGCGAGCGCGAGCGCGAGGACGTCGCGCCGCGTCCGCGAGCCAAGTGCGGCGACGAAGATCGGACCGCAGAACTCGATCGCGACCGCCGTGCCCAGCGGCAACCTCGCGATCGCGAGGTAGAAGCAGAGGTTCATCAGCGCGAGCGCGATTCCAAACGCGCCGACGAGTCGCAGCCGGGCAGCGTTCCACGTCGATCTTGGAGGCCGCCGCCAAGCCACGAGCACCGCCGCCGATGCCACGACGCGCAGCCACGCCACGCCGGCGGCGGGAACGGAGGCGAACAGCAGCACCGCCACAGCCGCGCCGGCGTACTGCGAGATCGCTGCGACGACGAAGAGCGATGCGGGCGCCGTCCGGGCCAGGCGGGAGGGCGTCCACACGATCTCCACATCATCCCCAACGCATGGCGGTCGCCGCCTAGCATCCGCAGCAATGGCGGACGCGACCATCGTGATCGTGGAGGACGAGGCGGCAATCGCCGGCGCACTGGCGGCGCGCTTGCGTGCCGAAGGCTTCGCCGTGGAGGTCGCGCACGACGGCATCACGGGCGTGCAGTTGTGCGAGCGCATCGCTCCGGATCTGGTCGTTCTGGACGTCATGCTGCCGGACCTCGACGGCCTTGAGGTCTGCCGTCGCATCCAGCGTCAGCGCCCGCTTCCGGTGCTCATGCTGACGGCGCTCGACAGCGAGGCCGACCTCCTCACGGGCCTGGAGAGCGGCGCCGACGACTACATGACCAAGCCGTTCAGCCAGCGCGAGCTCGTGGCTCGCGTGCGCGCGTTGCTGCGCCGCGCGCAGCGCTCGGGCACACCGTCGCAGCCGATCGTCGGAGGCCCCATCCAGATCGATCCGCAGCGGCGCGAGGTGCGCCGCGACGGCAGGCTCGTGCACCTCACGCCAACCGAGTTCGAGCTCCTGCGCCGGCTCGCGTTGCGGCCGGGCATCGTCTTCTCACGCCAGCAGCTGCTCGAAGAGGTCTGGGGCTACGCCGACGGTAGGACCGGCGCGCGCACGGTCGATTCCCACGTCGCCGCGCTGCGGCGAAAGCTCGGTGCCGACGTCCTGCGCACGGTCCAGGGCATCGGCTACGCGTTCGGGGCGCCGGCACGATGAAGCCGCTCGGGTCGCTCTCGTCGCTGAAGCTCAAGCTCGGCATCGTGATCGTCGCGGCCGTCTGGGTCACGGCGGTCACGACGGTCATCGCCGCAATCGTCGGACTCCCACTACTGCTCGGCGCGGGAGCGGGGATCGCGCTCGCGCTCGGGTTCGCCCAGCTGCTGGCGCGCGGTACGACCGCGCCGCTGCGTGCAATGGCCACTGTCGCGAGCGCGATGGCGGCCGGCGAGCACGGCCGGCAGGTCGCCGTGACGACGAACGACGAGGTCGGCGAGCTGGCGCGCGCGTTCAACCGCATGACCGCCGAGCTCGCGCAGACCGATCGCCTGCGCCGCGATCTCGTCGCGAACGTCTCGCACGAGCTGCGGACGCCGATCGGGGCGCTTCAGGCAGTGCTCGAGAACGTGGTCGACGGCGTCAGCGAGCCCGACCCGGAGACGATCGCGACGATGCTTGCCCAGACCAGGCGGCTCGGGCGGTTGGTGACCCAGCTGCTCGACCTCTCGCGCCTGGAGGCCGGCGAGCAGCCGTTCGATATCCGCCCGTTCCCGGTGCGAGACGTGCTCGAGGACGCCGCGCGCGAGGCGCGCCTGCACGCGCCCGACGACGTCGTCTTCGCGATCGACGCCCCGGGCGACCTCGCCGTCGATGGCGATCCCGAGCGCGTACATCAGGTCGTCGTGAACCTGGTCGAGAACGCGGTGCGCTTCTCGCCGCGACCCGGTCTCGTCTCGCTGCGCGCGAGTCACGACGGCCCCGGCGCCGTGAAGCTCGAGGTCGAGGACGACGGACCGGGCATCGCGGTGGAGGATCTGGACCGCGTCTTCGAGCGCTTCTACCGCGGCGACGGCGCGCGCAGCTCCGGGCGTGGCGGCGCCGGTCTCGGCCTAGCGATCGCACGTTGGATCGTCGACCTGCACGGCGGCACGATCCACGCCGAACGCCGCGAGCCGCACGGCAGTCGCCTGGTCGTCACGCTTCCGCAGTCACCGTCGCCGTGACGGGCGCAGACCAGCGCATGATGCCCTTCGCCCCCGCCGCGATCGCGCTGGCGCTGGCGCTGGGCGGCTGCGGCGAGGAACGCGGCGACGCGATGCGCACGGTGCCCGCGCCGCTGGCGACGGCGGCGTCGACGACCCCAGAACCCGCGATCGCGAAGATCGAAGTCTCCTTGCTCGAGTACCGGCTCCCACGTGACCCGCGCATCGCCAAGGCGGGGACGATCGCGTTCGTGGCCACCAACGACGGGGAGCTACGCCATGCGCTCGCCGTCGACGGGCCCGCCGGCGAGGTTCGAACCTCGGCGCTGCTGCCGGGAGAGCAGGCGACGATCGCGCTGCGCCTGCCGCCCGGCACGTATCGCTGGTACTGCCCGATCGGCGACCACGCGCGGCTGGGGATGGTCGGCCGCGTACGCGTGGCCGAATAGATACCGGCCGGTTAGCCTGGATCCTCCAGGCTCAGCCGATTGCGTGCTCGACGGCCCAGCGGGTGAGCTCCGAGCGGCGCCGCAGACCCGTCTTCTCGCGTATCCGCGTCAGGTGGTTCTGCACGGTGCGTGGCGAGATGAAGAGCTCCTGTCCGATCTCGTTGTCGGTCTTGCCCTGCACCACGAGGCGCAGGACATCGAGCTCGCGGCCCTGAAGCGGGCGGACGGTCGACTGCTCGCCGCGCGCCGAGCTCGAGAACTCCTTGAGCAGATGGCTCGCCAGCGAGGGGGTGATGACCGATCCGCCGCCGTGAGCGGTGATGACGGCTTGTCGCAGCTCCTCGCCGGTGCTGCGCTTGGAGAGATACCCGGCTGCGCCTGCCGCGATCGCATCCAGCAGCACGCTGGCCTGCTCGCTGGCGGTCATGACGATGACGCGGATCTCGGGCCGCGTGGTGCGCAGCTTGTCGAGCACCGCCAGCCCGCCGAGGTCCGGCATGCGCAGGTCGAGGATCATGACGTCCGGGCGCATCCGCTCCGCCAGCTCGAGCGCCTCCTGGCCATTCTCGGCCTGTGCGACCACCTCGATCGCGGGATCGGCGTTGAGCGCCCGTGCGACGCCTTCTCGCACGAGCGGAAAGTCGTCGGCAACTACAACCCTGATCGTCATGTGTTCAGCCTCCCTGCCTTCGAGTTGCGAGCCTTACGAGCGTCCCCCCGCCCGGTGCTTCCTCCAGAGAGGCGCTCCCCCCGGCGCGCTTCATGCGCCCGACGATGCTCCCCTTGACGCCGAGTCCGTTGCTGTTCGCGACGAGCTCGGGATCGATGCCGACTCCGTCGTCGGTCACCGTGACGGCGGCTTGGCCGCTCGTGCTGATCTCGACGCGAACGACGACGTTGGTTGCGTTGGCGTGCTTGCGTGCGTTCGTGACGGCCTCGCGCACGGCGCCGACGATCGCCGTCACCTGGTCGCCCGTCGGCGACCCGCCGACTTCCCCGATGACGAGCTCGACGCGCGAGTCCAGCAGTCGCGCCTCGTTGGTGACGAGCTCCAGCGCGGGCAGCAGCTCGGCCGTGGTGGGCTCGCCGATCGTGTCGATCCAGCGGCGCAGGTCGCGCGCGGCGCCGCCGGCGAGGCGAGAGATCTTCGCGGCCGAGAGCCCGGTCCCGAAGCCGTCGCCTGCGATGAACTCGAGGATCTGCAGCGCCGTGTCGTGCAGGTGCCCGCGGACGAGCTCGCGTTCCTCTCGGCGCACGCGTGAGATCGGGTTCTCGACGCCGACGATGTCGCGAGGGTCGTCGTCGTGTTCGAGCTGGGCGCGCAGGCGGCCCGCCTGCAGGTCGGCGAGCTTGATCAGGTCAGAGGGGCTCGCGCCGGGATCGACGAGCTCCTCCAGGCCGGGGACGATGATCGTCCGTAGTCGCGCCCGTAGTTGAGTTCGCTCGCTCGCACGCCACGCCTCGATGGCACGCTTGCGCAGCGCACCTACATCCGTATTGTCGACGCGCGCATCGTGCGCCGATCCCTGCTGCCCCAGACTCATTCACGTCCCTGCCTTCTCGATCACAAACCGTCACTGGTCTGCAGAAAAAGGAGTGCTTCGCGTTGCCAGCTTACGCAGAACCCCCTGCGGCGGTCAACCCTAGTGTGCGCACCTTCACGCACACGCAACACCCTGGGGTACCCCAGGAATAGCCGCGATTTGCAGCCTTTTCTTATGAGCCGGGCAGCGCACGAAGCTGCATCCGCCGGCGTTCGAAGCGCCTGCAGCTTCTGCACAGCTTTTGCGCGAGATCGGGCGCGCTACCAGCCGGATGAGTCGTAGCCCGGTTCTCCGGGCAGGACGATCCGCGCTGCTTGGCCGGTGAGCACGACCTTGGGCTGGACCGGCTGGACATCGCGGCCGCGCGCGCGCCGCAGCAGCTCACCGACGGTGGCGAAGCACGACAGCTCGTCCAGGTGCCTCAGCGTGGGGACGACAAGCGGCAGCGCACCGCCGGCGTGGTCCTCGAGCGCCCGTCTCGGGGTGGTCCAGCGGGCGTCGACGCACTCGGTTCCGTCGACCCGGGCCGCGACGCCGTCGGGCGCGCGCGCGAGGAAGAACTGCGTGTCGAAGCGGATCTCGATGAGCTCCGGCGTGATCCAGCGGCTGTACTTCATGAGGCCGTCCGGCGCGACCCCGGTGACGCCTGCCTCCTCCTCCAGCTCGCGCACGGCGGCCGCGCGATGAGCCGCCTCACCCTCGCCCTCGCCGGCATCGACCGCCCCGCCCGGGAAGACCCAGAAGCCGCCCATGAAGCGCTGATCGGGGTTGCGGCGAACGAGCAGGACCTCGATGCCCTCGTCGCCGTCGCGCAGCAGGATCACGCACGCCGACTGCCGGGGAACGCTCGGCTGACCGTGGTTGAGCGCTTCCGTGGTCGTAGGCCGCTCGATCATGCGAGGTGACGATAGTGCCCCCTGGCGACTCGCAACGCGCCCCGACCTTTACCCTCAAGCTCATGACCACCGAGACAACCACCACGCGCTGGATCTGCGAATCCTGTGGCTTCATCTACGACCCCGACGAGGGTGACCCGGATGGCGGCATCCCGCCCGGAACGCCGTTCGAGGACATCCCCGACACCTGGTTCTGCCCCGTCTGCGGCGCCCGCAAGAAGGACTTCACGCCCTACGAGGACTGACGTCGATGGGCGTCCCCGGACCACCGGATGACCGTGCCCCTGCGCTGCGTGCGTCCGATGCCGAACGAGATCACGCGGTCGCGCGCCTGCGCGACGGCGCGTCCGAAGGCCGGCTGACGTTTGACGAGCTCGCGCACCGCGTCGAACTCGCCTACGCCGCTGCGACGACCGCCGAGCTCGAGGAGCTGCTCGCGGACCTGCCGGCCGCGCCGGCGACGGCCAGGACCGAGACGAAGCCGGTCCCGCGCGGCAAGCAGCGCCGCTGGAACGTCGCGATCATGGGCGGCTGCGAGCGCCGAGGGCGCTGGCGGCCCTCCCCGCACAGCGTGGCGATCGCATTGATGGGCGGTGTCAGCCTCGACCTGCGTGACGCGTCGATCGAGGAGGAGGAACTCGTCATCACGGCGTTTGCGCTGATGGGCGGCGTTCGAGGTCATCGTGCCGGAGGGCGTCGAGGTCGACCTCGGCGGCCTCGCGATCATGGGCGGCAACGAGCACCGGCCGGGGACGGGCGCCGGTGCGGCCCGGCACGCCGATCGTGCGCATCCGAGCGTTCTCGTTGATGGGTGGCACCGAGGTGAAGGCACGCGGCAGCCGCTCCGCCGAGAGAGCGCGCAAGGAGCTCAAACACGGCTAGAGCCGAAGGTCTCCCGGTAGCGCTCGAACAGCTCGTCGATCTTCTCGTGAGCCTCTTCCTCTGAGAGAAACCCGCCGGCCAGGTGTACGTCGAGGCGGCTGAGATAGGTCTCCCAGCCGGCGGCGTGCTGCCAATCCGGACCCAGTCGCGGATCGAAGACATGGGTAAAGATGAGTAGGCAGCCGTCGCCGCGGGACTGCAGCTCGAAGCTGTAGCGCTCGACGCCCCAGGTCCAGCTCAACAGGCGCGGTGGCTCGAGCGCGATGATGCGACCGCTCTCCCCACCGGCCTCGAACACCTCGCCGGCCTTCGGCGTCCATGGCACCTCGCTGACGAACCATCGGGCGAGCTCGGCCGGCTCGGTGACCGCTCGCCAAACGCGCTCGCGCGGGTGGTTGAGCCGGCGCTCGAAGCGCAGCGCCGGGCGGCCGTCGACGATCTGTTGACTGCCGGTCATGATGGGTGTGCCTCCAGGTGTCGTTCGAGGGCGTCCAGACGAGCGACCCAGTGCCTGCGGTAGGGCTCGAGCCAGTCTGCGACCTCGGCCAGCGGCTCGGCGCGCAGTCCGTAGCAGCGCCGCTTGCCGTCCGGGCGAACGTCGACCAGACCGGCCTCACGCAGCACCTTGAGGTGCTTTGAGACTCCCGGCTGGCTGAGGTCCAGGCACGCCACGAGCTCGTTGACCGACCGCTCGCCGCCGCGCAGGAGGTCGAGGATCTGTCGACGGGACGGTTCCGCGAGCGCCGAGTAGGCCGTCATGCCGCTCATATTACCCGATCGGCATATGAACTGCGCCGGCATCGATCGGGCGCGTCCCTGGTGCTCGGCGGATCGCCCGAACCATGCATTCGATCGCGAACGCTCACAGCGTCTCCAGTCTCCCAGGTATCAAGTTCACCGCTCGTCGCTCTGAGCCGTGACACGCAGCCTCAACCGAAGCAGGAGAACCCGTGAACACAGGCATCGAAGTGTATTTCACGCAGGTCAACGCGCCGTGGTCCAACGACGAGACGGACTTCTTTCGCGTCAACGTCTTCAACCCGACCGGCGCCGAGCGCATCGGCGTGCCGGCACCCAACGGTCGCG
>Ga0307502_10000009_pt1 | contig 47810 bp, 41 predicted proteins | sample 16_S_MG_FD_201364 | JGI IMG/M metagenome (GOLD analysis project Ga0307502, IMG submission 201364) | Soil microbial communities from Populus trichocarpa stands in riparian zone in the Pacific Northwest, United States - 16_S | ecosystem: Environmental > Terrestrial > Soil > Riparian zone > Trees... | reverse complement strand
CCAGCAGGTCAGCTGCAGGCGATCGCTACCGGGGTGGTCCCCCCGATGGGGTTGGTTGGGAGCACAGTCACCGTGCATGCCTTCGTGACCGTGTTGACCGTGTTGGTCACGGTATTGACTACCCAAGTGTTCACTACGGTCTGAACGGCGGTGTTGAGGTCAGCCGCGAAGGCGTTGATGTCGGAGACGTTCGCGAAATTCGAGAACACATTGTTCAGCTGCACCGTCAGGGTGTTCAGTTCATTGTTGCTGACGGGATTGATGTTGCCGACGGTGACCGTGACAGGGTTGCCATTGATCTGCCCGGCGCACACGACATTCACCACGGCGTTGCAGTTGTCGACGCTCGTGGCGGCGCTGGCGGTCGCGGGGCCGCCGAGAAATCCGACCGCGAATGCACCCACCGCCATGAGCGCTGCGAACGTAAGACGGACAGCCTTCGTCGATACTGCGGGAGCAAAACCAGCCTGATGCATCATGTTACCTCCGTGCTGAGGTGTGACGGCTCGCACGCGACCGCAAGGATCTGCGCGACCCATGTCACTTTCCCTGTGATTTTTATGTGGCGGGCACAAATGCCCGTGAGCCACAGGTACCTGACTGCAATATCCGTGGTTGAGATTTCCTAGCGTCGGACCCGTCCTCAGGGCCCTTCCCGCCATGGACGGCTCGCTGTCTTCGCAGCAACTCTACGCAGCCGGGGGGCGGCGGCTCGGGACCGGCCGCCCCCCAGGATTACCAGCAGGTCAGCTGCAGCTGATGGCAACGGGGGTGCTTCCCCCGACGGGATTGGTCGGGAACACATTCACCGTGCAGAGCTTCGAAACCGTGTTGACCGTGTTGTTCACGGTGGTAATGACCCAACTGTTCACTGCGGTCTGAACGGCGGTGGTGATGTCAACCGCGAAGGCGTTGATATCTGAGATGTTCGCGAAATTCGTGAACACATTGGTGAGCTGCACCGTCAGGGTGTTCAGTTCATTGTTGCTGACGGGATTGATGTTGCCGACGGTGACCGTGACGGGGTTGTTACTGATCTGCCCGACGCACACGACGTTCACCACGGCGTTGCAGTTGTTGACGCTCGTGTCCGCGCTGGCCGTCGCGGGGCCGCCGAGAAATCCGACCACGAATGCACCCACCGCCATGAGCACTGCGAACGTAAGACGGACGGCCTTCATCGATACTGCAGGAGCAAAACCAGCCTGATGCATCATGTTACCTCCGGACAGAGGTGTGACACGTTTCGCACGCGATCGCAAGGATCCGCGCAACTCATGTCACTTCCCCGTGATTTGTATGTAGCAGACACGAACGCCAGCGAGCCACAGACTCCTATTGAGGTATCCGTGGGTCCGGCCTTCTTGGGTCGGCCCGTCCTCAGGGCCGACCTCCATCGTTTGCCTGCGCGGCGGTATGTAGCCTGGAGCAAGGCAACCTAAGCATGCGATGACCCGTGCTTAACGTGGCGTTAACGTGACGGTTCCTGCGACGCCTCCAGACCCGAATCGCACGCGGAAGCGCGCACCCCCCACCGGCGAGCGCTCCACCGAGATCTCCGCGCCGTGGGCGCGTACCTGCTGGCTCACCAAGGCAAGCCCGAGGCCCGACCCGGGCGCGGTCGTCCCGGGCGCGCGCACGAACGGCTCGAAGATCCTCTCGCGCTCGCCGTCCGCAACCCCGGGTCCGTCGTCATCCACGACAAGCACCGGACCCGCGGGGTCCACCCGGACGTGTACCGCCCCGTCGCCTTGCCCGTGGCGCGCGGCGTTCTCGAGCAGGTTGTCGACGAGGATCCGTAGCCCCGGCTCCCACCCACGAATCGAGACCGTCTCCTCCGGTAGATCCGAACTCCAAGCGATCTCCGGATGGCGACCGGCGGCGACATCGACCGTGGACGCGACGAGGTCGGTGAAATCGACCTCCGTACGCTCCAGCGCAGGCGCGTCGCCGCGTGCCAGAGCCTGCAGACCGTCGAGCAGATCCACCAATCGCCGCTGCTCGCCCAGCGCATCGCGCAGCAGCTCGGCCCGCTGTTGGGGCGCAACGTCCGGGTGACGATGCAGCGCCGACAGCGTCGCTTGCACGCTCGTCAGTGGCGTGCGCAGTTCGTGCCCGGCATCGGCAGCGAAGCGGCGCGTCGCAGCGAGCGCGCGCTCGCGGTCGGCCGCCGAGCGGCCAAGCCGGGCGAGCATGTCGTTGAAGCTCGCGGCCAGCGAGCGCAGCTCCGCGGGACCGTCGTCACCTGGCACGCGCCGGTCGAGATCCTCGGTCGACGCGATGTTCGACGTTGCCGCGCGCAGCCGGCTCAACGGACGCAAGACGAGGTTCGCGGCAAACCACGCCCCGAGTCCGGCGAGGGCCAACGCCACCGCGCCGAACTTGACTAGGCGCGCGTCGAGCTCGCTCTGGCGGCGCTCGAGCGCCCGCAGCGCCGTGGTGACCTCGAGCTGCGCGAGGCCCTCCGGAGACTTGCGGTCCAGGCTCAGCGCATAGGATCGGTAGCGCTCGCCGCCCGCGCTGAACGTGTGCAGACCGTCGCGCGGGCGCCTGCGATCGCTGCCGGGCGGCGACTGGCCTGACTGGAGCACGACGCGCTGGGCGAACAGGATCCGCAGCGACGTACGGGTGGCAGACAGAACCTGGTCGATCCGGCCGTCGTTGGAGGGCAGCGCCGACTCCACGGCCCGCAGCGCGGTCTCCCGCGACAGCTCCGCCGTGCGCTTGAGGCGGTCGTCGAGCGCAGCGCGCTCGTTGGCCTCGACGTCGCGCGACACGACGACACCGGTGACCGCCACCACGATGGCAAGCACGAGCGTGATCCCGAGCGTCAGGCGACCGCGGAGGCTGCGCATGCCAAGCCCAGCCTACGTCTGCAGGATGAAGCCGATGCCGCGCACGGTCTGCAGCACTCGCGGCGCGCCTTCCGCCTCGAGCTTGCGACGCAGGTAGCCGACGAAGACATCGGCGATGTTCGTGCCGGGGTCGAAGGTGTAGCCCCAGACCTCCTCGTGCAGCCGTTGGCGGTCGAGCACCTCGCCAGGATGGCGCAGGAACAGGTGCAGCAGCTCGAACTCGCGCCGTGTCAGGCCGAGGTCGCGGCCGGCGCGGCGGGCCACGTGCGAGCGTGGGTCAAGCTCGATGTCGCCCACGGCGACCGTCGCGTTCGACGCCGCGGGCCGCCGGCGCAGCAGGGCCTGCAGCCGCGCCGTGACCTCCTCCAGCGCGAACGGCTTGACGACGTAGTCGTCGGCTCCCGCCTGCAGCCCGCGGACGCGGTCTTCGACCTCGTCGCGCGCGGACAGGATGCAGACCGGCACGTCGTCGCCGCCCTCGCGCAGGCGGCGCAGCACTTCCAGCCCGTCGAGGTCGGGCATCGCGAGATCGAGCAGGATCACCGCCGGATGGACCGACTCGGCGGCCGCCAGCGCGGCGCGGCCACCGGACGCGCGCACGACGCGGAAGCCTTCAAGCTCCAGGCCCGCGCCGACGGCACGGCGGATCGCGGCGTCGTCGTCGACAAGCAGGACGAGGGGACCCTCGGGATCCGTCGCCGCCCCCGCGTCATCCACGCTTGACCACCTCGCAGTCGCGGGCAACGCTGTCGACCGCGTCGGCGACGACACGGTCGCGACCGGGGCCGCAAGCGATCCGGTCCCGCGCGCCGTCGCGAGCGCTGATGCGGTCGTTTCCGGTGCCGCCGGCGACGACGTCCTCCGCGGGGCCGGCAGCGGCGTTGATCCGGTCGTTACCCGAACCGCCGAGCAGCGTGTCGGCGCCGGGGCCACCGACGAGCCGGTCGTTGCCCGAGTCGCCGAACAGCGTGTCGGCGCCGGGGCCACCGAAGAGCTTGTCGTTGCCCGGCCCGCCGACGAGCTTGTCGTTGCCCGGACCCCCGCGCAGGATGTCTGAGCCGGCGATGCCCTCGAGCAGGTCGTCGCCGCCGCGCCCGGCGATCTCGTCGCGACCGGTCGTCCCGACGAGGTGGTCCGGGGCGTGCGTGCCGGGGATTGCGTCCGCCACAGCGGTCGCACCAGACATCAGCGTCAACGCGGCAATCAGAACAGGAAGACGGTGACGCATGGATGACACCTTGACGCAAGAACGCGCGGGAGAACGCCGCGGTCTCATGGACTTCTCACGCCCCGTGAGGACTGGGTGAGAGCGACTGTCGCGCGGCACTGCCGGTCCGCAGAGTACGACCGACAGCACCCACAAGGAGGACGTAGCGGCATGAGCTTCAACAGGAACCACCTCATCGGCGCGATCGCCACGGTCGGCCTCGTCGTCCCTGGAGTCGCGATGGCCGCGACGATCGAGGGCGGCCCCGGCAACGACCGCCTGCGCGGCACGATGGCCGCCGACATCATCAACGGCAACGGCGGCAACGACCGCATCCGCGGTCTCGCCAGCGACGACCAGCTCAGCGGCGGCACGGGCAACGACCGCGTCTTCGGCGGTAAAGACAACGACGTTGTCAGCGGCGGGCCCCGCAACGACTGGCTCAACGGCGGGCCCGGCGACGACCGCGTCAGCGGCGATGTCAACGCTGTCGGCGACCTGACGTCGTTCGACCGCATCTTTGGTGGCCCTGGCAATGACACGCTCAAGGGCGGCGATGCCGCGGACCGCATCAACGGCGGCTCGGGCAACGACTCGTCCTTCGGCGAGAACGGCAACGACCGCATGAACGGTGGAACCGGCGACGACGCGCAGGACGGCGGAACGGGCAACGACACGATCTTCGCCAACATCGGGCAGGACATCTCCAGCGGCGGCGACGGCAACGACGTCCTGTGGGCGCTCGCCCGCTCCGACGTGCGCCCGGGCCCCAACGGGGAGACCGACATGGCCGGCGACAAGCTCGACGGTGGCGCAGGCAACGACATCCTGCGCACGCGCGACGGCGAAGGCGACCTGATCACCTGCGGCGACGGCATCGACCTCGCGCTGCTCGATCAGGTCGACGTCATCACCGACGCGACGCCCGAGAACCAGAACGGGTCCTGCGAGATGGTCAAGCGCCATGCGCCGAAGCCCAGGGAGTCCAAGACCGAGGACGCTCAGCAGCGCCAGAGCGACGAGGACGAGCGGATCCCCTCGTAGCGAACGCTTCCCCAGACAGGCTCGGCTGGCCGCCACACCCCCGAGGCGGCCAGCGCGAGTCCGGTCTCATTCACCTCTCACCCCTCGTGAACAGGGTCTGGGCGCGGCTGCTCGCGGTTCCCCCGACGCAGACACAGTCCGACACCGCAAACGAGGAGGACGCAGCGACATGAACTACAGGACCCAACTCACCGCAGCGGTGGTCACGATCGGCCTCGTGGTCCCCGGCGTGGCGCTGGCCGCGACGATCGACGGCGGCCCGGGCCACGACCGCCTGCGAGGCACGGCGGCCGCCGACATCATCAACGGCAATGGCGGTGACGACGCCATTCGCGGCTTCGCCGGCAACGATCAACTCAACGGCGGCGACGGCAAGGACCGCGCCTTCGGCGGTAAAGACAACGACGCGGTGACCGGCGGGGCCGGCAACGACCAGCTCATCGGCGGGCCCGGCAGCGATGTCCAGGACGGCGGGCCGGGCAACGACACGATCGTCGGCAACGCCGGCCAGGACACGTTCGTCGGCGGCGACGGCAACGATCTGCTGTGGGCGCTCGCACGCTCCGACGTGCAGCCCGGCCCCGGCGGCGCAACCGATACGGCCGGCGACAAGCTCGACGGTGGCGCCGGCGACGACGTCCTGCGCGCGAGCGACGGCGAAGTAGACCAGATCGCTTGCGGCACCGGCAACGACACCGCGATGCTCGATCGGGTCGACGTCATCATCGACGCGACGCCGGCGAGCCCGAAGGGCTCCTGCGAGGCGGTCACGCGTACGGCGCCGAAGTCGTGGGATTACCAGGCCGGGGACGACCAGCGGCCAAAGAGCGACGATCACCGGCCAAAGCGCGACGACCAGCGGCCCAGCAGCGATGACCGGCGGCCCAGCAGCGATGACCGGCGGCCCAAGACTGACGACCGGAGGGCCAAGAACGACGACCAGCGGGCCAAGTACGACGACCATCAGCCCAAAAGCGAAAACGAGCAGCCGCAAAACGATGACGGGCCGTCCAAAGGCGAGAACAAGCAGCGCTAATGCCCGGCGCGACGGGTCGCGCACAAGCCAGACGACGCGCGAACCGGCGAGTCGTTCAGTCGGATTGAACGCCGTTCCTTATGGGCTCACGCCAAGGGGATGACGACAGGCAGGGACATGCCACCCGAATCACCCGAAGTTCCAATCTGAATCCCGGAGCTTCACACCTACCGGAGAAAGGGCGCCTCTTCCCCGTGGCGCCCTTTCTTCTGTCGGTGTTCGTTCTGCTGTCGGTGCTCCCAGCCAGGCTGGGGCCTCGCTGCGCCGAGCGGCGCCGCGCCGCCCGCGATCCGCCGTCAGGCTGCCGCGAAGACCGCGTGCGGGGCGGTCACGTTCTTGAAGCTACGTGCGCCCCGGGCGGCGATCGTCAGGCCTCGCGGGGTCGAGAGGCGATCGCGCGTCGTGAGGCTCATGAGGATCTCGTCGGCGCCGGCCGAGTCGGCAAGGCGAGCGGCGACGTTCACCGTCGAGCCGTACCAGTCGCCGTCACGTTGGACGGCGCCGCCGGAGTGCACGCCCATTCGCAGGGGCGGACACCAACCCTCGCCGCGCAGATCGCGGCGCAGGCGGACGGCCAGCGCGACCACCCGCGCGGCGTCGCGCCCGTGAACCATGACGGCGTCGCCGAGGTTCTTGACGACCTCGCAGCCGTGGTCGGCGGCCAGGTGCGCCGCGGCGTTCTGGAAGGCCACTGCGATGTCCGCGGCGGCCTCGTCACCGACGCGCTCGGTGAAGGCGGTGTAGCCGACGAGGTCGGCGAAGAGGAAAGTATGTTCGGCTGCCATGTCCATACGCTCACTGGGCGTAACGAACCTATGAACGTCGTGCATGGCGTTTAGTAGCGCCCGTTCCGGCCTGCGGAACGACGGCGAGAATACGTACTACTCCTCCACCAACCAGGTCAGCGGCTGACGCGGATCGGGCTCGTAGACGCAGAACGTGCCGGTGCGGACCGTGCGCTCGAGCTCGTGCCCGAGCACGGCATCGTAGCCTGCGATGCGCTTGAGCGTCGCACGGATCGCCCGCGTCACGTTCACCCGGGCGCGCTCTACCTGCAAGGTCGACTCCCGTCCGGCGGTGGAGGAGACGATCGGCGACGGCGGCTCGGCGCCATCGACCGCGGCAACGAGGTCGAGGCTGTGCATTTCCTCGCTGGGACGCGCGAGCAGGAGCGCGAGGAAGCGCACGCCGCGGCCGTCGCTGAGATGCAGCGTGCGCCGGGCGTGCTCGATCGTCCACACGTCGCCGATCCGCCGCAGGACCCCGGGGCGCTGCGGCGGCACGTCGGCGACCGGTGCCGGCACCGCGGCCGGCGCCGCCTGGTCAAGGCGCGCCTGCAGCCCGACGGCGCGCTGAAGCAGGTCGGCGAGCCCCATCTCCTCGCAGGCGCGGGTCGCCCCATGGAGTAGTTCGCGCGCGCGCTCGCGCGACGCGCGCGAGCCATCGCGGCCGAGAACCGTCGCCTCCTCGACGGCGATCCGTGTGAGCGCCGTCCGCGCGCCGTCGCGGGTCGCCGACACGCGGGCCGCCGTCAGATGCTCGCGTGCCGCGCTGTCGCGCCTCGCCACGCTGGCGAGGATCCCGAGCCACATCTCGACCGGTCCGAGGAACCCCACCGTCGGCGCGATCACGTTGCGCCCGGCGAACGGCGCGAGCCGTGCGTGGATCTGAAGTGCATGGTCGGGCAGATCGAGTGCGACGGCACACTCGGACAGCAGCGTCATGGCAAGCAGCCAAAGGTTGTCGCGGGGCAGCGCGACGAAGTCGTCTGCGGCGAGGCGATCGAGCTCGAGCCGGGCCTCCTCGACGCGCCCGGTCGTCGCAAGCGCGGCCGCCGAGGCAGCCCGCCAGCACGGCATCGCCGGGAGGTTGTCGACATACGCGCGCACGTGCTCGCCGATCTCGCCGGGACCGTGCTGAAGCCACGCCAGCACGGCGAACCCGGTCGCGACCGTGATCGGGATCATCGAGCCAGACAGCTGGTCCTGGATCGCCGCGACCCCGGCGAGCAGGCGGTGGGCATCCTCGAAGCGACCCTCCAGCGCAGCCCGGCGCGCCCGGTGCAGCGGCACGAACGCGGCAGCGTGACGGTCGCGCGCCTCACGCGCGAGGCGCTCGAGCTTCGCGATCGCGATGTCGGACGCGGCGAGGTCGTCGAGCTCGAGCAGCACGTCGATGTGGCGGCTGCGCGCTGCGAGCGTCATCGCGGTCTCGCCGATGCGCTGCGTGAGCGCGAAGAGCCTTCGCAGCCACTGCTGGCCCTGCAGCGTCTGGTCTGGTCCCGAGGTCGCCAGTTGCGCGGACGAGAGCGCAAACGCGGTCGAGCGTTCGTCGCCGGAGCGCTGGGCGATCTCCAACGCCTCGCGCGTGAGCTCGGCGCGCCTGGGCGCGCTGTCGGACCAGTACAGCGCCGTCGCGAGCGCGCCCAGCAACCGCACGCGCAGCGAGTCGTCGGTCGCGCCGATCCGCTCCAGCGCCTCGTTGAGCAGCGACACGTGGACCTCGTCGACGTACCCGGGCGCGAGCGCGAACGGCGCGAAGCCGAGCGCAGCGCGGGCCAGGATGTCGTCGGCGTCGATCGTGCGGGCGGCCGCGACAGCGGCCTCGAACGTCGCCCGCGCCGCCGACCGGCCGGCACGTGATTGGGCAGTGCCCAGCCCAAGTAGCAGCGCCGCGCGGCGCGGGATGTCCGACTCGAGCTGGTCGAGCGCCTCCAGCGCGCGGGCGAACAACTCCTCGGCTTGTTCGTAGGCGAGCGTGTTCAGCGCGCGCTCGCCCGCCCGCTGCGCATAGTCGACGGCCTTGCGCATGTCGTGACGCGGTGCGGCGGACAGGAAGTGGTGCGCGATCTCGGGCAGCCGCGCCTCGATCGCTCCGCGGTAGACGTGCTCGAGCGCCTCGCCGACGGCCCCGTGGCCAGCCATCCGCACCGACGCCGGCATGTCCGCCAGCAGCGTCTCCGCGATCAGCCCGTGGCCGAATCGGTAGCGGCCGAGCGAGCCGGCAAGTTCGACGACGAGCCCGAGGCGGGCAGCTTCGTCGAGCGCGGACAGCACGCAGTCGCGGTGCAGCGACGACGCTCGCTCCAGCGACGCCAGACTGAACGTCCGGCCGATGATCGCCGCGAGCCCGAGCACTTCGATCGCGGGCCGCGGGAGCGGCTCCAGGCGGCGGCGGATCGTCTCGCGCACGCCGTCGGGGAGTGGCAGCTCGGCGGGCGGATCGTCCAGCCACCCGCCGGCGAGCAGCAGCGCGATGATCTCGCGGGCGAAGAACGGGTTGCCCTCCGTCGCCTCGTGAACGGCCGCCGCCAGCGCGGGCGCCGGCGGAACGCCGCTCGTGATCTCGATGATCTGCCTGACGTCATCCCGCGTCAGGCCACCGAGGACGAGACGGCGCCCCGCACGGACGATGTTCGCCAGCGCGGTCTGGGCGTCGGACGTACGCTCGGGCGTCCGCTCGTGCATCGTGACCACGAGCAGCACGGCGGTATCGCGGAGCATCCGCGAGACGAAGTCCAGCGCGACGAGGGATCCCTCATCGACGGCGTGTAGGTCGTCGAGGACCACGACGACCGGATCGCGGGCGCTACGCATGCGCAGGAGCGCGACCAGCGCGTCGAAGAGCGTGAAGCGCGCGATCTCCGAGTCCTCGCGCCCAGGCACGGGCGGATCGGCCGCGGGCAGCCGCTCGCCGAGCTCGGGCGCCAGGCGCAGCAACTGGTCGGCACCGGAGCCGAGCTCGCGGCGCAGCGTGTCGCCGTCGACGTCCTCGCAGAGCCCGCGGACGACCTCGACCCAGGGCCAGTAGGCCGGGGCCGCGCGGCCCCAGCCGCGCGTCCAGATGACCGTTGCGCCGTCGCCCGCCGCCTGCTCGGCGAGCGCAGCAGCCAAGCGCGTCTTGCCGACGCCCGGATCGCCCAGTACGAGATGGACGCCACCGTGACCGCGACGGGCATCGATGAATGCGTCGACGAGTTCGGTGAGCTCGCGCTCACGACCGACGAGCGGGCCGTCGCCCTCCGCAGGCTGTGTGGAAGAAACCTTCTCTCGAGGCAGGGACGCGCTCCGGTGGAGGATTTGACCCTAGCCGGTCGACCATGCCGCGTACAGCCCCGATCAGCATTCACATGCTGATCTCCCAGTCGAGCGGCTTGCCGGGATCCGGCTGGTAGCTGCACGAGTTTCCGGTACGGATCGTGCGCTGCAGCAGATGCCCGAGCTCCGGCTCGTGTCCGGCGATTCGCTTCAGCGACGCCTTGATCGCCCGCGTGACGTTGATGCGAGCACGCTCCTCGGCGGCCCCTCGAGCCGTGCCCGCGGCTGCGAGCTCGGCGACGAGCGACTCCATCTCGGCGCGCGCGCTCGCGATGCGCTCGGGATCGTTGAACGCCTGCGCCTCGGCAAGCTCCTCCTCGAGGCCGGCGGCGCGTTCGCGCGCCGCCCGCAGATTGCCGGCCGCAACCATCGCACCGTCCGGCGCCCCGGCCAGAGCGACCGCGGTGACCGGCGTCTCGGGACTCGCGAGCAACGTGGCGAGGTAGCGCAGGCCCTTGGCGTCCGGCAGGTGAACGCTGCGACCTTCGTACTCCAGCAGCCAGACGTCCTGCTCGCGGCGCAGGCAGGCGTGCAGCGTGCGCGACGTGCTTGCACGGTCGTTCGCCGCCACGGCGTCCTCGAAGCGCGCCCGCAGATCGGCGGCGCGAGCGAGCGCGCCCGCCATCCGCCGTGCGACCGGATCGTCGAGGACGCGCTGCACGAGTGCCCGGGCGCGCTGCCAGTCCCCGGGCGCCGCGCGCCGCGCGAGCACCTCCGCCACCTCCAGCGCCGTGAGCACGACCGCCGGCCGCGCGCCCATCCGCTCTGCTGCCTCGCGCGCCGTCTCAAGGTGGCCGAGCGCGCGTTCGTCCTCGCCGCTCGTCATCGCCAGCAACCCGAGGTACCGAGCGACCGGGCCGAGGTAGGCGGCGCCCATCGAGACAACGTTACGGCCCTCGTACGGAACCATCAGCTCGTACAGGCGCCGAGCACGCGGGCGGTCGTCCAGCCGGACGCACAACTCGGCGAGCAGCGACAGCGACACGATCCACTGCCCATCTCGCGGGACCTCCTCGAAGTCCTCCGCGGCGAGGTGCTCGAGCTCGCGCCGGGCCTCGTCCTCGCGGCCGAGCTCGGCCAGCACGAGCGCGAGGCTGCAGCGCCACTGGCACATCGCCGGCAGGGAGTCGGCGGCCTTGCGCACCAGCGGCTCGAGGTCGAGATGGCGGCCCTGGGTGCGGCGCACGAGGAACGTCTGCGCGTCGGCCATGATCGGCCCCATCGAGCCCGGCACGTCGCGCGACCACGCGAGGGCCTCGGCGGTGAACCGTTCGGCCTCGGCGAAGTCGCCGCGCAGATGTGCCGCCATCGCGCGATGCAGCGGGTCGAAGGCGAGCATGCGTGGCTGGCCCAGGCGGCGCGCGGTCGCACCGAAGGCCTCGATCTCCTCGTCGGCGCGGACGGGATCGTCGAGCTCGAGTAGCAGGGGGATGCGCCACAGCCGCACCTGCATCCCGAGCTCGAGGTCGTTCGTGCGCTCGCACAGCTCGAGCGCCTCGACGGAGATCGGCAGGCCGCGCATGACCGTGTCCGGCCCCCAGATCGCGACGAAGCCCTGCGCAAGCGCGAAGGCGAGGGTCCGGTCGGCAAGCACGCGGGCGGCTGGCGAGCTCTGTGCGACCTCGCCCGTGAACAGCTCGCGCGCGATCGCCAGCGCCTCGTCGACGAGCTGCTCGCGACGCTCGCGCTGAGGCGACCAGTACAGCGCGAGCGCGAGCTGAATGCGCACACGGCAGCGCAGCGCATCCGCGGTCGCCTGGCGCATGTCGTCCATGGCCGGCGCGCGGTCCAGGCGCGCCAGCGCCTCTTCGAGCGTGGCGACGAGCTCGGGCTCGACGACGCCCGGCGAGAACGAGCCCGGCGAGCCGGCGAGCGCGGTCTGCGCGAGGCGCACGGGGTCGTCCAGGCGCCGAGCGTGCTCCGTCGCGTCGCGCAGCGCGCGCTGCGCGCCGTCGGTGTCACCCGCGCGCATGAGCGCCTCGCCGAGGCCCTGGCTCAGCTGCCAGGCGCGCGCCTCGTCTGCCGGCAGCGCGGCGGCGACCTCGATCGCTCGCGCGTACAGTCGCGCGGCCTCCTCGTAGCCGAACTGACCGATCGTGCGCTGGGCGGCGCGTGCGGCGTAGTCCACCGCTCGCTGCGCTCCGCCCTCTGTCGCGGCCTGCAAGAAGTGGTGGGCGATCTCCGCCAGCCGCGGCTCGGGATCGTCGCGATAGATCTCCTCGAACGCTTCCCCCACGATCCGGTGCAATCGCGCGCGGCTGGTTGCGCCCAGGCTCTCGAGCAGCGTGTCGCGAACGAGCGCGTGGGCGAAGGCGAAGCGGCCAGGATCGCGTGCGGCGCTGATGACGCCCGCCGCCAGCGGGCCGTCGAGGCGCGCGAGCGCCTCGACCGGCGGCAGGCCGAGGACGCTTGCGAGCGTCGCCAGCCGGAACTCGCCGCCGATGACGGCGGCGGCGTTCAGCGCGTCGATCGCGTCGTGCGTGAGCGGCGCGAGGCGGCGGCGGATCGCGTCGCGAACGCCTTCGGGCAGCGGCAGCGGCCGCTCGGCGGCCCACACGTCGTGCAGCCGTCCCTGCGACGCCAGCAGTTGCACGAGCTCGTCGACGAAGAACGGATTGCCGGCGCTCGCCTCGTGTACCGCTGTCACCAGCCGCGGCGGGATCCGCTCCGGCTCGCCCGGACCGAGGCCGCGCGCCCGCGCCGCTGCGAGGCGCCCGACGTCGGCGCGGTTCAGACCCTCAAGCGGCAGCCGCGTCCCCGCGCGGGCGAGTCCGCCGAGCGCCGGGGCGAGATCTTCGCGCGCGTGCGCGTCGGCGTGGCGATAGGCGGCGATCGCGAGGATCGGCATGTCCGGCAGCGACCGCGCGACGAACTCGAGCGCGAGCAGCGACGACGCGTCGGCCCAGTGCAGGTCGTCCAGGACGACGACGAGCGGGCGACGCTCGGCGACGGCCGCTAGCAGGCTCGTCAGGGCGTCGAAGAGCCTGAAGCGCGACTGGTCGGAGTCGAGCTCGGCCGGCTGTGCGGGAGCACCGAGCGTGGCGGCGAGCTCGGGCAGCAGGCGGGCGATCCAGGACGCACCGGCACCGAGGGCGGCGCGCAGCGTCGCGACGTCCTCGCGCCGCGCGAGCGCGCGCACGACCTGCACCCACGGCCAGTAGGCTGGCGCGCCGCCGCCGTCCCAACAGGTGCCCCATGCCCACGACGCCCCGCGCGCAGCGGCGTGCTCGACGAACTCGCGCGCAAGCGCGGTCTTGCCGATGCCCGGCTCGCCGGTGAGCAGGACGAGACCGCCGCGATACGCGAGCGCGCCGTCCAGCGCGGCGTCGAGCTGATCCAGCTCGCGCTCCCGGCCCACCAGCCCCGGATCGTGCCCCTCGCTCATCGTTCCACGCTGCCGCAGATGATCCCCGACATGCATCGTAGACGACGGTTTCTGGCGTATCGCGGGTCAGGGTTCGTCGAGACGGACCCTTGCGAACACGGGGGTCCTCGCGCCGGTGCTGCCACACTCATGGATTCGTTTCCCGCACTTTGAGGGATCACCTCTGCTGGCAGCACACGCACCCACCCGGAGAATCATTGTCAACTAACAGCTTCGATGCCCGCAGCACGCTTACCGTCGGCGATCGCACCGTACAGATCTTCCGCCTCGACGCCCTGCAGGACGCCTACGACGTCGCTCGGCTGCCCTTCTCGCTGAAGGTCCTGCTCGAGAACCTGCTGCGCACCGAGGGCAACGGCTCGGTCACGGCGCAGGACATCGAAGCGCTCGCAAGCTGGGACCCGGCCGCAACGCCGTCGGTGGAGATCGCCTTCACGCCCGCGCGCGTGGTCATGCAGGACTTCACGGGCGTGCCCGCTGTCGTCGATCTCGCCGCGATGCGCGACGCGATGGCCGCCATGGGCGGCGACCCGGCGATGATCAACCCGCTCGTTCCGGCCGAGCTCGTGATCGATCACTCCGTGCAGGTCGACGCCTACGGCAGCCGCGGCGCCTTCCTGCACAACGCCGAGCGCGAGTTCGATCGCAACCAGGAGCGCTATGCGTTCCTGCGCTGGGGCCAGGACGCGTTCGACAACTTCGCTGTCGTGCCGCCGGACACCGGGATCGTCCATCAGGTCAACCTCGAGTACCTCGCGCGTGTCGTCTTCGTGGACGGCGAGGGCGTCGCCTATCCCGACACGCTGGTGGGGACCGACTCGCACACGACGATGATCAACGGCCTCGGCGTGCTCGGCTGGGGCGTCGGCGGCATCGAGGCCGAAGCGGCGATGCTCGGCCAGCCGATGCCGATGCTGATCCCGCGGGTGCTCGGCTTCGAGCTGCGCGGCGAGCTGCCCGAGGGGGCGACGGCGACCGACCTCGTCCTGACCGTCACCGAGATGCTGCGCGAGCAGGGCGTCGTCGGCACGTTTGTCGAGTTCTACGGGCACGGCCTGGCGTCGTTGCCGCTCGCCGACCGCGCGACGATCGGCAACATGAGCCCGGAGTTCGGCTCGACCTGCGCGATCTTCCCGATCGACGCCGAGACGCTGCGCTACCTCGAGTTCTCCGGCCGCCCGCCGGAGCTGATCGAGCTCGTCGAGGCCTACGCGCGCGAGCAGGGACTATGGCACGACGAGCATTCCGTCCAGCCCGTCTTCTCCGACACGCTCGAGCTCGACCTCGGCGATGTCGTCCCGTCGCTGGCCGGCCCGCGGCGGCCGCAGGATCGCGTCGCGCTGAACGAGGCCCAGGCCGCCTTCCGCGTGGCGTTGCGCGACTACCTACCCCAGGACGGCGACGGATCCCACGACGACGGGGGCGACACAATCGAGTTCGACGCCCTCTCCTTCCCCGCGTCGGACCCGCCGACGTACACCGCGCGCGCGGGGATCCGCCCGCCGGAGCACGCGACCGACGCGCAGCACGCCGAGGAGATCGCCGCCGCGCGCGCGCTCGCGCGCGTCGACAGCAGCGTGCCCGTGACGCTGCGCGACGGCACCGAGACCGACCTCGATCACGGCCGCGTCGTCATCGCCGCGATCACGAGCTGCACGAACACCTCCAACCCGTCGGTCATGCTGGCCGCCGGGCTGCTGGCGCGCAACGCGGTCAGGCGCGGGCTGACGTCGAAGCCGTGGGTCAAGACGTCGCTGGCGCCGGGCTCGAAGGTCGTCACCGAATACCTCAACCGCGCGGGGCTGACCGGCGACCTCGAGGCGCTCGGCTTTCACCTCGTCGGCTACGGCTGCACGACCTGCATCGGCAACTCCGGTCCGCTGCCGGGCGCGATCTCCCGGGCGGTCGGCGAGCACGACCTCGCCGTCGTATCGGTCCTGTCGGGCAACCGCAACTTCGAGGGGCGCATCAATCCGGACGTGAAGATGAACTACCTCGCATCGCCGCCGCTCGTCGTCGCCTACGCGCTCGCGGGCTCGATGGACGCCGACATCGTCAACGACCCCATCGGGCAGGATCCCGAGGGCAACGACGTCTACCTGCGCGACCTGTGGCCGTCGGGCCGGGAGGTCGGCGAAACCGTCGAGCAGGCCGTGCGCTCGGAGATGTTCCGCTCCTCCTACGCGGACGTGTTCGCGGGCGACGAGCGCTGGAACTCACTGAAGATCCCGACCGGAGACCGCTTCGCCTGGGACGAGCAGTCCACGTACGTGCACCTGCCGCCGTACTTCGATGGCATGCCCGAGCAGCCGGGAGCCGTCGAGGACATCGAGGGGGCGCGCGTGCTCGCGCTGCTGGGCGACTCTGTCACGACCGACCACATCTCCCCCGCAGGCGCGATCAAGCCCGACAGCCCGGCCGGCCTGTACCTGCAAGAGCACGGCGTCGAGCCGCGCGACTTCAACTCCTACGGGGCGCGGCGCGGCAACCACGAGGTCATGGTGCGCGGGACGTTCGCGAACATCCGCTTGCGCAACCGGCTCGGGGGTGGGAAGGGTCCGCTTCCAGAGGGCGGCGTGACGCGCAAGCTGCCGGAGGACGAGCAGATGTCGATCTACGACGCGGCGATGGGCTACCTGCGCGAGGGCACGCCGCTGGTCGTCCTCGCCGGCAAGGAGTACGGCTCGGGCTCCTCGCGCGACTGGGCGGCGAAGGGCACGCGCCTGCTGGGCGTCCGCGCCGTGCTGGCCCAATCGTTCGAGCGCATCCACCGCTCGAACCTCCTCGGGATGGGCGTCCTCCCGCTCCAGCTCTCCGCGGCACCGCAGGATCTCGGCCTCAGTGGCGAGGAGGTCTTCACGATCACCGGCCTGGCCGCGCCGATGAACGCCGGCGAGCCGGTGCCCGCCGAGGTCACCGTGCGCGTCGACGAGCGGGAGTTCAAGGCGCGAGTGCGGATCGACACTCCCCAGGAGGCGGAGTACTTCCGCCATGGCGGCATCTTGCAGTACGTGCTGCGCCAGCTGCGCGATCGCGCGTAGGGCCGGCTTGCGGACTGCTTAGGAGGTGTCAATGAACAAATGTGAGGGTTGGGGTGCCGGATCGTGGATGCCAGGCGCCGCACGCGAGCGCAGGCGGGCGCCAGCCCGTCGAGCATCGCGGGTGGCGACTGGCGCCGCGAGACGGTGCCCCAACCCCGCAGTTGTTCATTGACACCTCCTTAGCCGCAGCGCGCGCAGCGGCCGTGCACGACCGCCTCGATGCGCTCGGGCGCGAAGCCGTGCTTGCCCGCGGCGCGCTCGAGTGGCTTCGTCTCGAGCTCGGAGTCGAGATCCTCGATCGACCCGCAGATCGTGCAGACGAGGTGATGGTGCAGGTCGGTGCGCGGATCGAACAGCGTCGTGCCGGAGCGCTGGACGCGGCGCACCATGCCGAGCTGCTCGAGCAGCTCGAGCGTCGCGTAGATCGTCGGCAGCGAGACGCTCGGGAGACGCTGGGAAACGGCGTCGAGCAGCTCCTCGGCGGTGACGTGACGATCGAGCTCCTGCAGCGCCCGGTGCACGATGACGCGCTGCGAGGTGACACGCAGTCCGCGGTCGTGCAGGGCTGTTGGCAGGTCGGAACTCACGACCACCATCTTAGGGCATCCTTCTTAGGGCATCCTTATTGCAAGTCATTTGTTCTATGCTACTCTACCGGACATGACCGCCGCCAACATCGCCATCGTTCGACGCTGGCGCGCCGCCAACGAGCGCGAACGCCTCCTGCAGGTCATCCAGCCCGCGCTGATCGGTCTCATCGACGGCACGATCTCGACGCTCGCGCCGATCTTCGCCACCGCGTACATCGCCGGCTCGCGCGCCGCGCTACTCGTCGGCCTCGCCGCCGCGCTCGGCGCCGCGATCAGCATGGGCATGTCCGAGGGCCTCTCCGACGACGGCGAGATCACCGGCCGTGGAACATCGCTGACGCGCGGGTTGATCACCGGTCTCGCGACGTTCACCGGCGGCACCGCGCACGCGCTGCCGTTCCTCATCTCCGATATCGACACGGCGCTGAACGTCGCGTACGTCGTCGTGTCGATCGAGCTCGTCCTGATCGCCTGGGTGCGCAAGCGCTTCCTCAACGTCGCACTGCGAACCTCGCTGATCCAGGTGACGCTCGGCGGCTTTATCGTCGCCGCCGTCGGCGTGCTCGTCGGACACGCGTAGCGCGCTCGGCGGTAGGCTGGGGGCAGGTGTGCCGGGAAGACTGGTCGGCGTCCGTTCCGTGCTGGTCTGAACGAGGGAGACGCCCCGGGTGCATCGCCGCCGTGCCATACGCAACAGCGCGTCGCGGCGGGTCGGAGCGGGCGCCGAAGCCTTTGCGGAGTTCATCCGCGAGGAGACCAACGGCGGGAAGCTGTTGCTGGCGGCGACCGCGCTCGCGCTCGTTTGGGCGAACGTCGCGCACGCCTCCTACACCGCCGTCTGGAACGCCGACGCGAGCCTCGGACCGGGCTGGCTTCAACTGCACCTGACGCTCGGCGACTGGGTCGCCGACGGGCTGCTGGCGCTGTTCTTCTTCGTCGCGGGCTTGGAGCTCAAGCGCGAGCTCACGGTCGGGCAGCTGGCCGACCGCCGCGCAGCAGCGCTGCCGTTCTTCGCCGCGGCCGGCGGGATGATCGTGCCCGCGCTGATCGTAATCGCGCTGTCCGGCGGCGCCGCCGCGCGTGGCGGAGCGTGGGCGATCCCGGTGGCGACCGACATCGCGTTCGCGCTGGGCGTGCTCGCGCTCGTCGGATCCTCGCTGCCTGCCGGCGTGCGCGTGCTGCTGCTCTCGCTCGCCGTGATCGACGACCTGGCCGCGATCGCGCTGATCGCGGCGCTGTTCACGAGTGGGCTGTCGGCGCTGTGGCTCACCGGCGGGCTGCTCGCGGCCGCGCTGTACTGGCTGGCCCTGCGCGCGCGCGTGGATCGCGCATGGATGCTGTGGGCGCTGGCCGTCGTCGCCTGGGTCTGCATCCACGCAAGCGGCGTGCACGCGACGGTCACGGGCATCGTGCTCGGGCTACTCACGCCGGTGCGCCCGCGCGCGAATGGCGAGGCCGAGTCGCCGAGCGAGCGATTCGAGCACCGCCTGCATCCGGTGTCGGCGGGCATCGTCGTGCCGGTCTTCGCGCTGGCCGCGGCGGGCATCCCGCTCGCCGCCGCCGGCGACGCGCTCACCGACGCGATCGCGCTCGGCGTGTTCGCGGGTCTGCTCGCCGGGAAGTTCCTCGGGGTCCTGGGCGGGGCCTGGCTCGCCGTGCGGGCGGGGATCGGCGCTCTGCCCGACGACATCAGCTGGAGCGATGTCGTTCCCGTCGCGGTGCTCGCCGGGATCGGGTACACGGTGAGCCTGCTCATCGTGCGGCTGTCGTTGACGGATGGGCAAGCGCAGCAACGGGCGTCGCTGGCCGTGCTCGCCGCGTCTGCGCTCGCGTCGCTGGCGGCGCTGGCGCTATTGCGGATGCGGGGCCGGGCGCCCGTGCCCTGAAATGTCTCCGCGCCGGCGCCTGGGTAGCCTTCGGCCTCGTGTCCCTACCCGACGTCCTTCTCAGCCTCCTCACCGCCGCCGGCCCGTCGGGCTACGAGACCGCGCCCGCCGCGGTCTTCGCCGAGGCGGGCCGCCGCTTCACCGACGACGTGCAGACCGACGTCATGGGATCCGTCGTCGCGCGTGTCAAGGGCACGAGTCCCGGCGTCCCATTCCTCGCAGTCGTCGGCCACATCGACGAGATCGGCCTGATCGTCACGCATATCGACGACAGCGGATTCCTGCGCTTCGTCGGCGTGGGCGGGTGGGACCCGCAGATCCTCGTCGGGCAGCGTGTCGAGCTGACGACGCGCGACGGTGTGCTGCTCGGCGTCGTCGGGCGCAAGCCGATCCACCTGCTACGTGACGAGGACCGCAAGAAGGTCGCCGAGCTGCGCGACCTGCACATCGACATCGGCGCGAAGGACGGCGACGAGGCGCGCGCGCTGGTGCGAATCGGCGACGTGGCGGTCATCGCCGGCGAGCCGGTGCAGCTGCGCAACGAGCGCGTGATCTCCCGCTCGATGGACAACCGCCTCGGTGCGTTCATCGCGCTCGAGGCTGCGCGGTTGGTCGCGGAGGCCGGCGGTGCGCCAGGCGACGTCGCCGCGGTCGGCGTCGTTCAGGAGGAGATCACCTTCGCGGGGGCGCGCACGTCGTCATTCCGGCTGGAGCCCGATGTCGTGATCGTCGTCGACGTGACTCACGAGACGAGCGCGCCCGGCGTCGAGGTCAACGAGCTGGGCAAGCACGAGTTCGGCTCCGGGCCCGTGATCGAGCGGGGCTCGATCCTCAACCCAGCCGTCTTCGAGCTCCTGCACGAGACCGCCGAGCGCGAGGAGATTCCGTTCACCGTGCAGGCGTCGGCACGTGCGACGGGCACGGACGCCGACGCGATCCACCTCCAGCGCGCCGGCATCCCGACCGGCGGGATCTCGGTCGTCCTGCGCTACATGCATTCGCCTGTCGAGATGGTGCAGCTCGACGACGTACACGCGTGCGCGCGGCTGATAGCCGCGTTCGCACAGTCGTTCAGCGCCGACACCTCGTTCGTGCGCTGACGGCCTCTGGACGGCCGTGCTCCTCCTCTTCGACATTGACGGCACGCTCCTGATCGGCGCCGCGGACGCACATCGCGACGCGATACACGAGGCGCTACGCGTGGTCCACGGCGTGACGGAACCCGACCGTCGCGGAATGCAGGTGGCGGGGCGAACCGACGGCGACATCGTTCGCGCCCTGCTCACGCATGCCGGTGTCTCGGCGCGGCGCATCGACGACAGCATCGACGACGTCCGGATCGCCGCATGCGAAGCGTACGGGCGGCTGTGTCCCGACGACCTCACGGCCTGCGTCGCGCCGGGCATGCGCGCGCTGCTCGAGCGCCTGGGCGCACGCGACGGCACGTTGCTCGCGCTCGTCACCGGCAACTACGAGCCGATCGCGCGCCTGAAGCTGCGCGCGGCGGGCATCGGCGAGTTCTTCCCCCGCGGACAGGGCGGCTTCGGCTCCGATCACGAGCAGCGCGCGCAGCTGCCGGCGATCGCCCGCCAGCGCGCCGGCAACGACACGCCGTGGCCGCGCCAGCGCACGATCCTGATCGGCGACACCCCACGAGACATCGCGTGCGCCCGCGCCGACGGGGTGCGCGTCGTCGCGATCGCGACCGGTCCGTTCGCGGCCGGCAAGCTGCACGAGGCCGACGCCGTCGCGCGCGATGCGGGCGAACTTGGTGCGCTGCTCGACGAGCTGCTGGACCGCGAGCGCGCTGCACCGCCTACCCTGCAGCTATGAACAGCAGACAGCGCATCGTGCTGCTGCTGGCGGCGCTCGCGGCGCTGGCGGTCGCGTTCTTCGTGCTGTCACCCGGCGAGACGAAGAACGACACGGCGAGCACGGCGACCCAGCCGTCGCCGTCGACGCAAGCGCCCACGACGAGCACGACGGGCGGCTACGCGGCCGAGCCCACGCCCCCCGCTGCGACGCAGCAGCCGCAGTTCACCGTCGTCCGCGTTCGCGGCGGCAAGCCGATCGGTGGCGTGCGGACGATCAAGGTGACGGCAGGCGAACGCGTCCGCATCGAGGTGCAGTCGCCCGACACCTCCGACGAGGTGCATCTGCACGGCTACGACATCAAGCGCGACCTCAAGGCCGGCGGCCGTGTGCGGTTCTCGTTCAAGGCCGACGCCGAGGGGATCTTCGAGATGGAGCTCGAGGGCTCCCGTACGCCGATCGCGAAGATCGAGGTGGCACCCCGCTGACTACCCGCAGTCCGTCACCGATCTGACGCGTGTCTCGGCGTCCGGACGTGCTACACGCTCGGGTACTGCAAGTCCTGGCCCAACGCCGAAGCGGGCAACGGCGTGTTCCACCGCGGCCGCCTTGGCGTCGGCGTAGTTCTGCACGTGGCGCCAGTGCTGCGCCGCCAGCTCGCGCTTGACCGCCGCGTAGCGGTCGCGCTCGGCCGGGTCGGAGCGCAACCGCTCGCGGAACAGGAGCATGCGGTTGATCTCTGGGCAGCCCGCGCTGAAGACGTGCAGGTTCACGGCCGCGTCCCGATCCGTGAGCATCCGATGTTCATACCAGTCGGGCTCGCGGATGCGCAGCGCGTAGCCGTGCGGCTCCAGAGCGGCCACATACGTGGCCTCATCCGCGGAGTCGGCGACGACGAGCACGATGTCGATGATCGGCTTGGCGACGAGCCCCGGCACCGAGGTGGATCCGACGTGCTCGACGAGCAGGATCGCGTCGCCCAGCGCCTCGCAGATTACGCACGCCAGGGCCGCATAACGCTCCGGCCACGCCGGGTCAGACTCGACCAACGTCACCGATCCATCGAGTCGCCGTACCTCACCGATCGTCGCCCGGCCGAGGTCCTCGTCCGTGGTCGCCCGCGGCTCGCGCTGCTCACCCGCCATGTGCGCAGTCTGTCAGAGCCGCTCTGTTGCAGCGCCCGTCGAGGTGCTAACCGCGCCGGGGTCCTGCGGCACGTGCTACGCGGCGAACGGGATCTCGACATCCAAGCGCGCTGCGCTCACCGAGCTGGAGGAGCCGTGTATATCGTCCTCGCCCTGCTCCATCGTCAGCATGCCGTTGCACTTCGCAGCGAAGCGGGCGAACGGGTCGTTGACCGGGGGCGCCTCCGGGGCCGTCCCGAGGACCGCAGGAGCGGTCATCAGCGCCTGGCACTCCATCGCATGCGCCCGCACGGCGGCCCGGAACCGCAGGTCGACGCCGGGCTGAATCAGCGCGTCCCGCAGCTCCTCGGGCTCGAGCATGAACACGTCGTTAGCGCTGGTGAGCGCGCCGTCGTCGACGAGCCGCCGGCCGGCCTCCAACAGCACGGCCCGCAGGTGATGGATCGTCATGTTGTCGATCCAGAAGTCGCAGTCCGCGGTGAGGACCTTGCCGGCCTGGGCGGCGGCGAGCTTCGCTTCGAACTGACCGACGACGGCCGCGGGGTGGTTCGCGAGCGCCTCCCGCGCGGCGGCGATCGCCCGCTCGCGGCCGGCGGACGTCGCGTTCAGCACGACGGGAACCTTTCGTGCGTCACAGGTCTGGATGATCGCGCGCACCGCGTCGCTCTCGATCGCCCGACGGCTCAGCCGCCACAGCTCCTGACCGGTTTCGGCGGTCATGTTCGGCAGGCCCTCGAGCAGGCGGTAGGAGTCCAGCGGGCCGGCGTCGGGAAACAGACCGCGGTATAGCTCATCGAATTCGCTGATCGCGATCGAGGCGGGCAGGCCGACCTCGAAGCGCAGCTCCCAGGCGCGCCTCAGCCGCTCCCACGTCTCCGCGACGTGCGCGGTCAGCGCGCGCCGGGTGGCACCGGCGAGGTCGAAGCTGTCCCAGAAGCCGAGATGCTCGCGCACCTCGGGCAGGATCTTCCCGGTCCACAGCTCGTCCAGGCGCGCGATCGCCGCGCAAACCGATCGCTCGGCGAGCGCGCTGCGCGCGACCATCTCGTCGGGACTGCCGGCGACCATGACGATCGAGCGGTAGTGGTAGCCGTTGATCGAGCGCATCTCGACGCGCTCGATCGGCACGTCGTATGCCGCGGCGCCATGGGTGAGACCGTGCCCGAGCGCCCGCTGCAGCATCGCGGCCTCCATCGGCGCGAGTGGATCGGGGAAGTGGATCTTGTCGTGGCGCCAGAAGAGCTTGGCGTCGGCGGGATCCGCGAACGCGAAGGAGGAGGCGTTCGCGGTGGACAGCGGGGGAATCATGTCGCCTCCTGGGCGAGGTTCGTCAGGTTCCGCTCGGCCTGCGCGGCAGAGTGAACGCTTGTGTTCATGGGAGCACAGCTTCTCCTCCCGACGACGCGCCTGAAATGTGGCTGGCATGTGTTCGGGGGTGGGGCTGGCCGCACCCCTCGGTTTGGCCTCGTCAGTTAGGCGACAGACCAGAGACCGTCGAAGCCGACGTGCCGCTCGATCGCCACGCGCCCGAGCGCCTCGCGCGCCTCGTCGTGGGAGATGTTGCAGACGACCGCGACCTCGCGCGTGGCCAATGGCTCTCCGGCCCACTCGAGCACGTCGAGCACGGAGCCGGGCGGGTCGCGTCGCTGCGAGGCGGGAACGAGATTTGCCAGCACGACATCGTAGGCAGCGAAGGGCTGGAACCCGGGCACGGCGATCCGCACGCCGTCGCTCGCGCGGGCAATCTCGTAGGACGGGCACGTGTAGCGGCGCCCGCCCGACCAGTTGGCGAGCTTGTCGTCGAGCACGCGCGCGGCCGCGCTCGGCTCGCGCGCGGCAGTGCGGTCCTCGCCGAGGACACGTTGCACGTCGTCCTCGCCCATCCAGTCCTGCAGCTGCGCCGGATCCAGCCCGGCGTCGACGGCGGCGGCGCGGATCGTCTGCGGTTCGTCGAGCAGCTCACCGGCGTGGTGGTGCACGCGTAACGCCCGCAGCAGCGCATCCTCGCGCTCGGGCGCGCGCAGCCTCGCCGCCACCACCGCGCGGCAGGCCGGCTCGGTGGCCGCCATCCGTGACCGCTGCGCCGTGTCGATCGGCATCCCGTGATCGCGCGCGATCGAGGCGAACGCGCTTGCCATCTTCTCGGGCGTGAGGCCCTTGGCCTCGTAATCGTCCGCGTTGTCGGCGAGGACGACCATGCGTCGCTGCCAGCTCAGGCTGTCGCCGTACAACCACTGCAGCCGGCGGCGAAATGGCTCGGCTGACCACGCCCAGGGACAGCCAGGATCGGTGAATTCGGTAACACAGACGTCCGCCATGGGGAGGAGTTGTACCTCAACAGGCTGACGGGACCCCGCCGCTCGCTGCGGCGCGCGGCCTATGTCCGGGTCAGCTTCTTGTACGTGATCCGGTGCGGGCGGTCGGCTTCGTCGCCGAGCAGCGCGCGGCGGTGCTCCTCGTAGGCCTCGAAGTTGCCTTCGAACCACGTGACCTGTGAGTCGCCCTCGAAGGCGAGCACGTGGGTCGCGACTCGATCCAGGAACCAGCGATCATGGGAGATGACGACGGCGCAGCCGGCGAACGCGAGCAGCGCCTCTTCGAGCGCGCGCAGCGTGTCGACGTCGAGGTCGTTGGTCGGCTCGTCGAGCAGCAGGACGTTGCCGCCCGCGCGCAGGAGCTTCGCCAGGTGCAGGCGGTTGCGCTCGCCGCCGGAGAGCTTGCCGACCTTCTTCTGCTGGTCAGAGCCCTTGAAGTTCCACGACGAGCAGTAGGCGCGCGAGTTCATCGTGCGGTCGCCGACCTTGATCTGGTCCATGCCGTCGGAGATCTCTTCCCAGACGGACTTGTCGTCGTCCAGCGCGTCGCGTGACTGGTCGACGTAGGCCAGCTCGACCGTGTCGCCGATGCGCAACTCGCCCGCGTCGGGCTGCTCCTGGTCGGTGATCATCCGAAAGAGCGTCGTCTTGCCGGCACCGTTGGGTCCGATAACGCCGACGATCCCGCCACGCGGGAGCTTGAAGTTCAGGTCCTCGATTAGCAAACGATCGCCGTAGCCCTTGCGCAGACCATCGGCCTCGACCACGGCATCGCCCAGCCGGGGCCCTGCGGGGATGTGGATCTGGACCTGGTCGAGCTTGACGTTACGCTCCTGCGCCAGCAGCGCCTCGTAGTTGTTCAGCCGCGCCTTGGCCTTCTTGCGCCGGCCCTTGGGGTTCTCGCGAACCCATTCCAACTCGGACTCGATCGTGCGCTGGCGGGCCTTGTCGGACTTCTCTTCCATCGCCAGGCGCTTCTGCTTCTGCTCCAGCCAGGACGAGTAGTTGCCCTCGTACGGAATCCCGCGCGAGCGGTCGAGCTCAAGGATCCAGCCGGCGACGTTGTCGAGGAAATAGCGATCGTGGGTGACGGCGACGATCGTGCCGCGGTACTCGGCGAGGTGGCGCTCGAGCCAGTCGACGGACTCGGCATCGAGGTGGTTGGTTGGCTCGTCGAGCAGCAGCAGGTCGGGCTGGCGCAGCAGCAGGCGGCAGAGCGCGACGCGCCGGCGCTCGCCGCCGGAGAGCGTCGACACGTCGGCGTCGGCGGGCGGCAGGCGCAGCGCGTCCATCGCGTACTCGATGTTCGTGTCGAGGTTCCACGCATCGGCGGCGTCGATCTGCTCCTGCAGGCGGGCGAACTCGTCGGCGGTGTCCTCGGAGTAGTTGGCGGCGAGCTCGTTGAAGTGGTTCAGCAGCGCCTTCGTCTCGGCGACGCCGTCCTCGACGTTGCCCTTGACGTCCTTGGCCGGATCGAGCTGCGGCTCCTGCTCGAGCAGCCCAACCGTCGCCTCGGGCGCGAGCATCGCGTCGCCGCGGAAGTCGGTCTCGATGCCGGCCATGATCTTCAGCACCGTCGACTTGCCCGAACCGTTGTAGCCGAGCACGCCGATCTTCGCCCCGGGCAGGAACGCGAGCGTGATGTCCTTGAGCACCTGCTTGTCCGGCGGGTACTGCTTGGACAAACGGTGCATCGTGTAGACGTACTGGGAGGCCATCGGCCGTCCAGGGTAGCCAGTGGTCGTTCTGTGAGTCCGGACACACGCCGATCGGGCGGCGCGGAGCGTTTCGTACCCTGCTTGACATGACCGACCTCGCGATCCGGCTGCGCGCCGTCGTCAAGCGCTACGGCGACATCGTCGCCGTCGACGGCCTTGATCTCGACGTGCCGGAGGGCACGTGCGTCGGCCTGCTCGGGCCCAACGGTGCGGGCAAGTCGACGACGATGCGAATGCTCACCGCGCAGACGATCGCCGACGCCGGCGAGCTGGAGGTGCTCGGCTTCAAGCTGCCGGGCGAGTCCAAGCAGGCGCGCGCCGAGTGCGGCGTCGTTCCGCAGCAGGACAACCTCGACACGACGCTCACCGTCGAGCAGAACCTGCGCGTGTTCGCTCACCTCTACCGGCTGGCTCGCCCGGAGCGAAAGCCGGCGATCGAGCGCGCGCTGCAGATCGCCAACCTCACCGACCGCCGCAGCTCCAAGGCCGACGAGCTCTCCGGCGGCATGCGCCGGCGCCTGCTGATCGCCCGCGCGCTCGTGCACCGTCCGCGACTGCTGCTGATGGACGAGCCGACTGTCGGGCTCGATCCGCAGGTGCGCCAGGAGCTGTGGGCCCTGATCGACGCGCTGCGCAGCGAAGGGACCTCGATCCTCATGTCGACGCACTACATCGAGGAGGCCCAGCGGCTGGCCGACACGGTGACGATCATGTCCCACGGCAGCGCGGTCGCGACGGGGCGTCCGTCGGAGCTCGTCATCGAGCACGCGGGTCACGAGGTGCTCGAGGTCTACGGTCCTCCGGCGCGCCTGGCCGAGGTCGAGCGGCAGGCCAGCTCCAGCGGCATGCTGACCCGGCGCACCGGTACGAGCATCGCGCTGCTCGGCATCGAGGGGCGCAACGGCGAGCTGCCCGACGGCGTGCGGCGCGCGGCCAACCTCGAGGACGTCTTCGTCCTGCTCACCGGGGAGGCGATCGCGTGACCCGTCGCAAGGCGCGGCTGGGCAGGCTCGAGCGCCCGGCGATCCAGGGCGTGCTCGTCCGGGAGTTGACGAACTTCGGCTCGTTCTGGCGCTCGACGACGTTCGCCTCGACCGTCGACCCTACGGTCTACCTGCTCGCCTTCGGCTTCGGCTTCGGCTCGCTCGTGTCGCGGGTGCAGGGACTGGACTACGTCGAGTTCGTCGGCACGGGGATCGTCGCGACCGCGGTGCTGTTCTCGTCGGTCTTCCCCGCGATGTTCGGGACGTTCATCAAGTACAAGTTCCAGCACACCTACGACGCGATCCTCGCCGCCCCCGTGGACACCGAGGAACTCGTCACTGCCGAGGCGCTCTGGGTCGCGCTGCGCGCCGGGACCTACGGCAACGTCCCGTTGCTCGTCGCGATGGTCTTTGGCCTGGACCCGAGTGTGGGCATGCTGGCCGTCCCGCTGATCGCCTTCGTCGCGGGCTTCGGCTGGGCCTGCTTCGGGATCACGGTCGCCGGCCTGCTGAAGTCGATCGACAACTTCAACTACGTGACGAGCACAGTGATCACGCCCACCTTCCTCGTCGCGGGCACGTTCTTCCCCCTCTCCGGGTTGCCCCAGTGGGCGCAGATCGCGGGGAATCTCAACCCGCTGCATCACTGCGTCGAGCTCGTGCGCCACGCGGCGTTTGGCTGGGATCTTGGCCCCGACCTCGCCCACCTCGGGGCGCTGCTGGTGTTCGCCGCCGTCATGTGGCGGTTCGCGATCTGGGCGATGGCGCGCAAGCTCGTCAACTGATACGAACACGTCTTTTCGCCCGGCTGGCCGGGATTCCCGCGCGCTAGTCTCGAAGGTTCCATGCCCAACGTGCTCGACATCGAACAGTCGCTGCTGCTGCTTGAGCTCACGCCGCCATTCGACAAGCGCGACGTTCAAGTCTCGCGGCGGCGGATGGCGAAGATCTGGCATCCGGATATCGCGCCGCCGGGCAAGCAGTTCGAGCACGAGCGTCACCTCAAGGCGATCAACAGGGCGGCCGACCAGCTCGAGCGTCTGGCCGAGGGCTCACGCGGTGGCAGGGTGTCGCGCAACGCGGTGAAGGCCAGCGCGGCGGCAACCCGCGAGGCCCGCGCCGAGGAGGGCCGGCGCGCCTACGAAGCTCAGCAGCGCGCCCGCGAGTATGCCGCCGACAGGCGCGCGAACGACCCCTTCGGCAGCCAGGTGCCCGATCACTCCGTCGTGCACCGCTACGCACGCTGCGTGGCCTATCCGGAATGGGGCGTCGGCAGCGTGACTGGGATCTACTTCACCGGTGGAGGCGACGACGTACAGCAGTGGGCACGGGTGCGCTTCCAGCCCGGCGTGCGCACGGTGCCCGCCGGCACGCTGCAGTTCGTCGACTTCTCCAAGCCCGACCCCGCCGCCGACCGCGTGCAGCGCTACGTGACCGCCGCTCAGCACGCGACCGCCGAGGGCAATCACGCGCTTGCCGCGCAGCGGCTCGTCTACGCGCGCGACGCCGAGGCCGACAACGTCACCGTGCTGCGTCTGCTGACGCTCGCCTTCTGGCAGTCCGGCAACCTCCCAGCGGCGGGGCGCGCGGTCCGCGACTGGGCGCGCATCGAGGGTGAGCGCCCGGCGCCGCACCGCTTCGCCGCACGGATCTACGAAGACATGGGCGCGATCGACCTCGCCGCCGAAGCGGCGGAGCGCGCCGTCGAGCGCGGCCGCGAGGACGCCGACGCCTGGGAGCGCCTCGGCCGCCTGCGGCTGCGCCTGATGGACCGCGCGGGCGCGATCGAGGCGCTGGAGCGGGCGCGATCGCTCGTGCCGTCGGTCGATGGCCTGCTCGACCTCGCGCTCGCCTACCACCTGGCCGGCGAGCTCGGCGCCGAGGTCACCGCGTGCGAGCACGCGACCGTGCTGGACGAGCGCAGCCCCAAGGCCTGGTCCCGCCTCGCGCACGCCCTCGCGCGCACCGACCGCGTCAGCGACGCGATACACGCCTGCGACCGCACGCTGCGCTTGGCCGAGGACCCCGAGGTCGCGAACCTGCTGGAGCGCTTGCGCGACGAGCTACCGCGCGTGCTGCCGGCGGCGTAGCAGGGGACAATGCCGGCGCCGCGGGTCCAGTACGTGCGCAGCGCCAACGCCGATCTGGCCTACCAGGTCATCGGCGCTGCGCCGGTCGACGTCCTCTTCGCTTAGAGGCGTTCCCGATCGGTGGCAGCTGCTTGCGGTAGCGAACGCCTGAGCGTCAAACCGCAGCGAACGCCTCGCGTGACGCCAGTCGGTGTTGGTCGCGGAGGCCAGCGAGTTGGAGCTCCGCGCGCTGGACGAGATCGGCGAGCTCGACGGCATCGAGGCGCTCGTCGCACGGCGCTGCCTCGCTCAGGGCGTCCCAGAGCGAGAGCTTGCCCTGGATTCCGGCGCGCAACTGCTCCATCTCGAGCACGCGGCTGAGGGCCGAATACTCGGTGAGCGCGTTGTTGGGCTTCAGGCGACTGAGCTTCTCGCCGACCTTCGCGCCCGCCGTCTTCAGCGTGGCCTTGTCGACCTCGAAGCGCTCCATGATGCTCTCGAGGGTCCCGACGTCCTCCTCGATCTCGTCGGCGAGCGTGCCGAGGAAGCCCTCGTACGGCGTCCCGACGTTCTCCTCGTGCAGGCGCCGAGCGAGCGTGACGCCGTACTCTGCGCCCGCGCGGTGGTCCTGCAGATAGGTCGAAAGGTGGTCGATCATCACCGTCATCGGTACGTCTCCTCGTTCGGTGGGCGCCCGTCACAACAGCGGTTACCCTCGTTGGGAGGCAGTAACCGCGCCGCAGCTCCGTAGGGTCCGGCGCTACCGGTACGGTCCCGAACCATGCGCCTCATCGTCGCTCGCTGCGAGGTCCGCTACAGCGGACGCCTGAACGCCGTGCTACCGCAGGCGCTGCGGCTGCTCATGGTCAAGGCCGACGGCTCGTTCATGGTGCACGCTGACAGCGGCGGCTACAAGCCGAGCAACTGGATGACTGCGCCGACAGTCATCGAGATGAACGGATCCCCGCCGACTCGGATCGTCGTGCGCAAGCGCGCCGGGGCGAGCGAGGATCGTCTGGAGGTCGACATCGCCGAGGTCGTCTCCGACGTGACGCACGATATGGGTCCGCCCGCCCAAGCGGCCGCGCTGGAGAAGGACGGGGTCGAGCGCGACCTGCAGGAGGCACTCGCGGCCGCGCCCGCCTACTGTGGCGAGGGCTTCCGGCTGGTGCGGCGCGAGTGGCCGACCGACATCGGTCCGGTCGACCTGATGTGTCGGGACTGCGAAGACGAGTGGATCGCCGTCGAGATCAAGCGCGTCGGCACGATCGACGCCGTCGAACAGCTCTGCCGCTACCTCGAGCGGATTCGCCGGGACCCGGCGCTGGCGAGCTGCCGCGGCGTGCTCGCGGCGCAGTCGATCAAGCCACAGGCGCGCGTGCTGGCGCAGTCCCGCGGCCTGGCGTGCGTCAAAGTCGACCTCGCGATCCTGCGTGGCGAGCGCGAGCCGGATCTCACGCTGTTCGTCGCATAGACGAGATCTCCCGAGTTCCGGTGGATTTCGCCGCCGGCCTCCTGGACCGCCGGTCCTAGCACGCTGGACCAGGCGCGCAAATCATGGGAATTGCTCGACAATCCGGTCCGCAGATTGCATTCTCGGCACATGAATCGGCGCCCGCCCCAGATCGTCGCCTTCGGTGGCGGCGGCTTTTCGATGGAGGCGGGCAACGGACTCCTGGACGACTTCGTCCTCGGGCTCACGGGCGTCGAGCGTCCGAAGGTCTGCTTCCTGCCGTCGGCCTCGGGCGACGCCGACCACTACATCGTCCGCTTCTACCGCGCCTTCTCGCCGGCGCGCTGCCAGCCGTCGCACATCTCGCTGTTTCGTCGCGACACGGGCGCCGGCTTCGGCGGCGACGTGACCGGGCACCTGCTCGCCCAGGATCTCATCTATGTCGGAGGCGGGAGCCTCATATCGCTCATGGGCGTGTGGCGCGCGCACGGCCTGGACGAGGTGCTGCGCGAGTGCTGGCTGCGGGGCGTCGTGCTGTGCGGGCTCAGCGCGGGATCTCTGTGCTGGTTCAGCGAGGCCGTGACGGCGTTTCATGGTCCGCCACAGCGCGTGAGGGGCCTGGGCCTGCTGCCATACTCCAACTGCGTGCACTACGACGGCGAACCGGCACGGCGCGACGGCTACCACCGCTTCCTCGGCGAGGGCATGACAGCCGGCTACGCCGCGGGTGACGGTGCGGCGCTCCATTTCCATGGCGAAGCTTTGGCGGGCGTCGTGTCATCGCGTCCAAGCGCGGAGGCCTACTGGGTCGCGGCTGTGGGCGGCGAGGTCTCAGAGATGGCGCAGCAGGTCCACTGGCTGGGCCGGTCACGAACGCTGACGGCGGCCTAGTGGTCAAGACGGACTACTTCGTGGTGTAGTGGGCGGCACGATCCTCGCCATGGGCGGCGGAGGCTTCACGGCCGAGCCGCACAACCCTGCCCTCGACGACTTCATCCTCTCGCTTGCCCGCTGCCTGGAGCCGCGGATCCTCTTTCTGCCGACCGCCAGCGGCGATCCCAACGCGCAGATCGCCGCGTTCCAGGCGACGTTCTGCGATCGCGCTTGCCGGCCGCGTCACCTGTCGCTGTTTCGCCTCGAACAGGAGCCCGCCGATCTGCGCGCGCTGATCCTCGCGCAGAACATCCTGTACGTCGGCGGCGGATCGATGCGCAACCTGCTGGCGATCTGGCGCGAGCACGACCTGGACCAGATCCTGCGCGAGGCGTGGGAAGCCGGCGTCGTGCTCGCCGGCCTGAGCGCCGGCGCGATGTGCTGGTTCGAGCACGGCATCACGTGCTCGACCGGTACGCCCGCGCCGGTGCGGGGCCTCGGCTTCCTGCCCGGCAGCCTGAGCGTCCACTACGACGGCGATCCCACGCGCCGTCCCGTCTACCTCGACGCCGTCGCCAGCGGAAGGCTGCCGGCAGGGTACGGCGCGGACGACGGCGTCGGGCTGCTGTACGAGGGCCGCGAGCTCGTACGGGTCGTCAGCTCGCGTCCGAACGGCCGCGCGTATCGCGTGGCCGCTCGCGACGGCGAGGCTGTCGAAACGCTCGTGCAGCCTGAACTGCTCCCGTCCGCACCCGGCGGGAGCGAGCGCAGGATTCCGGAGGACATCCGCGAGTTCCGCGCCGAGCGCTACCGCGCGGCCGGGCGGCGGTGAGCGCCGAGGTACGGTCGGGTCAGCCTTCGCCGTGCAGCGTCAGGAGCAGGGAGCGCGGACCGCCGCGGTCACGGTGCTCGCAGAGATAGACGCCCTGCCAGGTGCCCAGCGCGAGCCGGCCGCGGGCGATCGGCAGGCTCAGCGCCGGCCCCATCAACGAGGCCTTGATGTGCGCCGGCATGTCGTCAGGACCCTCGATCGTGTGCGTCCAGGCGAAGTCCTCGGGCACGGCGACGTCGAACCAGCTCTCGAAGTCGCGGCGCACGTCGGAGGACGCGTTCTCGTTGAGCGTCAGCGACGCCGACGTGTGACGGATGAAGAGGTGGGCAAGGCCGACGCGCAGCTCACGCAGCTCGGGCACGGCGTCGACGATCTCCGACGTCACGAGGTGCACGCCGCGCGGGCGCGCCTTGAGGGTGATCTCGCGCTGGAGCCAGGTCATCCGATCCGGGCAGCGTAGGGGGCAGGCTTCATCTGGAGTCTCCCGGGTAGGGTCACGCTCATGACAATCCAATCAGGTACGCATGAGGTGGGCCCGGATAACGGTTCACTGAAGATCAAGACAGGCAAGGAAGGCGCAGCGGCGAAGGCGGGCCACGACCTCGTCCTCGGAGTCAACAGCTGGTCGGGCAGCATCGACGTCGAGAACGGATCGGTCGAGCTGACCGCCGATCCCGGCTCCGTCGAAGTGGAGTCGGGCTCCGGCGGCGCGAAGCCGCTCAGCGACAAGGACAAGGCCGACATCAAGAAGAGCATCTCGGACAAGGTCCTGGGCTCTGACCAGATCAGCTTCAAGTCCAGCAGCGTCGAAAACAACGGTGGCCAGATGAAGGTCGCGGGTGACCTGAGCATCGCCGGCAACAGCAACTCGGTCTCGATCCCGCTGAGCGTCAACGACGACGGCACGGTCTCGGGCAGCCTCACGGTCAGCCAGAAGGATTACGGGATCAAGCAGTTCTCGGCGATGTTCGGCGCGCTGAAGGTCAAGGACCAGGTCGAGATCCTCATCGAAGCAAAGCTTCCGACCGGCTGAGCTCAGCGTCATAGGCTTGCGGCATGCGCCGCGAGCCGCGCACGCTGTGGCAGCCCGGCGAAGCGTTCGCCGAACGCACGCGCCTGCGTGCGTACATGGAGTGTCTCGCCGTCCAGCGCGGCGAGCAGTTCACCACATACGACGAGCTGTGGCGCTGGTCGGTGTCCGACCTGGACGCGTTCTGGTCGTCGATCGCCGAGTACTTTGGCGTCCGCTTCCACGAGCCTCCGCGGGCGGTGCTCGGCCGGCGCTCGATGCCCGGCACGCAGTGGTTTCCGGGCGCCACGCTGTCCTATCCCGAGCACATCCTGCGCGATCGCAGCGACGACGCCGTCGCGATCCGTCATGCCTCGGAGCTTCGCCCGCTCACCGCGATGACCTGGGGCGAGCTGCGTACGCTCACCGTCCGTATCCAGCACGGCCTGCGCGAGCTGGGCGTCGGACGCGGTGACCGCGTGGTCGCGTACATGCCGAACATCCCCGAGACGGTCGCGGCGTTCCTGGCGACGTCCGGGCTGGGCGCGATCTGGTCCAGCTGCTCGCCGGACTTCGGCGCACGCTCGGTGATCGACCGCTTCGCCCAGATCGAGCCGCGGGTGCTGCTGGCGGTCGACGGCTACCGCTATGGCGGCCGCGATTTCGATCGCGACGAGGTCGTCGCGGACATCCAGGCGCAGGTCGGCGGGGCGCTGGTGCGGCTCGGCTACCTCGACGCCAGCGGCTTCGACGCGGACTTCCTCGGGCCCCCGGACGCCGAGCTGGAGCTGACGGCGGTGCCGTTCGACCACCCGCTGTGGGTCCTGTACTCCAGCGGCACGACCGGCCTGCCCAAGGCGATCGTCCAGGGCCATGGCGGGATCCTGCTCGAGCAGCTCAAGACGCAGAACCTGCACCTCGACATGCACGCGGACGATCGCGCGTTCTGGTTTACGACGACGGGCTGGATGATGTGGAACTTCCTCGTCGGCGTGCTGCTGACGCCCGCCTCGATCGTGCTCTACGACGGCAGCCCTGGCGCGCCCTCGCTGCAGCGTCTGTGGGAGCTCGCCGCGCAGGCAGGCATCACGTGCTTCGGCACGAGCGCGGCGTTCGTGGCGGCATGCATGAAGGCAGGCGTACACCCGATCCAGGACGCAGACCTGACCCGGCTGCGCAGCGTCGGCGTCACCGGCTCGCCGCTGTCGCCGGAGGGCTTTCGCTGGGTCTACGACGAGCTCGGGCCCGACAGCTGGCTGTTCTCCACCAGTGGCGGGACCGACGTCTGCACGGCCTTCGTCGGCGGCGTGCCGCTGCTGCCCGTCCATGAGGGCGAGCTGCAGGCGCGATCGCTTGGCGCGGACGTGCAGTCATTCGACGAGGACGGGCACGCGCTGACGGGGGCGGTCGGCGAGCTCGTCATCACGCAGCCGCTGCCGTCGATGCCGCTGTCGTTTTGGAACGATCCGGACGGCGCCCGCCTGCGCGAGGCGTACTTCGAGATGTACCCGGGCATCTGGCGCCACGGCGACTGGATCGAGATCACCGATCGCGGCACGGCGATCATCTACGGCCGCAGCGACTCGACGATCAACCGCGGCGGGATCCGGATGGGCACGAGCGAGATCTACCGCGCGGTGCTCGCGCTGGAGGAGATCGTCGACGCGCTTGTCGTGGACGTTCCGCGCTCCGGCGAGGAGAGCTGGATGGCGCTCTTCGTCGTGCTGCGCGATGGCGCGACGCTCGACGACGAGCTACGTTCCTCGATCGCCCGCCACATCCGGGAGGACTGCTCGCCGCGCCATGTGCCCGACGACGTCTTCGCTGTGGCCGAGGTCCCGCGGACGCTGTCGGGCAAGGTGCTCGAGGTGCCGGTCAAACGGATCCTGGCGGGCACGCCGCCCGAGCAGGCGGCGAGCCTCGACTCGCTCGCGAACCCCGCGGCGCTTGACTGGTTCGTGCAGCTCGCTGCGCGACGCGGTTGAGGCGCCGCCGGCCCCTGCTGAGCTACAGCACGATCTCGCAGTTGCGGGCGCGGTCGCGAGCGTTCTTCTCGACGCGGTCTTTTCCTGGGCCGCAGTCGATCACGTCGGCGCCGCCACCGACGGCCCGGATCGTGTCGTCGCCCGGCCCGCCGTACAGGCGGTCGCGGCCGAGGCCGCCGCTGAGCTGATCGTCACCGCGGCCGCCCCACATGTCGTCATCACCGCGGCCGCCCTCCAGCTCGTCGTCGCCGTATCCGCCTACCAGGCGGTCGTTGCCGGTGCGCCCGAACAGCGAGTCGTCGCCGGCGTCGCCGTACGGCCGGTCGGAGTCGCCGGCGCCCTCGAGCAGATCGAGGCTGCCGCCGCCCCTGATGACGTCCGCGCGCTTGGTTCCCAGGATGCGTTGCGGCCGATCACCGGATAGGCAGCGCCGGCGGGCGAGGCTGCACTTCGACAGCAGCTCGTAGCCGACCGCCTTCACCACGGTCTCGACATCGATCGGCACGCCGGCATCCCGCCAGCGCTGCAGCGACCCCACGAGCGTCGGCGCCTGGGCCAGATCCGCTCCCGCGTCGATCTGCTCACAGGCCAGAAACTGCGTCCTGGAGCCGCTCGCCTTGATCGTCTCGTCGGCGTACCCGGACAGGACCACGCGGTCCTTGCCGGGCCCGCAGTCGACGATCTGCGCGGCGGCGCCCACGTACAGCGTGTCGTCGCCGCGGCGCCGTACATGCGGGTGCCGAGGGCGTCGCTCGCCGTCCACAGCGTGTCGTTTCCGTCGCCGCCGTCGATGTCGCCCGAGCCGGTATCGACGATGACGTCGTCTCCCGCGCCGCCGAACGACCTGCGCCCGTTCGCCTGGCCGGAGCCGGGCAGGAGGATGTCGTTCCCGGCACCGCCATCGAGGCCGTCGTTGCCGGTGCCGCCGGACAGCAGGTCTTCGCCGTCTCCGCCGAGGATCTGGCTGTCGGCGCCGGCATTTCCGATCAGGACGTCCTCCCCGGCGCCGCCATCCAGCAGCCGGTCGTTGCCGAAGCGCGATTCGCCGAGAAAGTCGTTGCCGTCGCCGCCACGCAACGTGTCGTCGCCGTCGAAGCCGTCCAGGCGGTCGTTGCCGGGTCCGCCGTCGAGCCGGTCGTTGCCGGTGAAGCCGTAGAGATCGTCGTTGCCGTCCTCGCCGACGAGCTTGTCGCTGCCCGAGCCGCCATCGATGTCGTCGTCGCCGCCGCCGCCATAGAGCGTGTCGGCTGCGGTGCCCCCGCTGAGCAGGTCGTTGCCCCCCAGGCCGCGCAACGTGTCGCGCGAGGCAGCGCCTCTGATGCGGTCCTTGTTGGGCGTGCCCGCGATCGAGTTGGCGCGACCGTCGCCGCTGCGCAGTGCGGCGATACCCGCGGGAACCACCGCCACGGCGAGCAGCGCGCCGAGCGCGAGCGCGACGAGCATCAGGTTTCCTGCGCGTCGGCGCCCGGCCATCGCTGCGCTCAATGTATCCGATGCCGCGCGGGCGCGGCTGTGTGTCCCTACCGCTCGCCGGGCGTCTTGCGCGGATACAGCGAGACGGGGATCGAGAGGTCCAGCGCCGTCTCGACGATGCGCGATTGCTCGGCGACGTGGGCGGCCGGGTAGCCCTCGCCCGGGCTCGCGCGCTCGGGCCGCCCGATGTAGCCGAACCGCAGGCGCTCCGGCAGGATCTGCATGAGGCGCGGGAACATGTGCGCCCGGGCGCCCATGTTGCGCGGCTCCTCCTGGACCCAGACGACCTCCTCCAGGTTGGGGTAGCTCTCCATGAGCTGGAGCAGGTCGGTCTCCGGGAAGGGGTAGAGCAGCTCGACGCGGCCGATCGCGACGCCCTCGATGCCCTCGCGCTTCGGATGACCGACGAGGTCGTAATAGATCTTGCCGGTGCACAGCGCGAGGCGCTTGACCTTCTCGATCGGGACTCGCGGCTCGCCGAGGACGGGGAAGAACTTCGTTTCGGTGAGGTGCTCGAGGCGATTGGTCGCCTGCGGCAGGCGCAGCAGCGACTTCGGGGTCATGACGATCAGTGGACGCTGCTTGGCGACGCGTGCCTGGCGGCGGATGAGGTGGAAGTACTGCGCCGGGGTCGTGACGTTCGCGACGCGCATGTTGCCTTCCGACGCAAGCGTCAAGAAGCGCTCCAGACGCGCGCTGGAGTGCTCCGGCCCCGAGCCCTCGTAGCCATGCGGCAGCAGCAGCACGAGCCGCGACGTCTGGCCCCACTTCGCCAGGCCGCTGGCGATGAACTGGTCGACGATGACCTGCGCGGCGTTGACGAAGTCTCCGAACTGCGCTTCCCAGAGCACGAGCGTCTCCGGAGCCTCGGCGCTGTAGCCGTACTCGAAGCCAAGGCATGCGACCTCGCTCAGCGGCGAGTTGTGCAGTTCGAGCGGCGCAAGCGCGCCCGGCAGCGACTGGATCGGGCAGAACGTCTGGCCGGTCCGCGCGTCGTGCAGCACCAAGTGGCGCTGCGAGAACGTCCCGCGCTCGACATCCTGCCCGGTCAGGCGGATCGGCGTGCCCTCGGTCAGCAGCGACGCGAAGGCCAGCTGTTCGGCATGTGCCCAGGTGATCCCGCCCTCAGGACCGATCGCGTCGCGCTTGGCCTCGAAATGCTTGACGAGCTTGGGATGGACCGTGAAGCCTTCGGGAACGCGCAGCAGCTCCTCGTTGAGGGTCCGCAGCCGCTGGGCGCTGACCGCGGTCTTGACCTGCGGCGACGGCGTGCGATCGAGCTGGTACTCACCGGTCGGCTGCTCGACCTCACCGACCTCCTCCGCGCGCCTGATCTGCGCCTTGAGCTGCTGGTGCAGGCGCGTGAGCTCCTCCCAGACCTCGTCCTTCTGGCGCTCGACGTCCTGCGCCGTCACGACGCCCTGCGCGACGAGCTGCTCTGCCCAGATGTCCGCGACGCGCTTGTGGTGGCGGATGCGGTTGGCCTGCTCGGGCTGCGTGTACGCTGGCTCGTCGGCCTCGTTGTGACCAAAGCGGCGATAGCCGATCAGATCGATCATCACGTCGTGTCCGAACTCGCGGCGAAAGACGAACGCCAGCCGCACCGCCGACAGGCAGGCCGCGACGTCGTCGGCGTTGACGTGGATGATCGGCACGTCGAAGCCCTTGGCGAGGTCCGAGGCCCAGCGCGTCGAGCGGGCGTCGTCGGGATCGGTGGTGAAGCCGACCTGATTGTTCTGCACGAGGTGCAGCGTGCCGCCGACCGAATAGCCGTCGAGGGCCTGGAGGTTCAGCGTCTCGGCGACGACGCCCTGTGCGGGTAGCGCCGCGTCGCCGTGCAGCACGATCGGCACGGCGGTCGCGGCGTCGCGGTGGGCGTGTGGCCCGTGACGCGTCGTCTGCGCGGCGCGCGTCGCGCCGGTCGCGACCGGCCCGACGTACTCCAGATGCGACGGGTTGGACTCGAGGTTGACGAGGATCGCGGAGCCGTCGGGCAGCTGATATGAGCCTTGGGCGCCGTGGTGATACTTGACGTCGCCCGTTCCGCCCTGGGGGATCGTCGTGACCGCCTCGAGCGTCGAGGCTCCTTCGAACTCGGCGAAGATCGTGTCGTAGGGCCGGCCGAGGTTGTGCGCGAGCACGTTCAGCCGTCCGCGGTGGGCCATGCCGAGCACCACCTCGCGCGCGCCGTGCCCGGCGCACAGCTGGATGAGCTCGTCGAGCATCGGCACCGTCATGTCCAGGCCCTCGATCGAGAACTGCTTCTGGCCGAGGTAGGCCTTGTGCATGAAGCGCTCGAGCGCGTCGACCTCGACGAGGCGCTTGAGCAGCGCCTTCTGCTCGTCGGGGCTGAGCGGCCCGCGGAAGGCGCCCGACTCGATCTTCTCGCGCAGCCAGGTGCGCTGGCGGTGCGAGGCGATGTGCTCGATCTCGTAGGCGATCGTGCCGCAGTAGGTCTCGCGCAGGTGCGGCAGCGCGTCGGCAAGCGTCGCGCCCGGCACGTGCATGCGCAGGATCTTCGCCGGGATGCGGGCCATGAGCTCCGGCGTCAGGCCGAGCGGCTCGGGGTCCAAAGCGGGATCGCCCTCGGGCGGCCGGCCGAGTGGATCCAGCCGCGCGGCGAGGTGTCCGAAGGTGCGATGGGCCTTCAGCAGCGCGGTCGCGGCCTGGACGGCGGCCAGCAGCTCCTCGTCGGGCTCGCCGGCCGCGGTGGCGGGCGCAGCGTCTCTCGCCGCCGCAGCGGCCGCGGCAGGTGCCGGCGGCTCGGGCTCGGGCCCGAGTGTGCTGCCGAGCTCGTGGAAGAGCTGGTCATAGAAGCCGTGCTCGCCCTGGAGGTACTGCTCGACGACGGCGAGGAAGCGCCCCGACTCCGCGCCCTGGATGACGCGGTGGTCGTAGGTCGACGTCATCGTCATGACCTTCTCGGCACCGATCATGTCGCCGATCGCGCCGATGCCGACCGGATAGCCGATCGCGCCCGTCGCGACGATCGTTCCCTGGCCGGACATCAGCCGTGGCACGGAGGCGACGGTTCCGATCCCGCCCGGGTTCGTGAGCGTGAGGTTCGCGCCCACGAGGTCGTCGGCGGAGAGCGCGTTGTCGCGGGCGCGGGCGATGAGGGCGCCGAACGAGTCGAGGAACTCGGGGAAGCTCTTGCGCCCGGCGTCGCAGATGACCGGGACCATGAGCGTCCGCGTCCCGTCCTTCTTCTCGACGTCGACGGCGATGCCGAGGTTGACGGCGCCGTCGTCGACGCGGTAGGCCTTGCCCGCGGTCTCGGCGTAGTGGTGCGCCATCACCGGCATCTGCTCGGTCGCGGCCCGCGCGATCGCGTAGGCGATCAGGTGGGTGAAGGAGATCCTGTGGCCGATCGCCTTGAGCTCCGCGCGGCGCGCGTTCATCGTCGTGACGGTGATCGTGCGAAACGAGGTCGCCGTCGGGAGCTCGCGCGATTTGTCCATGTGGCGAGCGAGCATCGCGGCCGCGCCCTTGAGCTCGGTGTAGCCGGAATCGGGTGCCGGCGCGGTGCGCTGCGGCGGCTCGGACGGGGCAGGAGCGAAGGCGGGAGCAGCCTTGGCGGCGAGCACGTCGGCCTTGGTGATGCGCCCCGACGGGCCGCTGCCTCGCAGCGCCGACAGGTCGATGCCCTCGATCGCCGCGACGCGACGGGCGACGGGCGAAGCGGAGCCGCCGTTACCGAAGGCGCCGCCGTCCACACGCGCCCCGTCCACGGTCTGAGTCCTGGGCTCCGGCTGGAGCGACTCGGCGCCAACTCCGTTGCCGGTCGAGGTCGGGGCAGGTCGCATCCGCGCGATGACCTGGCCGACGGTGACCGTCTCTCCGGCTTCGGCGAGGATCTCGGCGATCGTGCCCGTCGCAGGAGCCGCCAGCTCCATGTCGACCTTGTCCGTCGAGAGCTCGACGACCGTCTGGTCCTGCTCGACGAGGTCCCCGACCTTGACGGCCCAGTCGATGATCGTGGCCTCGGTGACCGACTCGCCTCCGGCGGGCGTGACGATCTCGATCAGCGGGCTGACTTGGGCCCGCTCATCGGCGGGCTCGGCCTCGGCCGGCGCGCCCCCGTTCGTCGCGATCTCCGCGAGCACGCCACCAACGGCGACCGTCTCGCCCTCAGCGGCGTGGATCGTCACGAGCGTCCCGGAGACCGGCGCCGGAACCTCGGCGTCGACCTTGTCGGTCGACACGTCGACAAGGGTCTCGTCGACGGCGACGGTGTCGCCCTCCTGCTTGTGCCATTCCAGGACGGTCCCCTCGCGAACGGACTCACCCATCGCTGGGAGCGTTACCTGAACTGTCGTGTTCACATCCATCCTTATAGATCAACTCTAGACCACCCTCGGAGTTACGCCGCCTCCTCGTAAGACTGGGATGACTCGCCGCAAATACCTTGCGCGGCATCGGGCACGGTCATATAGGAGCGAGCGAGTGGTCCACTAGTGCCCGCATCGATCGACATCGTCCTCGATCACCATTCCGGCACGTTGCGCGGCCGCGGCGCGGGCGTGTCGACCGTCGATCTCGCCCCGGCGACGGAAGCGTTGCTCAGGGAAGCCTCCCAGCTGCACGTCCCGGTGCGGTTGGTCGTGCCCGAACGGCTCGACGATGCGGCGATCGCAGCGCTCGAGGCGCTGCTGGCGCTGGCCGAGGCGGTCGAGATGCTCGACACGCTCGCGCTGCCGGACGGACCCGAGCCCCACATCCTGGTCGCCGCCGACCGCGTCGTGCGCCAGCAGGCCGCGGACGACGGCTGGCTGGCGGTCGCGCATCCGATGCTCGCGCTGCCGGCCGTGCTCGGCGACGGACTCGTGTTCGCGCGCGTGTCCGGTGAACGGGGATCGTTGCGGCGGCCCGGGCTGGTGGCGTACTGGACCGAGAACGACTGGGCGTTCGCCGTCCTCTCGCGCAAGGCGCTGGCGAGCGCCCTCGACGACGGCATCGCAATCGAGCGCCTCGCGCTGGACGCGGGGGTGCAGGACCCGCTGCTCGTCCAGCTCGACCGCGGCACGCGGCTGGGCGAGATCCTGGCGGATCACGAGGTCCTGTGGTCCGACGGCAGCCGGGTGCTGCTCGCGCTCGATGCCGCCACGACCAACGATGCGATCCCGGTGCACGGGTCGCACGGGCACTTCGTCTTCCTCGCAGCGGACCCCGGCCTGCTCGCACCCGCCAGGATCGCGGCGCCCGTGGCCGTCCCTGTAGGCGCCAACCCGCGCGCCCTCGCCCCCACGGCTCCCGTGACGGCTACGAGCTTCGCCGAGGACGTCGCGCGCTACGCCGGACTGGCGCCGCTGGACGCCGACGGACCGCTGCGCTCGCGCCACAGCTCACATCCCGACAACGCCCGCGTGGTCAACGCGCTGCTCGCAGAGCTGACGCAGATCGGCTACGCCCCGTTCACACACGAGTTCGCGTTCTCGGGTCAGATCCTGCGCAACGTCATCGCCGACCATCCGGGCAGCGGCGGGATGAACGCGTCCGGCTCCGGCGTGGTCCTCCTCGGCTGCCATCTCGACTCCACCGCCGCGCGCGACCCCGGCTATGAGTCCGCGAGCGCCCCGGCCCGCGGCGCCGACGACGACGCCTCCGGGATCGCGGCGCTGCTGGCGATCGCGCGCCACCTGCGGGTTCTGCCCGAACCGCTCCTGCACACCGTCCGACTGTGCTTCTTCAATGCCGCCGAGGCGGGCTTCGTCGGCAGCCGCGCCTACGCCGCGAGCCTGAAGCGGGCCGGCACGGCGGTCGCAGCGGTCGTCTGCTGCGACATGATCGCGTTCAACAGCGACGGGCTGCGGACCTTCGAGCTGCACGCCGGCTTTACCGATCCGGCCGTCCGCGACCTGAGCATCCCGCTCGCGGAGGTCGTCGCGCGGGCCGCCGCCGGACTGACGGTGCTCGCGCCCGCGCAGGTCTACACCGGCACGGGCACGACCCCGGTCGGCGGGCGCGACCCGGGCCGCTTCGACCGCGCGATCAATCGCTCAGACCATGCGAGCTTTCACGCGCAGGGCTATCCGGCCGTCCTCGTCAGCGAAGACGCCTTCGCCACCCCGCCCGGCGACCCGAACCCGAACGACCACCGCAGCGCCGACGCGGTGATCGACGCCGACTACGCAGCCGACATCACGCGCGCCGTCAGCGTCGCGGTGATCGAGCTCAGCCGCGGTTGACGATCATGGCGCCGGCGATGGCGAGGTGACCACGGAGGTCGCTTGATGGCCGCGGAAACCGCGGCGGCTGGCCCGCACGAACTCCAGGGAGCCGATGAACGGGCCGATCCCGCCGAGCACGGCGACCGCGACGGCCAGCCGCACGTCGATGACGCGCAGGCGCAGCGCGGCGATGCAGGCCAGCGACATCGCGATCCAGCCCAGCCCGTGCGCCATCCCGAAGACGGCTTCGTAGGGATGCAGTCCGGGGACGAGCCAGACCACGAGCAGCACGGTGTAGATCGCCGAGTGCGTGAACGACGCCCACTTCAGGCGCCCGAAGGTCAGCAGGCGAGCCATCTACGCTCCGGCCGCGAGCAGCATCGCGATCCGCCGCAGCGGCTCGTCCGCCTCGTCGGGCCAGTCGGCGACCTCGGCAGGCCACCATGCGTAGGCGTCGTGCTCGTCGTCCATCGAGACATCGGCGCCCTCGGGCAGCCAGGCCAGCCCGACGATCATGACGAGCTGCTGGGGCAGGCGGACGAGCGCTTCGACCGTGAGCGTGTCGGGCTCGACGGACCATTCCTCGCGCAGCTCGCGCGTGAGCGTCTGCGCCGGGCTCTCGCCGATATCGACCGCGCCGCCGGCACCGAGCGCCCAGCGCCCGGCCCATGACGACAGCCAGGACGCGCGGCGGCCCGCCAGCCAGCGTCCGTCGGCGGCGCGCGTGATCGTCAAGGCGGCCATCGAGTGCGAGGCGTCGCCTTCGACCAGCCGCAGCGCCCAGCGCACAGGCTGAAGCTCGAGCAGCAACCGGTCGCCCTCCTCGGCGTGGGCGACGAAGCGCGCCGCCAAGCCGTCGTGGCTCGGCGAGCCGCGCTCGCGCAGGGCGACGATCGCAGCGTCCGCCGCCTCGGCGTGGTGCTCGGGCGGCTGGTAGTGCTCGTCGCGCCAGCGCGCGTCCACGCGCTCGACGGGCCAGTGGCCCCGTGCGAGGATGACGGGCTTCTTCATGGCGTCAACCATAGTTCGCCGAAACGGTGCCGGCGCGGTCAGGCACGCGCAGGTTTCCGACACATGTCGGCATACCCGGATATGGTGGGAGCCGGTCAGCGTTCGTGGCGCATGAGCGTTGACTGCGGCCGCAGGGCGGCAGGGCCGCCAAGCGCCGGCCGAAATGACCATGATCGACACGCATCAGCCGAACCCTCCGACGCGGAGCGCCGACCGTTGAAGACGCTCGTCACCGGCGGCTCCGGCTTCATCGGCTCCCACGTCGTCGATCGGCTGATCGCCGAGGGCCACGAGGCACGCGTCTTCGACCAGCGTCCCTGGCCCTACGATCCCAGCGACGGTTGCGAGATGGTCGTCGGCGATCTGCTCGACCCCGACGCGCTGCAGGCCGCGGCGCACGGCTGCGACGCGATCATCCACTGCGCGGCTGCGGCTGACGTCGGCCTTGTCGCAAAGGACCCGGCCGGCGCGGAGACGCTCAACGCGCGCGGCACGCTGAACGTGCTCGAGGCCGCGCGGACGACCGGCGCGCGCGTCGTGTATGCCTCGACGATCTGGGTCTACTCGGATGTCGTCGAGCCGGAGGTGGACGAGGATTCCCGGCTCGCGCTGCCGTCGCACATCTACACAGCGACGAAGCTCGCGGGCGAGATGTACTGCCGCTCCTACCAGCAGCTCTACGGGGTGTCGACGACGATCCTGCGCTTCGGGATCCCCTACGGTCCGCGCGCCCGACCCGCCGCCGTGCTGCCGATCTTCGTCAACAAGGCGCTCGCCGGTGAGGCGCTGACGATCGCCGGCGACGGGCTGCAGACGCGCCGCTTCGTCTATGTCGAGGATCTCGCCGAGGGCGTCGTGAACGCGCTGCGCCCCCAAGCCTGCGGGCGCGTCTACAACCTCGTCGGTGACGAGGACACGTCGGTCGTCCAGATCGCCGAGACGGTCAAGGCGGTGCTCGGCAAGGTCGAGATCACCCACACCGAAGGCCGCAACGGCGATTTCGCCGGAGCGAAGGTCAGCGGCGAACGCGCCGCGCGAGAGCTCGGCTGGCGCGCGCGCACCTCCTTCAGCGAGGGCGTCAGGCGCTACGTCGCCTGGCACTGCGAGCACGCAGCCGCCGAGGCGCGGGCGGCCGGGGCACCGCCGCCCGCGATCGCGACGGCGCCCGCCGAGCCCGCCGCCCGCGTCGCCGTCGTCGACCAGCCGCCACCTTCGGCGGCTTTCGCGCGCCGGCGCCCGCGCTGGCTCGCGGTGCCGAGCGTCGTCGCCGCGATCAGCGGTTTCATGGCGCTCGTGGTCTACGCGTACGTGCTACACGCTGCCGGCCTGGAGAGCGACGACGAGCACACCGTGCTCGTCGTGGCCGCGCTCGGTCTGGCATCGACCGTGTCGATCGGATCGGCAAAGTCCCGTATCGCGGTCTGGGCCTTCGCGCTGGTCGGCGCCGTGCTGCTGATCCCCGCGCAGACAAGCGGTGCGCTCGACCTCTCGCGGCTGGACCTGCCGCTGCTCATGCTCGGACTGGCCGGCGCCGGCTTCGCGATGCTCGCGGTCATGGACGGCCGGCGCCGTCTGCTGGAGCCCTCGCTCGCCGCCGAGCAGGGCGACAGCTGACCAGAGTGGCGACATACGACCGCTTCGCGATCGGCTTCGACCAGCGCGATCGCGCCCGGTTGCACGAGCTGTGGGACGGCGTCATCGACTCCAACCGCTGGAGCGAAGGCGAGCTGACGGCGGGCTTCGAAGCCGCCTGGGCGGCCCATAACGACCTCGGCGCGGTCGCCCTGTCGAGTTGGACCGGCGGCGCGCTGGCGGCACTGGAATGGGCCGGCGTGCGTGGGCGCAGCGTCGTCGTGCCGTCCAATACGTTCATGGCGACGCCGCTTGCGGTGATCGCCGCGGGCGGTATGCCGGTCTTCGGCGACTGCCGGCGCGACGACCTGTGCCTGTCCGTCGAGGAGGTCGAGCGGCTCCTGCACCGCCACGACCCGGCGGCCGTCTTCCTCGTGCACATCGGCGGCCACATCGCCTTCGACGCACCGGCGATCGCACAGCTGTGCCGCGAGCGCGACGTCAAGCTGATCGAGGACTGCGCCCACGCCCACGGTGCGAAATGGAACGGCGCGCGGCCCGGCTCCTACGGTGACGCCGGCATCTACTCGCTCTACGCGACTAAGACGATCTCGACGGGCGAGGGCGGCGTGCTCGTCTCGCGCCACGCCGAGCTGCTGGACTTCGCGCGCGCGTTTCGCAACTACGCAAAGCCCGACTACGCGGGGCTGGGGCTGAACTTCCGCATGAGCGAGTTCACCGCCGCGCTCGGGCTCGTCCAGATCGAGCGGTTGCCCGAGATCGTCGCGTGGAAGAACGCGGTCGCCCGAGCCGAGCTCGATCCACGCTACCCCTCGCGCCTGACGCTCCCCGACGGCATGACCTCGGGCCTGTACAAGTACATCGTCTTCGACTGGCTCGAGCGCTCGACCGGCCGCGTCTACGACGAGCCATGCCACCGGATCATGAACACCGGCGACGAGCTGCCCAACAGCGACTGGGTCGCCGCCAACCACTCGTGCGTGCCGCTGTACTACCGGCCTGACAGCGAGGATGACGGCTGAGCCTGGATCCACCGAAGGTCGTGGATGGCTCGCCGCCGGCGCCTTCGGTGAATCCAGCCTCAGACCGCGACGGCGCGCAGCCCGCGAGCGCCGAGCTCGTCGAGGATCCGCGGCAGCGCGGCGACCGTGCGGCGCCACGAGCCCGGAGCCGAGTAGTGATCGGCGTCGTGCAGCAGCACGACGTCGCCGGCGCCAACCTCGCGCGTGGCCCGGGTCGCGATCGAGTCAGGCGTGGCGCCGGCGCGCCAGTCACAACCCCACGCCGACCACAACAGCGGCGTCCAGCACCGGCGGCGCGCCTCGCGCAGCGCCGCCGCGGAGAAGACGCCGTACGGCGGGCGGTAGCGATCCGGCGCGCTGCCGCCGTGCTCGGCGACGAGCGCCGCACAACGATCGAGGTCGGCGCGCAGCGCCGCGGGCGTGACGCACGTCAGCGCGACGTGGCGGTCGCCGTGGACGGCGATCCGATGACCGGCCGCCGCGACCTCGCCGACGATCCCCGGCTCGCGGCGCACCTGCTCGCCGACGACGAAGAACGTCGCGGTGGCGCCGGCGGCGGCGAGCGTCTCGAGGATCGCCGGCGTGCCGTGGCGGTGCGGCCCGTCGTCGAAGGTCAGCCCGACGGCGTCTGAGCCGAGGTCCAGGCGCCGCGCGATGCCCAGCACGTCGCACAGCAGGGGGACATGGGCGGCCGGCGCCGCACCCGCCCATGCCGCGAGGCCGAGGCCCGCGGCGGCCGCGCCCAACCTGCCGGCCCTCATCGCCGCCTCCCCGGACCGGTCGTGCTGACCGGACTGCTGATCGCGCTGGCGGCCGCGCTGTGCTTCGAGCTCTCGTACGTCTTGCAGGCGCTCGAGGTTCGCGCGGTGCCGGCGATGCACCGCCCGGGTTTCGGCCCACTGCGACGGCTCGCGTCGCGCCCGCGCTGGATGCTCGGGATCATCCTCGGCCTCGGGGGCTTCGTGCTGCAGGTGCTCGCGCTGCGCCACGCTCCACTGACGCTCGTCCAGCCCGTGCTGGCCAGCGGGTTGCTCGTCCTGCTCGGCTTCAGCGTGCTCGTGCTGCACGAGCGCGTCGGCAAGCGCGAGCTGGCCGCGGTCGTCGCGATCATCGCCGGGGTCACCGCGATCGCGCTGGCCAACCCGGAGCGCGGCCACAGCACGAACGCCAAGGCGTTCACGATCGTCATCGTCGTCCGTGGCCTGG
>Ga0307502_10000008_pt1 | contig 49131 bp, 45 predicted proteins | sample 16_S_MG_FD_201364 | JGI IMG/M metagenome (GOLD analysis project Ga0307502, IMG submission 201364) | Soil microbial communities from Populus trichocarpa stands in riparian zone in the Pacific Northwest, United States - 16_S | ecosystem: Environmental > Terrestrial > Soil > Riparian zone > Trees... | reverse complement strand
AGAGCTTCGTCGACACCTTCAAGACCGAGCTGATCACCGACCGCGTCTGGCAAACGCGAACCCAACTGGAGCTCGCGATCGTCGAGTGGGTCGCCTGGTTCAACAACGACCGCCTACACGAATCCCTCGGCGACATCCCGCCCGCAGAGTTCGAGACTCTGAGCTCGAGCAGTACGGTCCATCTCTCCCCCTCAAAATCAAGAGTGGGAACCAACTAATCCGGTCTCCGCCAAACCCAGCCCGGCTCAGACGCCGCCGACACGGCGCTGCGGGAGGGTGTTGGGCCTGCGCTGTTGGGTGTGCCGGTGGCGGTCAAGGACGTGGTCGACATGGCGGGGGAGACGACGTCACTGGGGACCGGCGCGGTGACGCGCCGGGCGCAGGCCGATGGGGAGGTAGTGCGGAAGCTGCGGGCGGCCGGCGCGGTTGTGGTTGGCAAGACGAATCTTTCGGAGCTTCAGATCTGGGCGTTGACCGCGTCGGCCACCTGGGGCGTGACGCGTAACCCGTGGAACTTGGAGCGTTCTCCCGGCGGCACGAGTGGGGGCTCGGCGGTGGCCGCGGCGGCGGGCATGACCGCGGTGGCGCATGGCGTCGACGGCGGCGGCTCGATCCGTCTGCCGGCCGCGTGGTGCGGACTGGTGGGCTTCAAGCCCGCGCCCGATCCGGCCGCCGTCTCGTGGGAGGCCTGGCACGGCTTGGCCGTACACGGCCCGCTGGCCCGTTCCGTGCGAGACGCAGCGCTGCTGGCGGCCGTGCTCGCTGGCGATCCGCGGCCGGCGGCGAGCGGCTTGGTGGCCGCCGTTAGGCGTCCGCCTGGGCGCCTGCGGATCGCCGTGACCGTGTCTCCGCCCACGCGTGCGCCCGTGGATGCAGCCGTGCGCGACGCCGTGCTCAGGACGGCACGGGTGCTTGAAGGGCTCGGGCACAGCGTTGAGGAGCGCGATGTGTTTGGCGGCCTCCTTGATGCCCAGCGCGTTGGGCTCGCCGTCCTCGTGCGCTTCCTTGGTGGGACGCGCGCATACGCTGCCGGGCTCGAGCGACCCGAGCGCCTCGAACCGCGCACCCGCACCGTCGTGCGGGTCGGACGGCTTGTGCCAGAGCGCGCGCTGGGCGCCGCGCAACGTGCGCAGGCCGGCGAGCAGCGCCGGCTGGCCACGGCGCTCGCCGACGTTGACGCGCTCCTGATGCCGGTCAGTGCCCGAGTCGCGCCGCGCGCCGACGCCTGGGACGGACTCGGCGCGACCCGGGCGTTCGCGCGTCAGTCGCGCCTGATCCCGTTCACGCCGCCGTGGAACCTCGTGGGCTGGCCCGCCCTCGCGCTGCCGGCCGCACGCGACCCCAACGGCATTCCCATCGGCGTTCAGCTCGTCGCTGCACCCGGACGCGAACCCGTGCTCTTCTCCCTCGCCGCACAACTGGAGACCGCACAACCATGGAGGACCAGCAGCAGCGACCTCGTTGACTGAGCAACGCGCAGCTCCTCACGCCGAGCGGCGGCGCGTGCTGCATCACGACTATTGAGCTCTGTCTGGATGGACCGTTCGGGCTCGGCTGGACGCTCAACAGGCGCAATGGTGACCGCCCAGGGCGCTCAAAGCGGGCGGTGTGTTGGCTGGTACGACGACGATGTGGTCGGCGGCGACATCGATTTGCTCGCCGTCGATCACGAACGCCCCCGCCCGCCTCGGACCCATTGGTTCCGCTTCCGCGCCCCCGCCGGGCACTAGTCTCCGCACACGATGGGCGAGCGTCCGACCGACGTCCAGCTGTGTTTCGTCAGTGTGCGATCGCGTGCAACGGCGTGGAGGCCTATCGCTCATCGGCGCTCCTCATCCACTGTGACCGCGATCCCACAGCGCACCGAACCTAAGAGAGCTGCCGGGACCTAGCGGAGGCGAAGGTCGGTTGGGTGGTGTCGACCGTCCAGGGCATTTCGTCGCGGAGTCGCGTTGCACCAAAGACGTCCGCGTCACGCGGAACGATGCCAACCCGTTCCTCGTCAATGTGCGTGTCGCACCAAGCAACGGTCTCAGCAAGCACGCGCTCTCGATCCGATTTGTGGTTATACGGCTTGGCGCCGGAGTCATAGCGCCGTAGTTCAGCGCGGAGTTCACCCTCATAGCAGCGATAGAGCTTCCAAGCAGCGTAGGGTCGACGGAACTGCAAAAACCCAGCCGCGGCTGCTGCGCACGCAGATACGATGCTCGGAATTAGCTTGCCGAGCACGAATGGTGCCCATTCGGTCGAAGCCAACAGCAAGACGGGAACCGTCGCGCTTCCGAGAATAATGATCACTGTGCACCGCTTCGCCAGAATCTCGTTTTCGTTTGCCTTCTGCGTCACGAAGTCGAGGAGTCCGCATAGCTCGGCGCGCGGGGGCTGGACTTCCTGGGTGACGTGTTGTTCTCTACTTCCCATAGCGGGCATCTCCGGGTTGTCGGGCGGCGCTCATTCTCTGCTGAACACAGGAGGCGCGCACGTGAGTCGCTGTTGCCTCGCATGCGAGGCGATATGCCAGGCGTCCGTCTCGTCGCAGTGCTGCTTCGCGTGATCCGGATCGCGACGCGAAGTCTGCCGCCGCGCGGGCGACGCGCTCGCTTGGGCCCGAGTTGCATCGCGGATGCCCGCCCGACCACGACGAACCGTGCGGGCGGGGCATCCGGCGGCGGTCACCCTATCCGGCATGCACCTCGAGAATCGGGCTCGATCCCTCGACGAGCGGGTGACCGGGCGCAACGACGTTGCGGAGGTGGACCACAGCGTAGAGCTCCTCCACGCCGGCAGGGTCGTTGCCGTCGGGGTCCGCGGTGAGGAGCGAATCTGGGAGGCTGGCGTGCATGGTGCGATGCATCGTGGTGTGGACGGCGTGGAAATCGGAACCGTCGACGCAGTCGCCCCCGGCGAGCTTCTCGTCGGGCCCGGGGTCTTGCTCCTTCAGAAGGAAGCACTGGTGGAACTTGGTCTTGTGCACGACCTCTTGCCTGGTGAAGTTCGCGTTGTAGGCCACTTCGATGTACCAGTAAGGGGAGGCCCCAATATCCGGTGATGGCTCGTGCGTAGCGGTAATCTTGACGTGGCTGACGGTTGCCATGTGCTGCTCCTTGCCTGTGCCTACATGAGTAGTGCACGGTTGATGTGTGGTGGGGGCATGCTCGTGTCACGTGGCTACCGAGCAGCTACCGGGCGGCTACGGTGCGGCAACCGTTTTCCGGTCACCCGGAGGCGTGGTCGATGGAGGGCTGGTGTTCGCTTGTGTGGGGGGCGTAGCATGCGTGGCGTTCGGTAGGGGCAATGGTCAGGTATTCGATCCTCGGTCCGGTTGAGCTCTGCGACGGCGAGCGCGGGGTGGGTGTGGGCGGGCCGCGGCAGGTGGCGTTGCTGGCGTTGCTGCTTGTCAACGCGGGTCGTGCGATCTCCGCTGACCGCTTGATCGACGCGTTGTGGAGTGATCTGAGCCGCGTGGGTGCGAGCAAGCGCTTGCAGGTCGCGATCACCCGGCTGCGCCGCACGCTTGATCGCGACGGCGGGCAGGGCGAGCCGGTGCTGCGGACGGTCGCGGGCGGCTATCTGCTGGCGGTGCGGCCGGGTGAGCTTGACGCGGAGGTCTTCGAGCAGCGTGTGCAGGAGGGGCGCCGCGCGCTTCAGGCAGGAGACCCCGCGCGCGGGCGCGACGCGTTCAGCGAGGCACTGGGAATGTGGCGCGGGCCCGCGCTGGCACAGGTCGCCTATGAGGAGTTCGCACAACCCGAGATCCGGCGCCTCGAGGAACTGCGCCTGGCGGCGCTCGAGGCGCGCGTGGACTGCGAGCTGCGACTCGGCGAGCAGGGCGGTGTGGTCGGGGAGCTAGAGGGGCTTGTGGCGGCGCACCCGGGGCGCGAGCGTCTGGCTGGGCAGCTGATGCTCGCGATGTATCGCTGCGGGCGCCAGGGCGACGCACTCGAGGTCTACGCACGTACGCGCGCGTACCTGTCCGGTGAGCTGGGTCTTGAGCCCGGGCCGGCACTACAGACCCTGCAGGGCGAGATCCTCGCGCAATCGCCCGCGCTGCAGCCGCTCCCCGCTGAGTCTGGTGCTGCTGCCGGCGTCGACGCGCCGGCGCAGCAGGCTGGTGTGCTGCCGACCGGGGTCGTGACGTTCGTGCTGACCGATGTCGAGAGTTCGACCGGGCTGTGGGACGCCGACCCCGATGCGATGGCAGCAGCGCTTGAGCTGCTTGAAGAGCTGATCGCACACGGCGTCGAGCACCACGAGGGGCGCCTATTGAAAGAAAGAGGTGAGGGTGACGCGACGCTATCGGTCTTTGAGCGTGCGTCCGACGCGGTCGCGTGCGCAGCTGAGCTTCAACGCGCTGTCGCGGCGGCGGAATGGCCGTCGCAGCTTGATCTGCGGCTGCGGATCGCGTTGCATAGCGGTGAGGCGCAGGAGCGCAGCGGCGACTACTTCGGTGCGGTGCTTAATCGCGCGGCGCGGCTGCGCTCGCTGGCCGCCGGTGGCGTGACCGTCGTCTCGCAGAGCACCGCCGAGCTCGTCCGCGACCGCCTGCCACAGGACCTTGCGCTCGTCGACGTCGGACGTCACGAGCTGCGCGGCCTGTCACGCCCCGAGCGCGTCTACGAGCTCCGGGCGACGCAGGGCGCGTCCGACGGCGCTCCCGGGCACTTCGGCGCGCCCGTCAGACTGGCGCTCCCGCGATCGCTGCAGACGCCCACGGGCTCCCCGTTCGTCGGCCGTGCCGCCCGGTCAGCGAGGGCGGCCGCGGGGTTGTTGGAGCGCGAGTGCGAGTGCGGGCGCCTTGAGCGGGCGATCAGCGCGGCTGTCGACGGCGCGGGGTCGGTGGTGGCGATCGAGGGTGAGGCGGGGATCGGCAAGACGTCGCTTGTTGCGCATGCGACCGGATGTGGGTCGTCGGCCGGGATGCGTGTGCTCACTGCGCGGGGCGGTGAGCTTGAGCGCGAGTTCGCCTACGGGGTCGTGCGGCAGCTCTTCGAGGTGCTGCTGGCGTCGGCGACGCCGGAGGACCGAGAGCGATGGCTGGCGGGTGCCGCGGGTCTCAGCGCCCCGGTGCTGTCGTCGGTGCCGGTAGGTGACGGCGTCGGGCAGGAACCGAGCTCGGTCCTGCATGGGCTGTATTGGTTGTCTGCGAACCTGTCCGTTGAGCAGCCGCTGGTGATCGCCGTCGATGACGCGCAGTGGGCGGACACCGCGTCGAGCCGCTTTCTCTCTTACCTTGCGCCTCGCGTGGGGGAGCTCGCGGTCGTGATCGTGTACGCCTCTCGTGTCGGCGAGGGTGCCAGTGGTGCTCTGCCCGCGGTCACCGAGCCCGAGCTGGTGAACACTGTGTTGCGCCCAGCGGTCCTCACCGAGCCCGCGGTCGCGCTGCTGATCGAACAGCTACTTGACCGGCCAAGCTCGCAGCAGTTCACGCGCGCGTGTCACGTGGCGACGGGCGGCAACCCGTTCTTGCTGCATGAGCTGCTGAGGGCGCTTGAGGGTGACGACGTCGTCCCGGACGATGCGAACGTCACGCGGGTCGACGACATCGCGCCCACGACGATCGCGCTGGCGACGCTCGCGCGCTTGCGACGGTTGGGGCCGGCAGCCAATGACCTCGCGTGCGCCCTGGCGGTGCTTGGTCGCAGCGCCGAGCTGCGTCACGCCGCAGCGCTCGCGCAGCAGGACGATGCCGTTGCCGTCCAGGCCGCGGACGTGCTGACCGCGGCTGGCGTTGTGCGCGACGGGCGCCCGCTTGAGTTCATCCATCCGATCGTGCGCACGACCGTCTACAACGCGCTTGCGCTGGCCAAGCGCGCTGGAAGCCACAAACGCGCCGCGCGACTGCTCGCGCAGGACGGCGTCGTCGACGTCGCGCTTGCGCCACATCTGCTTGTGACCGAACCAAGCGGTGATCGGTGGGTCGTCGAGCGTCTGCGCGCCGCCGCACACGAGGTGCTCGAGCGCGGCGCACCGGACGCGGCCTGCACCTACCTGGAGCGCGCCACCCGTGAGCCCGCGCCACCAGCAGACCGTCTGGCGTTGCTACTCGCGCTGGGCTCCGCGGAGCTACAGGTCGGCAAGCCCACGGCGCTTGCCCGCTTACAAGTCGTACTACAGGGTGCGAGCGACGTTCATACACGCCTAGCGGCCGCGCAGGAGCTCGTGTGGGCGCTCGTCTACGCCGGTCGCGTGCAGGACGCCGTCAAGCTGTCCACCGAGGTGGTCGCTGGCATTCCCGACGAAGACGAGGAGCTGGCGCTGCGGATGCAGGCAGATCTAGTCGCGGTGGCGCAGTTTGCGCCAATGTTCGCCAAGCCGGTGATCGACGGGCTGGCGCGCTACGAGGACCGCCTGCGCGGCAAGACGAGCGGCGAGCGCCAAGTCCTCGCCTGCCTGGCATTTCGTGCCGCCCATCGCGGCGAAACAGCGCCTAAGACCGCCTCGCTTGCGCTGCTGGCACTCGCCAACGGCGACCTGCTACACGACCATTACCAGTCCAGGTCCCCGGCTTACTTCCTTGCTGTCTTGGCGCTGCTCTTCACCGACTGGCTCGACGAGGCAGAGCGCTACTTCGACCTCGCAATCGACGAAGCCCGCAAGCGCGGATTTGCGGCCGACTCCGGCGGTGCGGCGGGTTGCCGCTGTCACGTACTCATCAGACAGGGGCGACTCGCCCAAGCGGAAGCCGAGGCGCTGAGCACGCTGGCGGCAAACGAGCCGCACGCAGTTGCGCGTGTGACGCTGCTGTCGTGCGTACTGCTGACGATGACCGAGCGTTCCGACGCCCGGGCCGCAGAACTGTTCTTAACCAAGCACGCCCTCGACGGCGACCTGTCCGGTGTGCCGATGTGCGACGTGCTGCTGTTCTGTCGCGGGCAGCTGCGCCTGGCCTGCGGTGATCCGGCAGCCGCGCTGCGCGACTTCCAGGCACTGCATCGGCTGCAGACACTCTCGGGGCTTGACACCCCCGCGATACCGTCACGGGCGTGCCAGGCGCTAGCGCATCTGCAGCTCGGTGACCGCGACGCCGCCCGCGCGCTTGCCGAGGAGGAGCTGCAGCGCGCACGGCGCTGGGACACCCCGAGCGCGCTTGGGTTCGCGCTGCGCACCGCAGGGCTCGTCGAGGGCGGCGCCCGCGGCATCGAGCTCCTAGAGGAGTCCGTCGCGCGCGTCGAGCAATCGCCGGCGGCGTACGAGCGCGCCTGCTGCCTGACCGAGCTCGGCGCCGCGCTGCGACGCGCCGGTCAGCGCCGCGCCGCGCTCCAACGGTTGCGCGAGGGCCTGGACCTCGCCGACCGCTGCGGCGCGTTGCGGCTGGCGGGCAGGGCACGCGACGAGCTCGTCGCCCTGGGCGCGCGACCGCGGCGCGCCGCCCTCAGCGGCCGCGACGCACTGACCCCAAGCGAGCGCCGCGTGGCGCAGCTCGCCGCCGACGGCCTCAGCAACCGCGACATCGCACAAGCCCTGTTCGTGACGCTGCGAACCGTCGAGGCGCACCTCACCCACACCTATATGAAGCTCGACATCAACGCACGCCAGCAGCTCGCAGACGCGATGGCAACACCCGACCGATAACCACCTTTCCACCCCGCCTGCACCAACTGCTGGCAGCGACCCTCGCATACATCCGACTGCCGAGCACCGCGAAACGCTCAGACGTCTTCCAGCTCGCCAGAGGCGAAGCCGCGTGTGCGGTCGGGCTGCGCTTCGTCGTCTCCCGTCGTCGGCTCGCCCACGGGCGCAGGCGCGGCCCGCAACAGCTCGTCGATCAGAGCGCCGCAGCGTTGGGGCTCGTCAAGGAAGGGGGCGTGGCGCCCTGGGAGCACCTCCAAGCGCGCGTCGCGGATCAGCGCGGTCGCTGACCGGCCGATCTGCGCGCCGCCGTAGGGGTCATCGTCGCCCCAGATCATCAGCACAGGCGCGGCGATGGCGCGTAGTTCAGCTTCGGAGAGAAAGTTCTCGCGACGGGGCCGCCCCATGTGCATGGCCAGCCACAGGTGACTCAGCATCGCCGTACGAAAGCTCGGCTGGCGCATGCCTTCATGGACGGTCTCAAAGAAGCCCTCGGGTGCCAGCTCGGCAGCACGGACGCCGAGGGCGCCCCGGGCGAGGGCCAGGCGTGTCATCGCGACGCCGGACGGGCCCATCCGGACGACAACATGACGCAACCCCGGCGTTGAGAGCGCAGCGAACACCGGAATGCCGCGCATGCCGGGCAACGCGATCGCGGGGACCCCGAGCGAGGCGACCGCCGTGACGCGCTGGGGCGCGTCGACGGCGAGACACAGCGCCCACATGCCGCCAAGCGACGTGCCGACGATCGGGACCCGTTCGAGTCCGAGCGCGTCCGGCAGTGAGATCAGCTGCGCCACCGCGTGTTCGCGCAGCGATCGCGCGCCATAGTCATACGGGTCGCTGAGACCGAAACCCGGCAAGTCAACTGCGATCAAACGGTGACCCGGGAGGTGTGGCATCAGCGGCGCCCAAGTCGACGCCGACATACCGCTGCCGTGCACCAGCAGCAGCGGCGGACCCTCACCCACCTCCAACACGCGCACCGCCAGCGGCGGGTCGGCTAAGCGCACGCGCCGCGGGGCGATCTGCAACGCGCAGGCGGCGAACAGCTGCCGCTCGGCCTTCTCAAAGGCCTTCGTTGCGTCGTATGTCTCGTGGTTGAACATCTTGTCTGCAGGTGCGCCAGCTGGCCGCCTGGCGTCGGTCTAACGCAAGACCCACTCCCACCAGGTCAAGGGTTGAGCATCCAACGGCCTGCGGCCTCCCGCGACGTGGAACCGACCCTCGACTTTGTCACGGTGCACCGAGAGCATCAGACGAACAAACCCCAAGGTCGCGGCCGGTCGGATCGACGCAGCAGCCGTCCGTCGAACGACGTGTACCGGATCCGTCCGCAACCATGCGCTTCGCGCCCGGCAGCCAGGCGAAGTCGAGCTTCGACCCGCGGCCCTCGCGCGAGTACTTCGGAGGCTCGTCATTGGTGATCGCGCGCCGGATCGTCTCGCGATGCAGGCCCGTCCTGCGACTGATCTCCCTGATCGACAACCCGCGCACGAACCGCAGGCGCCGGATCTCCGCCCACTGCTCCACCCCGACCACCCTCGCCCTCCCCAGGCTCGCTCTGCGCAGACGAGCCCAAGGCTCCGCAGACCACCGGACGCTGCCTCAGGTGGCCCAGATTTCAACCGGCGCAGGTGGACCAGTTTTCACCCGGCGCCGACAATTCGCGTGTTCTTCAGACCGGGAGTGTGCACCGCGTCGAGGAACGGCTACCGGACACTGCCATGAGACCGGCTCGATCACATGCGCGAATGCGATGCGGAAAGATGTCGATGTGGATGGTCAGCGTCAAGGTCGGTGGCTTTGGGTCTCCAAGCCCCGTTACACCCAGGACGACTGGGACTCCGGTCCCGATCGAGACGAACTAGAGCCGGGTTATCGATCGTTCTCGGAACCGGACGACCCAGATCGCGGATGGTGGTCGTGCGATCCGAGCACCAAGCCGGGGGACCTCGCCCTGCTCTACCGGACGTCGCCGTACAGTGAGGTCCGTTGGCTTCTTCGCACTGAAGGCGCCGTTCTGGACGTGCGAAACGATCCGGACGCTCAACGGGAAGGCTTTAGTTGGGGCGTTGCCTACGAAGTGCTGGCGCGTTTCGACCATACTGTGACGTTCGCGGAGATGAGTCTCACGACGCCCTTGGACCGCTGGGAGGCCATCACACGCAAGCTGCACGGGAGAAGCGACCCCGACGGCGAAAAGGGCGTATGGCCGATACCTCTAGGTCCTTGGAAAGCCTTGGTCAAGCGACTGGTTTCACGGAATCCCGAGACTCGCGATGTGTTCACGAAGTACGAGCGTCCCACTCCCGACGGGCTTTAGCCCGAACAAACCTGACGCTCGTACGCGGGTCCCGGGAAGACTCGCACGCGTGAGCCGTGTGGCGTGGGTAGGCACGAGCTAATAACGCGGCAGGCGATAGGTCTGAACAGCGTCGTCTCAGAGGGCCGAAAACCGACTCGAGATCGATGACGGCATGTCGGCAGTCTTGGGGCGAGCAGCAGCGACGACATACCGCGGGATCCGGACCGTTCACATTGCGCTGCGACGAATGTTCAATCGGGACGCCTCACCGAACGTCAGGCGCCCTCGGTCGGTAGCGCGGCCGGCGGCAGCGCCTCAGCTTCGGCGACGAGCTGTGTTGCGTCGATCCGAAGCGGCTGCTGCTTCCTGCGGCTTCCGACCTCCTCCCAGGCAACAAGGTCGACGAGAACCATGTGGATCGTCAGCCCACTGGCACTCAAGGAGGGAGGAAGCTCGAGTCGTGGCCCAGCTAGGGCGAAAACCACCACGAACGCCTCGTCAAGCGCGATCGATGTGCCGGCGAGCAAGGTCACCGTGTCGAGCACCTGCCGCACGCCCTGAGCAGCCGCCCGCCGTGCCCCTGCCGCGTCGCTGTATTGCTTCGCCTCAATGTAGAGGCGCTCAAGCATGCCGGGATCCAGGATGTCTGGCTCGAGACGACCGACCGCGGGCCTGGTCAGCGGCGTGTGCCCGTGGCTGAAGAGAAATCGTGCGAGCTCGGCGGTCAAGACATCCTCGACCCTGCCAGTGTTCTGTGCGGCGAGCGCTCGAAGTTCGTCGCGTGCGAACCACGAGGCCCATGTGCAGAAACGACGGATGGTGGACAAGCGCGTGCGCGTCAAGTCCAGGCGCCGACGCAGTTCCAGCAACACTCGGCGTAGGTCAGCGCGCGCCATCACAATGAGTTGAGCGACAACCACGAGGTTGGGATCACGATCAGTGAACAGCAGCTCATCCAGGGCGCCGCCAATGCCAAGCGTCCGCGGGTAGAGGCCAGCATGGGCGGCCGCGTGAGTAGCAGGATTGATCAGCGCCACAATCTCGTCGAGACGCTCTAGGGCGAACCCGGCACCCGTCCTACTGGCGAGCTCAAAGCTGCGTTCCTCATGCACGTAGAGGTGCGTGTCCTCGCGGAAGTTGTCCAGCAGCGGGCCCAATTTTGGATCAGCGTCAACGGCGCTCATGGCTACCGCATCCAATTTGTTCAGCACGTTGCGCACAGGGCTCGCCTGCAGCGTGCCTGATGGCGCGATCAATGCTCGAACGGCCTCTACGCGCTGAATTTGACCCCGCACTTCCTCAGCCGCGGCCCGTGCCGCTCTCGACTGCGTCTCCCAGGTTTCAGCCCAGCCCTCCGCTAACACGCGCGCGGCTTCCTGCGCCGCGAGGTTCTCCGCAACTCGTGACTCAGCCTCGCTGAGAAGTTCTTCAGCACCTCTGACGCCGGCCCCGGCCTTCGCAAGAGCTCTAATGTGGGGCTAAGGTCCACTAGGAAAGCGCGATCATCCAGGCGGTCCAGAAACGCCTCCTGCCAGTCAAGCCAGCCGCGCAGATCTTGCGGGCGCTCAGTCGCGCCGCTAGGTGCCATGAGTCACCAAGCTCCGCATGTACATACTGTTCCGATCATGTCACCGTGGGAGCTAGGAGGCGACCTCGTCGGGCACCTGCGCTACCACGACGGTCATGACTTCCTGCCATTGGAGCCCCCCTCATGACCGGGGCTACGGCCCAACGCTGCTCGAGCCTCAGCCTCGCATCCAGGCCGATCTGCGACAGGTGGCGGCGCGCAATCGTGGACGCGCAGAGTGCCCCATCTCGACGTTTCGGGCGGCGCCGTTGAATGTTGCTGGCGTGCTCGCTGCCCGGACCGGTGGGGTGAGATGGTCGCTGCGTCAGCGATGTCGGGAGGCGGTCATGGGGTCTGTGGTGTTGTTGGATGCTGCGGGTCGGCGGCGGTCGGTGGCGACGCTGCCCGGTCATCACTGCGGCAGGGCGCCGCGAAACAAGGGCATGCGCTATCCGGCCGATCCGCCGACGGTCGAGGAGATCGTGGCGGTCATGCGTAACGCCGGCGATCGCCTCCACGGCATACGGCTGCGCGGGCTGATCGTCGTTATGTGGCGCTCGGGTCTTCGGATCAGCGAGGCGCTGGCGCTGACCGAGAGCGACCTCGACGAAGCTCGCGGCGCGATCCTGGTGCGGCATGGCAAGAACGACAAGCGTCGCGAGGTCGGGATGGACCAATGGGGCTGGGAGTTGCTGCGCCCATGGCTTGCCTACCGCGTCCAGATCCCCATCGGGCCATTGTTCTGCGTCATCGATGGCCGCCCCGCGGGCGGCCGTTGACGGCGACGAGCGTGCGTCAGCAGCTGCGCCGCACCGCGGCCAAGGCGGGGGTGCGGCGCCGCTTCGCGCCGCATCAGCTGCGCCACGCGCACGCGGTCGAGATGGCCCGGGAGGGCGTGCCGCTCAACGTCATCCAGCGCCAACTCGGGCACGCCAACCTCGGGATCACGTCCGTGTACCTGGAGGGCATCGACAACGCCGAGATCATCGACACCGTGCACTCGCGCCGAGCCCCGATGATCCCGGCCAGCGCCGGCCTGCGGCTGTAGGGCGGGAGCTCGCTGGTGGTTGGGACGCAGCTCCGGCGCCTTGGCTCTTCGCCGCGGCCTCTCGAGGCCAGCGGCGTGCTTGCCCCCGACTCGCGATGGCCGCAGGTCTTTGAGGCCCTCGCCGGTCGATCGCGAGTTCGGCCCGATCACGTGGCCAGGCGAACATGACCTTGATCCCGAGGATGGCGGCGCTCGAGCCCTCGTGGCACGGTAAGGCGGAAGTGCCTGTGGGTGCGGAAGCGCGGGCGTCGTGGCTGGAGCCGCTTGGCCTCCTCCTACCCTCGTCTCGTCACAGCGATGACAGGAGATTGCGTTGATGAAGGTCGAGGTTTCGATCGACGGTGGTACGCCAGGGTCTCGCGAGCTCTACCGGAGGATCCAGCGGGCGATAGGGCTGACCGAACGGCTCAACCGCATCCCGTACGCCGACCGGGAGGCGATTCGCCAGGCCTGGATCGAGCTGACCGGCACCGCCGTCGACGAGGCGTTCCATCTGATCCCGCCGCTGTACTCCGATCACGGACTGAACATTCGCGTCGGCCGCAACGTGTTCATCAACCAGGCGTGCATCCTCAACGACATCGGCGGCATCGAGATCGGCGACGACGTCATGATCGGCCCGCGGGTGAGCCTGCTCACCGCCGGCCACCCGCTTGATCCGGGTCAACGACGCAGGCAGATCGTGGCCGCACCGATCGCCATCGAGCGCAACGTGTGGCTCGGTGCCGGCGCGACGGTCCTGCAGGGTGTGACCGTCGGATCAGACGCCGTGGTCGCGGCCGGCGCGATCGTCACACGCGACGTCCCCCCGCGAACGCTGGCCGCCGGTATGCCCGCACGGGTCCTGCGGGAGATCGGCGCAGACGCAGACGACGCCGGCTCGCCCGCCTGACGAACGCACGTTTGCCCGGCCAAGGCGCGGTCAGCCGGTTTCGCGCCGCGCGAGAAGGGGCGGTAGCACAACCAAGATCAGGCCCTTTACGTTCGCGCCAGAGTACGGTCGATCAGTGCGTCGCGTCGCGATCATTGCCTCGGCCAGCGGCAACGGCAAGACGACCCTCGGTCGCGCGCTTGCCAAGCGGATCGGCGTGCGCTTCATCGAACTCGACGCGCTCGTGCATGGGCCGAGCTGGACAGAAACTCCTGACAACGAGCTGCGCGCGCGACTGGAGCCGATCCTGGCCGAGGACGGTTGGGTGGTTGACGGCAGCTACACGTCGAAGATCGGGAGGCTCGTGCTCGACGCCGCCGACACGATCGTCTGGCTGGACCTGCCCACCCGCGTCTGGCTGTGGCGCCTGTTAGGTCGCACCCACCGTCGCGTCAGCGGCCGCGAGCAGCTCTGGAACGACAACAAGGAGACCTGGTCGACGGCACTCTGGGGCCGCGAGTCGCTGTTCAGCTATGCGCTCACGCAGCAGCCCAGGCGGCGCCGCGAGTACCCGGTGCGCTACGCCGGCTACCCACTGGTCCGTCTGCGCAGCCCGCGCGAGGTCGAGCGCTGGATGGCGGAAGTCCACTGAGCACCGAGAGCGAGCGCCCGATGCGCCACCCTCTCGTGCGGCCTGCGAAGGATCCGGTCTCAATACTGCCACCCCCACAGCGGTTCCGCCACTGCCGAAAGTGTCCCCGTGCGCGAAATCCGGCATTCTGGGCGTGCATACAGAAGCACACGTCTTGGCCAGCTTGATGGAGCGAAAGGGCGTGGAGAGCCAGCGCATCACGCGGGCGGCGCCGTATTGGACTTGACTTCGTACGAGTACCAGCGCCTTGACGCCGCGGCAGCAGCGCTCGATCGCGTGCCGCCATCGATGCACGCCACGGCGGCGACACGACGTACGCCCGCACGTACGACGGCGGCACCGGCGCGCAAGCGCGGCGCAACGCACAGCGGGCGGCGCGGCCGGCCGAAGGGGCAGCGGCACCCGTGGGGCCGAAGCGCTCGCGCTGATCGAGGAGAACCCCGGCATCACGATTCCCGAGATCGCCGAGAAGATGGGGATCAGGCAGAACTATCTGTACCGCGTCCTGCCCGGCTTGGCCGCGGACGGACTCGTCGTCAAAGACGGCCGCGGCTGGAAGCCCAGGACACCGCATAACAACCCACCAAGATCCGGCTCCTTCCGCGGCCTGAACCAGTGCGAGGCGCCTCGACGCGAGCGGTTTCGACGGGCGCTAGCACTTCGCGTTGTCGACGCCCGTGGTGTGCCGTCCAGCGGCGCTCCATGGACGATCGCATGGGAGCGGTCTGGGCGCTCAATGCGTGCACAGAGCTGATGAGCCACACTTGCGCCGTGATCGCTCGCACCGCGAAGATGGATGGCACGGCAGCGTGTCTTGCGCTTGTCACGATGGTGCTTCTAGGGGGCTGCGGGACTTCCTCTCAGGGGGACGGCGAGCCGGCCCGTCAGGGGACGGCCGGTTTCGACGGGCTCGTCGCGCGACTTGCAGGTGCGGGACCGCAGGGCCGCGTCAGTTCTGTGCAGGCTGCGGCGACGGCCGCCCGGCAGGAGCAGATCGTGCGCAGGTACGTGGCCACGATCGGTGAAAGTCCCTGCCGAACGACGCTTCGCTCCCTCGCCGAAAGCTATGGGCGATTGGCGGACTCAGCCGGGCGTCCCGCGAGCGCGCTGCACGTCACTTCCGCGGGAGAGGTTGCGTCGGGCTTCCAAACTGCTCAGCAGGCGTGCACGACGGGGAGGCGATGAGCGGGGTTGGGCTTGACCTGTCGCGGGAGGGAAGGTCACTTCGCCCCCCGGCGGTGGTTACCGCCGGGGGTCAGAGCGAGCGCGCGGTGCTAGGGATTGACCCCGGCGGTGGTTACCGCCGGGGGTCAGAGCGAGCGCGCGGTGCTAGGGATTGACGAACGCGTACCGTGAGTCGACGACGACCGGGGTGGCGCCCGTCAGATTTTGCGCCCACTCGACGGCGAAGCCGTTGTCGTTATTGGTGGTACACGTGCACGTGTTCGCGAGTGGTCCCTGACTCCCCACGGCGGCCCATACGTCCGTGAACTGGCCCTCGAATAGATTGGAGCCCGGAGACTGTGGTGCGAGTCTGAGCTCGGTTTGCGTGCCGTCGCCGTTGTCTCGCAGGCAGCCGACGCTGGGGACGGCAGGTTGATGGCTGCCGAAGCCGATGTCGCTGTTGCCCACGTAGCAGTCGGCGGCCCGGTACACGCGAACAGCACGCGTGTCACCTGCCACGCCTCGGATTGAGATGCGCGAGTCGGCGGCGGAGCCGCCATCGATCCACGTATCGGTCTCGGTCAGTTCGACGTTCGTCAGGCCGGCGGCAACGGTCGTCACCAACGTAAACGGATCGGCCTGCGTGCCGGCGCCGCTCGAGGCCTGGGACAGGGGTGTCCATGGCTCGACTGGCCCCAGTGCCGCTCCAGCCGGAATCGTGGCGGGCCCGTAGAGCACGCCGTCGACGGCCAGGAAGGTGCCGCAGGCGTCGCGACCGCCGCTGCCGCCGTAGAACTCGTCCGAAGTGTCCTCCTGCGTGACGAGGCCACATTGCAGGTCCGGAGTGGAGCTGTATGCGCTGATGTGGCGCGCGAGCGGAGCCGCAGACCCTGGCAGAGGCTGCACAGGCGGCGCGGGCGGAGCCGCGGGCGCGGTTGACGGCGCCGGAGTCGGTGGGGATGTGGTCGCGCCTGCGAGCGGGAAGGTGTTCTGGTAGACGTGCAACTTCGGGCTGGAGAGCTTCAGGGCGGGGATGACGAGCTCTGCGGTCAGGTCGACGGGTGCCGTCAACGTCCACCATGGCGTCTTGGCGATGTCGGCGTCCAGATCCAAGCCAGCCTTGAACGCGATCTCGGGACCGGCGACGCCGTAGAGCAGGACGTTGAGGGTTGGTGTGAGATTCGCGGTGAGCCTTCCCCCGGCGTCGAGGGACGGAGGATCGAACGTGAACGTCTTGTCGAAGCTCCCGAGCGGACTTGTGCCAGCGCCCTTGGCGTACTGCACGCCGGCGGTCGCCGAGATCGATGCCGACAGACCGGTGGACAGCTTCGCATCAGCCTTGGCAGCGGCATCGAGAAACACGGACGCGTTGGGTGTCAGCACGACCGGCACGGGCCCAACCTGAAACTCGACAGGTGTCCCCCTGAACTGGGCGATCGCGGTCTTCGACAACGAACATGATGCGGCGCCGGCGACGGAAGCGTGTGCGCCTGCTGACAGCGCGATCGTCGCGCTCAGACTCGCGCTCTGTATGCCTCCGACGAGCTTCCATTTCGCTTTGAACGCGATCGTACGCGTCAGCTCGGGCTTATCGACACCGACTGACACCTCGCCGCTGGCACCGCAACCGAGGGTACGTGTCTTGGCGGTGCTCCGTGGCGTGAAGCTCGTGGCGGGCGCGCTCTGGGTGACGCGCTGATCGATCTCGCCTTGCGGGATGGCATCGATGAGCGTCGTGGGCTTCGTACTAAGCACGGTGCGACCGCGCGCGGGGTGGACCCGCGTGATCTGACCGAGAAAGCCCTCCGGTGTGGCGCGTCCGATCCCGACGGCCAGGTAGTCGCCCGCACGGGCGCTGGCGGTGCCAGCAACGGTGACATCGCCCGCCGACCCCGGAGTTGGAATCGAGATCACGGACGCGGCCGCGGGCACGTCGACCGGTACCCGGGCGCCGGCGGGAATCTGCGACACCTTGAGTCGACGGGGCCTGCTCGTCGCCAGGATGGTGATACCGCGCACCAGTCGGACGCGTAGTCTCAACGCCGTGACGTTCCGCGCAGGCGTGAACGTCATGCGAAAACGGTGTGCGCGGACGTGGGAGGTCACCGTTCGTGTACGCCAGTGGGTGCCGACGCGCTGCTGCAGTTGCGCGCGAGCACCCGTCAGCCTGTGGTTGCCATGTACCGTTCCGGAAATGGTCGCTGGGCGAGAGGCGACCGCGATCGCCGGATACGCCACGCTCAGCGTTGGCTTCGGCGCCGCATGCGCGGACTGAGCGCCGAATCCGAAGATGGCCACGATGATGCTTAGGGTCCACGCCATCGGGATGCATCGCACGATGAATCTCCTGTAAGGTGAAGACACGAGCCGAATGAACCTGAGCAGCCTCGTGCTGCACAGTCGGCTCGAACCAGATGTAACTGTCCAACGCGGCTCGTACACCCAAGTTGGGAGGAGACGACATCTTTTGTTTTCTACCGCTTGATAATGCACAATGGCAGCACGCGGAAACGGGACTGTCTTCAGTCGATGACGTCGATGAGCACCAAGCTCGTGCTGCTCTGGCAGTACGCGGCTGCGTGCGAAAGCGCGAGTGGTAGGCAGCCAAGTGCTTGGGCGAGATCCGCCGCGGCGCACTGGTCAATGTGTCTTCGGAGTCGATGACCCGCGCGCCCACCGCGATGATCTGTGGAGACCACCGTCGAGGTGATCGCGGGGATCGAAAGATGGCTGGGAGTGCCGAAGAGTCTGATCGCGGCGGACCACTGGCCCCCGCGTGGTCCGATCCTCAAGAGAAGTGATCAGCCGGGCCGCTAGGACACCCCGATGCATCGACCTTTGTTCACTGCTCCTCCTTAGCTAAGCTGCGTCGCGCAGCCTGCTTTGTAGACAAGCGTTGTCCAGTTATCTGCTCGGTGTGCGCCTTAGACCAGCGTAAGAACTGCCACGCTGCTTCAGCTGCCCACGAACGCGAGGCGACTTTGGCCGATTAGCGGATGGCGACCAGGGCGCCGTTGCCGCCGCGGCAGATTGTCGGGACTGCCCCGGTGCAGGTCATCGTGTAGCTGCGGTGCGTCACGGGGCTGAAGACTTCGATGGCTGACGCTCCGCCGCTGTTTTGGTACTCATCGCGGACTGATCGGGCGAACGGGCATGAGGTGACCGAGTTGACCGACAGGCCGTCATCGCATGAGACCCCTGTCGCGTCAGAACCGCTTGCACCACCGCTGCTGGATGTCGACGCGGGCGTCGTTGTGGTCGTGGTCTTCGGCGTCGAGCGTCGTGTGACTTTCAGGACGGCGTCGCGGAGGCGCCCGGTGTTGAAGGTCGTTGCGGCTGGCAGCAGTCCGGCGATCTGCGGTTGTGTTTCGGCGACGTTGGCGTAGGCGCTGGTTGCTTGGCGGCCGGCTGTCCGTGTTCTCGCGAGGGCGCTGTTGGCAGACCGGCGTGACCTGCTGTTCGGTGCGGTGGACGCGTACTGCAGAAAGGAGCGCTGCTCGCGTGCGCCCTTGAGCAACGCCGCTTCGGGGCCAGCGGAGGTGGCCTTCGGTGTGAGGAGGCCGATGACGTCGCTGGTCTGCGAGATGGCCGGCTGCAGCGTCGATCCCAGGCGGTCGAGGGATTCCCGATTGGAACTCATGTCGTCGATCTGACGGGAGGTGGAGTTCATCGCCTGCTGCAGAGACAGGGCGGCGGCACGCAATGCCTGAGATGGTTGACCGTTTGGCTGGTCGCTGCTCGAACCGCCGCCGCAGCCTGCAGCCGCGAAGAGTAGTCCGGTGAAGCACAGGGCCGCAAGAAAGGGCGTGTGCCTGGTCGGGCTCATGCTGGGTGCCTCCGCTCCGTGGGTTCATCATCACCTGGTTCACAGGCGCTTGGGTAGCGTGCGCGTCGTGCGGTGCTCAAATGACAAACGACCACTGGTCGGCGTTTTGTCTGGGGCCGCGACAAAAAAAGGTGTCTGCCAAGCTGTTGTAGGTGCGAGCGATTTCTGTGCCGAACGTTCTCGCCTGCGTGGCCTTGACGGCGCTGGCGGGCTGCGGCGGTCGGACCACGACCGCGTCATCGTCTGACGCGCAGATTGCCGCTCAGATCCGTGCCAGCGCAAAGAAACGTGAGCTCGAGCGCGAACGTCGTGCCCGCGCCGGGGACGCCACTCGGCTGGCGAGGACGACGACCGTGCAAGATGGTGAGTCGCTACCGGCCGGAAGCGCGGAGATCGACGGCACGAGCCGCTCGCCCGCAGCAACGCAGAGCGCGCCACCGGGCAGGCTGTTGTCAGCCGCGGACGGGGAGAGCTTCGCGCGACTCGGCGCCACTCTGCAAGGCCAGGAGGGGATCGCCGTGAGTACGCTCGGCATCGACCCAACCGTGTCCCGGACGGGCGCGCTGCGATCCGGGGTCGCATGGTCGACGGGAAAGACACCCGTAGCGATGGCCGCGATCGTCGCCGGCGTCGGAACACAGACCGACCTCACCCAAGCAATCACGGCCTCCGACAACACGGCTGCCGAACGGCTGTGGACTGCGCTCGGCGGAGGAGCGCGTGCGGCCGCCGCCGCGACCGCACAGCTCCGCGCATCAGGCGACCGGCGCACCATCATCGAAGCCCGGCGGCTTCGCAATGGCTACACCGCATTCGGACAGACCAACTGGCTGCTAACCGACCAGGCGCGCTTCACGGCCGGGATGGCCTGCACCAACGCTGGGGCGCAGGTCCTCGGGCTCATGAACGAGGTCGTCGCGGGGCAGCGCTGGGGGCTGGGCAGCACCGGCAATGAGGCGCAGTTCAAGGGCGGCTGGGGTCCGGGCTTGACGCCTGGCAACGGCGACGGCTGGCTTGACCGCCAGATGGGCGTGTTGACGATCAAGGGCAGACCGATCGCCGTCGCGATCGCGACCACCGCCCGCGATCACGCGACCGGCACGCGCGACCTCACGACGATCGCGCGCTGGGTCGCCTCCCACGTCGACGTCGAGCACGCTCCCCGGCGCCCCGCCTGCTGACGTCCTGCGGACCCAGACGACCGAGAGGCGCCCGCGCTCAGCGCCTGAGGAACCGCTCGATGCCGTCGGCGATGCCCCGCGCGACCCGCAGCCGATAGGTCGCCCGGCTCATCCGCGCCGCGTCGCCCGCGTTTCGCATGTTGCCCGTCTCGATGAAGACTGTCGGGACGTCAGCGAGGCGCAACCCGCCCAGATCGCTGCGGCGAGCCAGGCCGTTGTGGGCGATGTAATCGGCGTATGGCTCTGCGGTTCGCCGACGGAACGCCGACCGTAGGTCGACCGCGAGGCGATGCGACGCAACGAAGATGTCGTCGGTCAGGCCGCCGATCAACGCCGGCTCAATGACATGAAAGCCAAAGCCGGACACGGGCCCGCCGTCGGCATGGATCGACACCGTCGCATCGGCGTGCGCCCGATTGGCGATGCGCGCACGCTCGTTGACACACGGTCCGACGGAGTGGTTGTCGTTGCGCGTCAACACCACCTTCGCGCCACGCCGACGCAGGACACGGCGAGCTCGCAGAGCGACATCCCAGGTATAGGCGGCCTCCGCGTAGCCGTCGTTCGTCGCCGTGCCCGTCGTGTTACACGGCTTCGTCTGCCCATTGCCGATCGGCACCTGGCGATTGATCGCGGCCGGAGCACCCGCGTTCCCACCGTTGTGGCCAGGATCCAGCACAATCGCGCGCCCCGCGAGAGACCCGCGCGACACGGCAGCGCCGCTCGGCACCACCACCACCGTGAACGCCACCGTGCCAGCGACAATGGCAAGAAGCCTCCAGAGCACACCGCGCAGGGTAGCTGAGGCTCACGCCGCCAAGCGCCGAGCTGACCGCATCACCGAGTGCGGCGCAACCTCATCGGCAAGGACGCGCGAGGGGCTGGCTGAGGTCTTCTCCGCCAAGTTCGACCAGCCCGCACCCGCAATGCGCGAAAGGCAGCATGCTTTGCTTGACGCCGGGCCCCCTCAGCGCTCCGCACGCACAGATCACCGGGCGAGTTCTACAGACCGGGGCTCCTCGAGAGGACCGGCGGCGCGTGGTCACCGATGGGCGTTCCGGCTCCGGCCTCGCGCCGGCCGGGATGCGCGTCATCTGTAAGGGCGGCGGAGGCACAGGCGGCCTGCAGCAGGAGCTGGTCGACGAACGAGGAGCCGTGACTCCAGCGGGGTTCGTGCCAGGTCACCCCAAGCGCCGAGACTCTCGATGGATCGCGATCGCGGTTGCGCCAAGCAGGCATCCGCCTACGGCGGCGGTTACCCACATCCATGGATCGCCCCACAGCGTCAGACTGTCTCCTACCGCAAACCCCAAGCATGCGGAACCGATGACGGTGCCGAGATACGTCAGCAGGCCCCGCCTGGTCGCACCAAAAGGCTCGTAGTGGATCGCGAGCGCATACATGGCGAGCAAGAAAACGGCTCCTTTAAGCGACAGGCGCGCCTGCTTGTCCACGTGGTGTGCCAACAGCGTCAAGAGGATCGCCGTGACGTAGCCGCTAACAAAGAATGCGAACGCGGTGAAAGCGACCTCTATCCAGCGCTGGGTGCTTTCGCTTCCGCGCTGCACCTTCGGGCGGGAAATCGCGGTCGCTAGAAGCGTGCCGCTCACGAATGCAACCGCCACATCGACACCGTTGGCAGGTGTCACCCGCGTCGCGACGATCAGCCAAGCTACCATCGGAACATGTTTGCATCGAAGTTCACGTCGGGGCCTGCTGATACCAACGCCAGCGTAGCTCTACGGCAGCTTCCGCTTAAAACTAGCTCCTGTCATTTCGACGGCTTGTCGTCGTCTGCGGCCGCTTGGATCTTGTCGTGCAATGCCGTGAGTTTATCGACCGCGTCGCCCGCGCCCTGCGCCAATTTCTTACTCTCTCAGTCCCGATTTTGATCCCGAGATAAGCGCCGACAATAGCTGAGATCACGCCGAAGGCGGCGGTCGATAGTGGAACCAGCGTGGTCGCATCCTTGTCGCTGTCGATAAAAGCCATCGTGGCGATCGCTAGCCCGGTGATCGCTAACACGCCGATCACCACCGAGACAAGCGCGCCGGCGCTTTGGATACTTTCCGCGCTCGGCAGCACCTTGTTGCGTGCGGCCCTAGATCGGGTCTCTGAGAGTACGTCGGGCAAAGCCGCGGGTTTTTGTTCGCCGTTTGTCATGTCAAACATCCGGCCAGCGGGCATTGGCGGCCCGAACGGGCGTGTGTTGATCCTGTCGAACCCGAGCGCCCATAGTCATGCCGCAGTCAGCGATGCAACACCGCCATCTCCCGGCGACGGCACAACATGGCGGCTTGCTTGAATGCTATCCGCGGGCCTGCTTTCAACGAGCCCTCCTGTTGGAGGCTGGGACGCTCGGTACGCAGTTCTGCTTGATGCCCACCTTCTCGGCGAATTCGGGGATCGTGATCCCAGAGTTGGACGCGACGAGCGCAAGCCTGGTTCGCCGCGTGCGCCACTGCCCTTTGGGCCGCCGGTTGTCCGCGCCGCCCGCCGTGCCAAATCGGTCGGCAAGGCGGAGTCCATCAGCACATCAGGGCGTTGAACGCCTGGACATCGGACCCGAAGTTTGCGGGGTCGAGATTGTAAACCGAATTGAGCCTCTCGATCCATGCATTCGCCCTCATTTCGACCTGCGCTAGCAATTGATCGAGGATCTGAGCGGGAATGGAATCCCCAAGCTGGCGGTTGAGTTCATTTGCGATTGCGTCCGTCCATTGCGGTCCTGTTGGAGGGTTCTGGAGGTTGGTTGTGATCGCACACAGCGCGTCTTTGACGGTACGTAGGACTGCGTCCGATTCAGCCTGGGCGCCAGTCTCGTTGCTCGCGATTTCCACGGCTTGACCTGAGCCTCGGCGGCAGCGGCGTCGGCCTCCGCGGAACCTGCGGCCTGCGAAGCCGATCCGTCCGTAGCATTCGCCGTCGCTTGGTCGGCGTCACCGATAGCCTGGTCTTTCAGGGTGCTCGCATAGGAGATCGCCATGCTCCAGGGCCGCTACTGATTGAGTTGCTTCCGACTTGGCCGCGTCGGCGAGTCCGGACGCATCGGCGGCCTCGGCCCCCGCTTTCCCAGCAACTTCACCTCCGAAGCAGCCGCTCAAGACAATCGCTCCGGCCAGCCACACCAACGTGGAGAGCCGAATTGCACGCATCTTGCCACGTTAGTGGCCGTCCCAGGCATCGCTTTGTGACATGCGTCACTCAGCTCTGCATCATCCCGGACGGATGACCTCGCGATACGAATGTCGGTCCGCCCGACCCGGGATCCTGGCGGGCCCTCGTGCGGCGCCCACGGCTGTGAACCTCACGTCTGATCCGGTGCCCGTGACCGCGACGCTCGAGCACTGCCGACCGCTCGCCGGCAACGATTGCCAGCCATCTCTCCGCGAGTCGCTCCCTCGCGACGCCGATTGGCGCGCACGCCGACGTGCGGACGGTCAAGTCCGCGAGCGTCGCGCGCCGTGAGCCGCGCGCACTATCGCAGGAGGAGTTCGCGATCAAATGAGCCGCGCCAGAGTTTCGCTTTTGGACGGAGGCTGTCGGGTAAATCCCTGATTTTGAGGCGGGCTGGGTTTCGCGGAGGCCGGGTTTGTAGGTTCCCTCTCTTCATTGATTGAGAGAGGGAGTAAGACCGTACTGTTCGTCGTAGAGTGCTTCGACTTCGGTTGGGGGACGGTCGTTGAGGGACTCGTGCAGGCGGTCGTTGTTGAACCAGGCGACCCACTCGACGATCGCGAGTTCGAGCTGGGTTCGGGTGCGCCAGACGCGGTCTGAGATCAGCTCGGTCTTGAAGGTGTCGACGAAGCTTTCGGCCATCGAGTTGTCGTAGGCGTCGCCGACCGAGCCGATCGACGCGAGCACGTCGTGGTCATTGAGGACCTGCGCAAACGCGTAGCTGGTGTATTGCGAACCGGCGTCGCTGTGATGGACCAGTTCGACGTCCGCGCCGGCCGGGCGGCGCGTCAAGGCCATTCGCAGCGCGTCGAGGACGAGGTCGGTGCGCATGTGGCTAGCGAACTGCCAGCCGACGATCCGGCGGCTGTAGGCGTCGAGGACGAAGCTGAAGAACACCAGGCCTTCCCAGCAGCGCAGATACGTGAAGTCTGCGAGCCACAACGCGTCGGGCCGGGCCGCGCTGAAGTCGCGATCGACGAGATCTGGCGCACGCAGCGCCGAAGCGTCGGGCGTCGTCGTGCGCCACGGCTTGCCGCGACGCTTGGCGCCCTGGATGCCCGCCTGGCGCATCAGGCGCTTGACGTGGTCGCGACCGACCTGGTGGCCGGCTCGCCCGAGCACCAGCCACATCTTGCGGTAGCCGTAGGCGAAGTAGTTGGCCTCGTGCGTGGTCTTGATCACGCCGAGCAGCCGCTCGTCGTCGATCACGCGCCCAGACCGCTGCCCCGTCGCGCGCTGGTAGTACGCGGACGCCGACACGCCCAGGGCCCGGCAGATCGGCTCGACGCCGAAGCGGCCGCGGTGCTCATCGATGAACGCGGTCACCTCGTTCGGTCTGAGTCGAGCTGCGTGGCAAAAAACACGCTGGCGGACTTGAGGATCTCGTTGGCGCGGCGCAGCTCGAAGTTCTCCGCGCGCAGCTTGCGGATCTCCTCACGCTCCGCCGTGGTCGGCAGATCCGTTCGCAGACCGTTGTCGGCCTCAGCCTGGCGCACCTTCTTGCGCAGCGTCTCGGGATGCATTCCGAGGTCGGCGGCGACATGCGCGATCGGACGGCCGCTCTCAAGCGCCAGCCTCACGCCGCGCGCCACCAGCTCATCGGGGTACTTCTTCGGACGGGCCATAACGAGTGCTTCCTCTCCCGAGGATCGAAATCCTCGTATGGAAGCCTCCGTCAAACCCAGCCCGCCTCATTTCGTCCGGTGCGGTCGGGAGCCTTGTGGTTATGGGCGCGAGGTTCATTGGGGTTGATCGTGATCAGGTGTTCTTGATGCCGCCGTCGGTGCGCGATTGGGTGCCTGAGGGACATCTGGTGTGGACGGTCCTTGCGGCCGTCGAGGAACTGGACTTGTCGGCGTTTTACGCGGCGTATCGCGATGATGGGTATGGCCGGCCGCCGTATGAGCCGTCGATGATGGTCGCGCTGGTGCTCTATGCCTACGCGCGCGGGAACAGGTCGGCGCGTGGGATCGAGCGGGCGTGCGTGGAGGACGTGACCTATCGCGTGGTGACCGCGAACCTGGTGCCTGATCACTCGACGATCGCGGACTTTTCGCTGTCGGCATGAGCGGGCGCTGGGCGAGGTGTTCTCCGGGGTGCTGGGGCTGTGTGCGCGGGCTGGGTTGGCGTCGGTTGGGGTCGTCGCGATCGACGGGACGAAGATGTCGGCCAACGCGGCGATCAATTCCAATCGTGACTTTGGGCAGATCGCCCGGGAGATCCTGCAGGAGGCCGCCGAGACCGATCGTCGTGAGGACGAGCGCTACGGCCGCGAGCGCGGCGACGAGCTGCCCGAGCATCTGCACACCCGCGAGGGGCGGCGCAAGGCGCTGCGCGAAGCCAAGCTACGGCTTGAGCGCGAACGCGACCAAACCACAGCGCCGTCACCCGTCGACGACGAGGATCTCCCCGCGCTGGACCTTGATCCCGAGCGGTTCGTGACGCGCCCCGAAGGCCGGCGCGCCTGGCTGCGGGAGGGCCGCCGCGCACTGGACGCCGAGCGCGGTCGCGAGGCGCGCCCGATCGCGCGCGATCGGACTGATCGCCTGTTTGAGGCGTGCCGGCGCCTGGAAGAAGAACTGGACTTCGATCGCGCCGCCAACGCGGCCTACGAAGCGTGGCGCGCACGCGGCGTCGCGGCCGATGGGACGCGACGGATGGCGCCGGGCATGGTCAAGCCCTACCAGCCGCCGACGGCGCCGGGCGGGCTTGTGAATACCACCCGACCACGACTAGCGCGTCGTCAGGACCCACGGTCAGCCACCCCTTCAGGGCTACAACGCGCAGATGACGGTCAACGACCGCCAAGTCGTGCTCGCGGCCGAGATCACGACCGAATCACCGGACTTCGGACATCTCGAGCCGATGGTCGACGCCACCAGGCGCGAGCTGCGCGCGGTCGGGCTCGACGACCCCGACGTCGTGCTCGCCGACGCCGGGTACTGGCACAAACGCCAGATGGAGAACATCGTCAGCGACGGCATCACCGTTCTGGTTCCACCCGACGCCGGCCTGCGCAAGGGCGCCCGACCGGGATGGGACGGCGGCCTCTATGCGTTCATGCGCCGCGTCTTGGCGACCCCCGAAGGCCGAGCGCTGTATCGCCAGCGCCAAGTCACCATCGAACCGGTCTTCGGCCAGATCAAGTTCAACCGCGCCATCAAACGCTTCCAACGCCGCGGCAGAGCCGCCTGCAGAAGCGAATGGCGACTTATCGCCACCACCGATAACCTGCTCAAGCTCCACAACCACCGAATCGCGGCGGCAGCGCCCTGAAAGATCAGCCCCACGGAGCTTGACGCTCCTTCGGCGACGACCCGACCAAGCCGCCCGCGACGCGCCCTTCGGGCCAGCACCACGATTTACCCGACAGCCTCAGGCGAGGCGCAGTAGCGCGTGGATCGAAGGTGAGGTGGATGCTTGGGCGCTGGGGTACCGTCCGGGTATGGGGATCTCAATGGTGTCCCGGGGTTGGGGACGAGAGGGATGGCGACGGAGTGCTACGTCTTGAAGACGGCCGGATCGCCGCTCATGAACCGTACGCAGCGGCGACGATGAGCGTCTTCACTGAGACGGAGCTTCGGTATCTGGTGGGCGGGCGGCAACTGGGACGGATCGCGACGGTCGGCGCGGACGGCACGCCGCACGTCGTGCCTGTGGCATTCATCTACAACGCGGTGCGCGACACGATCGATATCGGCGGCCACGAGCTTGAGCAGACCAAGAAGTTCCGCGACGTGGTCCGGACGGGGCGAGCCGCGATCGTCATCGACGATCTGCAGAGCACGGACCCGTGGCGTCCGCGAGGGATCGAGGTCCGTGGGCGGGGCGAGGCGATCGCATTGCCGACGCCGCTGATCCGAATCCATCCGCAGCGGATCGTCAGTTGGGGCATCGACCGCGCGCGCAGCGCCCGCACGGTCGCATCGGCGCCTCCCGAGCACTAGCCGTACCGCCACGAGGGCCAGGACGGACCCAGCCCAGTCGCTGCTGATACGGACGAAACAGAGCAGCGCGCCAACGCCGGCGAGAACGCTGGAATGCGCGACAAGCAGCGCTGTCGACTCGGGCAGACTGATGCTCAGGGGCCCCGATTGACGAACGTCATGCGGGACGCCGACCTCGATCGGCTGCACCGCCTGAAGCCTCTTCATTGCGGGACACCCTCTCAGCGGAACGCTGGCGCAACTCGCCGCCGCTTATATGCCGACGAAGGACCGGGGTGTGCCCTTGTGTTGAGTCGCAGACCGAATCGAGCCTCGAAGTGATCGACGTCCCCGAACCGTAGATCGCCGTCGAGGACGGCGCTCGCAGCGAGCGAACCGCCGAGCAACAGCACCACGCGACGGATCGCCCGCGAGATCACGAAGCGCATGGGAGTCCAAGCGGGCAAGCAGCGTCTTCAGGCCGGGCCGGTCAAGCGTCCGGTCGCAAGCTGCTGGAACCGTTACGACTTTTCCACCGGTGGGGTTCGGCCGCGTGTCTTCGCGAGCGAACGGAGCAGGATCGTCGGTTACCGCGATTTGCGGGTTGTCCTTCCATCCGGCCGTGAACGCCTCGAAGCCGCCATGCGTCATCACACCGCCCGGGCGTCGAACGCCAGTCATTTCACCGAGCAAATCGAGGTATAGGCGGGTCAGGCGCTCGTGACGCTGCGCGAGATCTGCCATGCCATCGACCTCGTGGGGCAACCTCGAACCACGACTCCCCTTCGCGTGAAAGATCATGACGCGGAGCTGGTCATAGAAGTACTCATAGGCGTGATTAACGTCCTTCTTCGGTGACCCGACGGGAAGGTAGTTGACGAGGTCAATGTGCGCTTGGGCGGCCGTCAGCGCATCCTTGAGCCAGTCGCCTTCGGGTCTGCTCGCTGTCCACGGCGTCAGCGAATCAAGCAGGTTCTCGACCGCAAGCCATAAGCTCCGGACGGAGTCGAAGAGGTCGTCGCTGAGTTGCGCCTGGCGGTAGTAGCGCATGCTCTGGTGCCAGCTCTCGATCGGCGCAGGTGTGGGCTGGATCTCGCCAGCGGCGTCTCTGACGACGATCGTCGGCACACCAACGTCGGCGTTGAAGAAGTTCGTACATACGATCCGCACCGCGCTCCGGCCCGCGTTTTGCCAAACGACGATGTGCTCGTTGGCGGTATCCACCGTGACCAGATCAGCCCTGCCACGCGCCGAGAGAACGTCGAGTGCCTGCTGGGCTGCTCTCAGACCGGCAGCGAGGGCGGAGTCGTATCCGTCCGGCGCGGGGCCGGACACGACGATGTTAGGCGACGCGGTGATCTTCGCGAACCACCCATCCTCGACCTGAACCATCGCGCCGGCCCCGGCCGAACTCGCGACCGCGAACACTGCGCCCGCCAGGCCGGCCCCTCCGATAGCAGTGCCGTCGAATGTAGCCGGGGAGCTAGTAGCGGGGGTTCTATCCGGCATGTCGCCGTCCAGCCTAAGGAACGGCAGCCGGGTTGAGCGCGGCGCGCTGAACCCGCGATGTCCCACGTGCCCGAGTGGGCCGCGGAGTACGCGCGCTGAGCAGCGGTGCTCACTCTTGTAGAGCCGCGCAACACGGCGGAAATATGTGATCGTTGTACCTCGGCAGCCTCAGCCGTTGAGGCTCTGCGGGGAGGACTCCTTGAGCTTCGTCGTTGTCCAGCGCACGGTGCGCAGCGTCTGCGGGTGGCAGCTGGAGACCACGCTGAGCAGGTCTTGGTCGCGGGCGCCCTGTGCGCCTTGGCCGAGGATGACCCAGTCGATCGAGGCCTCGCAGGCGACGAGGTAGAGCTTGCGCATGTCGCGTAGCAGCAGCAGGCCGACCTCGGGGCGGCGGCCGAGCAGCTCGGAGGTCTTCTCGCGCAGTCCGCCCATGAGGCTCGACGAGCCGTCCGCGGCCTCGGGGTCCAGGTCGGCGCCGTAGCGCTCGCCATGGGGCGCGAGGGCCGCGACGTTGGCCTGCGCGAACTGGGCGAGCGTGCGTGTGAGGTGAAAGACGTCGTGGTCGGCCTTGTGGCGCTCGCCGACCGCGATCAGCTCGTCGTGCAGCTCTGTCTCGGCGTGATGGACGTCGCTGATCGCGATCGCGAGCTTGCTCATCGCGCGAGCTCCTCGACGGGCGCGGACGCGGTGTTGCGCGGCGCGGGCGACGGCATCCCGTCGGCATCGGCGACCTTCGTGACCGACACGGCGGCCGTCTTGAACAGCGGCTGCTTGGAGGCGGGGTCCCATTGCGTGATCGTGAGTTCGTTGGCGGCGCGCTCGTGATCGCCGTCGGAGTCGGAGCCGGTGTCCCAGTAGCCGTAGTGGAACGGGACGAATACGACGCCCTCGCGGATGCCGCTGATGCGCGCGCGGGCGCGTATCGCGCCGCGCGAGGAGGCGACCTCGAGCATGTCGCCCTCGCCGACGCTGAGCCTCGCCGCGTCGGGCGCCGAGAGCTCGACCCACACCTCCGGCGCGGCGGCCTGCAGCTGCGGCGTGCGGGCGGTCTTCGTGCGCGTGTGGAAGTGGTAGATCGTGCGCCCCGTCGTGAGCAGGTACGGGCGCTTCTCGTCGGGCTGCTCGCTGGGCGGTGTGTATTGGGCGGCCTTGATGACGGCCTTGGCGTGCGGGTTCAGCGCGCGGTACTCGATCGGCTCGACCGGCGCCCCGGTGACGAGGTCCTTGCCGTAGTCCTCGCAGTAGTCGGGATCGCTCCAGAACGCGCCGTCGGCGTAGAGGCGCTCGGTGCCATCGGGATGCTCCTCATTGCACGGCCACTGGATGCCGCTCGTCCCGCGCAGGCGCGCATGGGTGAGCCCGGTGTAGTCACACGGCCGGCCGCGGCTGCATCCCTTCCAGGCTTCGAACGCCGACTCGGCGTCGGTCCATTGCACAAGCGGCGCGCCGTCCTTGTCGCGGAAGTCCATCCGGCGCGCGTAGTCCAGGAAGATGTCAAGGTCCGCGCGCGCTTGGCCGGGCGGATCGATCGCCTTGTCGGAGAGGTGCACGGTGCGGTCGACGTTTGTGAAGCAGCCGGTCTTCTCGCCCCAGGTGGCGGCGGGGAGCACGACGTCAGCGAGCTGCGTCGTTTCGGTCGGGAAGATGTCCTGCACCACCAGAAACAGCCGCTCCTGCGACAGGATCGAGCGGATCCGGTGCAGCTCGGGCAGCGACACGGCCGGGTTCGTGCCGCTCACCCACCAGAAGGCGATCGAGCCCTCCTCGATGTAGCGCAGCTGCTGCATGACGTGTGTCGGCGGCGCGTAGTGCGGGATCTGCGTCGGCTCGACGTTCCACACGCGCGCCAGGTCTGCGATGTGCGCGTCGTTGGCCCAGTTGCGAAACGCGGGCAGGTCGCCGTCGGCGCCGGTCTCGCGGGTGTTCTGCGCCGTCGGCTGGCCGTTGAACTGCAGCACGCTCGCGCCCGGCCGGCCGAGCGCGCCGCGGATGAGGTTGATGTTGTTGACCTGTACCGCCGCCGCCGTCGCCTGATGAGACTGATAGACGCCCTGCAGCACGGTCGACACGAGCCGTTGCGCCCCCCCGAGCAGCTGCGCCGCCTCCACGATCAGCGCGGGGGCCAGCCCGCAGATCTCGCCGGCCTTCTCGGGCGTGTACTCCCGGGTCTGCTCGACGAGCTCGTCGTAGCCGACCGTGTGGGCTTGCACGTAGGCGTGATCGACCTGGTCGTCGGCGATGATCTGCGCGATCAGTGCGTTGAGCAGCGCGACGTTCGTGCCGTTACGCAGAGCGAGGTGCACATCGGCGTGACGCGCGACCGGAGTCAGGCGCGGATCGACGCAGACGAGCTTCGGAGGGTCGGGCCCGGCGAGACGGTCGAGGATCCGCATCCACAGCACCGGCTGCGTCTCGGCCATGTTGTGGCCGTACAGCGCGATGACGTCGGCGTGGTCGATATCCGTGTAGGAGCCCGGCTGGCCGTCGCAGCCGAATGTCTCCTTCAAAGCCTCGCCCGCGGTCGCCGTGCAAAGCCGCGTGTTGCCGTCGGTGTGCGCCGTCCCGATCCCCGCCTTCGCGATTGTCGCCAGCGTGTAGTACTCCTCCAGAAAGAGCTGCCCCGTCGTGTAAAAACCCAGCGCGCCCGGCCCCTTCTCAGCCAGCAACGACGACGAGCGGTCGACGATCGCCTGCATCGCGGCATCCCAGTCGCTCGCCACGAGCTCGCCGTCGACGCGCACGAGCGGCGTCGTCAGGCGGTCCGGCGAGGCGTTGGCCTGCCACGCGAAGAGGTCCTTCGGCCCCAGCCGCCCGCGGTTGACGCGATCGACCTCACGGCCGCGCACGCCCACGATGCGGCCGTCCTTGACGGCGATGTCCATCGCATCGCCGTTTGAGTGCAGCAGCGACGCGCTCTGCACCCAGCCCTGCACATCCTCAGGGGGCACATCGTCGGCCAGCTGCTCGTCGACACGTGCCGGCCACGCCTGGCCCGCCCCATACGGTGTGCGCGCGCCCCACGGATCTGCGATGCGACCGTCGTTCATGACGACACCGATACCCGCCCAGGACAGCGGCTAGCTGACGCGGTCCGTCGCCGAACCGCCATCCGTGGCCTGCACTCCTTCGCGGTCAGCTGCTCGCGCCGCTCGCGGATCTGATCCGAGCGTTGCAGCTCACGGCAGATGCGGCGCATGAGAACGAACACGACAAGCGACGCGAGCCACACGAACGCGTGATGAAACCAGATCTGCCCGTGTAATCGAGGCGAAGAAGCCGTAGACGCGGCCCGCCGAGCCAACATGAAGATCAACACGACCCAGGCGAAACGCCGACGTCCACGTTCCTAGAGCCGGTTCGTCAGGGACTCGAGACCGGCACGCGGACCGGTGGGCACGCGCTGTCGGCGGGTCCAAAAAGCCGAACGGCTGCTGGGACGCCCGGCCCCGGGGCTGCCCCTTGTGCCTTGAAATGGTAGCCCCGGTGCTTGGGCGGCGGCACTGGGCCCATCGGCTGTGTTCGCCGAGGCTAGTGAGGCGGTCAGCGGGCCTGGGACTCTGTCTCCGCGGCGCCGGTGGCGGCCCAGCTCCCGAGTAGGTTGAGGGCTTGTGCGGATCGGGTGTCGGGGTCGGCGGTGTAGGTGAAGATCGTCAGTCCGGTGTCGAAGACGACTTCGAGGCGTTCGTAGTTGAGCTGGAGGTCGCCGACCTGGGTGTGGTGGAAGTGCTTGACGCCGCTGATGTGGAAGCGGACGTCGTGTTTGGCCCAGTGTTGGCGGAACTCTTCGCTGCGGGTTGACAGCTCGCCGACGAGGTCGGTGAGGTCGCGGTCGTAGGGGTTGCGGCCGGCGGCCGAGCGCAGGGTGGCGACGACGTCTCGTGCGATGCGGTCCCAGTCGAGATAGAAGTCGCGGGCGCGCGGGTCGAGGAAGACGAAGCGCGCGGCGTTGGGGCGCTCGTGGCCGTCGAACATCTCCAGGTACAGCGCGCGGCCGAGCGGGTTGGCGGCGAGGATGTCGAGGCGGTCGTTGCCGATGTGCGCGGCGGCGCCGGTCATCGCGTCCAGCAGTTGCTGTACGGAGGGGCGGATGCGGTGCTTGGCCGGTCGGCGGCGCGGCGGCTGTCCGATGGGCTGGGCGGCGCGGGCGAGGTCGAAGAGGTGCGCGCGCTCGGCGTCGTCGAGTTGCAGCGCGCGAGCCAGCGCGTCGAGCACGCTGTCGGAGGCGCCGGCCAGGTCGCCGCGCTCCAGGCGCGTGTAGTACGGGACACTCACCCCGGCCAGGACGGCGACCTCTTCGCGCCGCAGCCCCGGCACGCGGCGGGGGCCGTAGTCGGGTAGGCCGACGTCCGCGGCTTTGAGCTTGGCTCGGCGGGAGGTCAGGAACTCGCGGATTTCGCTGCGCGTGTCCATCCTCACGAGCCTAGAGCGCGCATCGTGGCTTGGGGGACCCTGCCCGGGTCACCTTCACAGGGTCTCTCAGACCGCGCGGACCGGTGCTTAGCTGGACTGCATGAGAGCGACAGTCATGTACGCCGCCGGCGACGTCCGCGTCCAGGACGTCCCCGACGCGGCGATCGTCGAACCGACCGACGCGGTCGTGCGTGTCACCCGCGCCTGCGTCTGCGGCAGCGACCTGTGGCCGTACGCCTCGATGGAGCGCTCGGAGACCGGGCAGTCGATGGGCCATGAGGCCATCGGCGTCGTCGAGGACGTCGGATCGCAGGTCACGAACATCAAGAACGGCGACCTGGTCGTGATGCCTTTCGCGTTCTCCGACGGCACCTGTGCGTTCTGCCACGAGGGTCTGCCGACCGCGTGCGTCCACGTCGGCTTCTTCGGCAACAACGGCATGAACGGAGCGCAGGCCGAGGCGCTGCGCGTTCCGTTCGCCGACGGCACGCTGTACCCGCTGGCGGTCGGTGAGGATGACGCGCTGATGCCGTCGCTGCTGACGCTGTCGGACGTGATGGGCACCGGCCACCACGCCGCCGTCGTGGCCAAGGTCGGGCCGGGCAAGCGCGCCGCGATCGTCGGCGACGGCGCCGTCGGCCTGTGTGCGGTCATCGCCGCCAAGCGACTCGGCGCCGAGCAGATCATCATCATGGGCCGCCACGACGACCGGCTCGCGCTCGCTCGTGACTTCGGGGCGACCGACGTCGTCTCCGAGCGCGGCGAGGCGGCCGTCGAGCGCGTCCGCGAGCTCACCGGCGGCGAGGGCGTGCACTCGGTACTGGAGTGCGTCGGCCACGGCGCATCGATGGAGACCGCAATCGGCATCGCACGGCCGGGAGGTGCGGTCGGCCGCGTCGGCGTGCCGCAGCACACCGAGATCCCCGGCTCGCTGCCGGCGTTCTACGGCAACATCACCGTCGGCGGCGGACCTGCCCCCGTTCGCGCGTACCTCGACGAGCTGCTGCCCGACATCCTGGAGGGCCGCATCGACCCCGGCCGCGTGTTCGACCGCACCGTCGGCCTCGAGGGCGTCCCCGACGGATACCGCGCGATGGCCGACCGCGAGTCGATCAAGGTCATGGTGCGCCCGTGAGCGGCCGCTTCGACGACAAGGTCGCGTTTGTCACCGGCGCGACCAGCGGCATCGGTCGCGCGACCGCGCTGGCGTTCGCCTACCAAGGCGCGAACGTGGTCGTCGCCGACGTTGCAGCTGAGGGCAACCAGGAGACGGCCCGCATGATCGAGCAGGCAGGCGGCCAGGCGCTCGCCGTCCCCTGCGACGTCACGCGCGGCGACGACATCAAAGCGGCGTTGCAGGCCGCCGTCGAGAGGTTCGGTCGCGTGGACATCGCCTTCAACAACGCGGGCATCGAGCAGCCGATCAAGCCGGCCCACGAGATCAGCCAGGACGAGTGGGACCGCCTCGTAGCGGTCAACCTCCGCGGCGCCTTCCTGAGCATGAAGCACGAGATCGAGCTCATGCTGAGGCACGGCGGCGGCGCGATCGTCAACACCTCATCAGGCGGCGGCGTCAAGGGCTTCAAGGGCCAGGCCGCCTACGCCGCCACCAAACACGGCCTCATCGGCCTCACCAAGTCCGCCGCACTGGACTACGCCGCCTCGAACATCCGCATCAACGCCATCTGCCCCGGCATCATCGACACCGAGATGATGCGCCGCTTCACCGGCGACACCGAAGAAGGCCGCGCAGCCGTCATCGCACAGGAGCCAATCGGCCGCATGGGCCAGCCCACCGAGATCGCGGCCGCCGTTCTGTGGCTCTGCTCCGATGAAGCAGCGTTCACCGTCGGTCACGCCATGGTCGTCGACGGCGGCCAGACCGCCTGAACCCCGACCGGAAGGGAGCCCACATGCAGATCACCCAAAGCAGCATCGACACCCAAAAGGGGCCGGCCGACTGGTTCACCGGCGACGTCTACATCGACACCGTCGCCGCTCCCGCCGGCAGCTCGACGTTCACCGCCGCGAACGTGCACTTCACACCCGGCGCGCGCACCGCCTGGCACACCCACCCCCACGGCCAGACGATCTTCGTCACCGAGGGCGTCGGCCTGTGCCAACACGAAGGCGGCCCCGTCGAGGTCATCCGTCCCGGCGACCGCGTCTTCTTCGAGCCCGGCGAGAACCACTGGCACGGCGCCGCCCCAAACCGCTTCATGGTCCACCTCGCCATGCAGCAAAACGACGAATCCGGCAGCCCTGTCACCTGGGGGCGCCACGTCAGCGACGAGGAGTACCCCGAGGCGCCCGCCAGCGGGAGCTAACACTCCAACGCGACCGCCGCTTCCATGCGACTGGACGCCGCCGAGTTCGCGTGGCCCAACCACCACCGGGCTACTCCATTCGCCTGGAGGGAGCGCTCTCGTCGAGCTCCGCAAGCCGGTCGTCAGCCGGACAGCGGCGGCGGAGTAGTTCGTCACCGCCTGCGCACACGCTGCGTGTCGGTGCGGCTTCGCGGCGCCCATACGACAGCGACCGCTGGACCGCTTGGCTGGCGTCGCGCTAGCCGGGGCGCTGTTCGGTGTCCGCGGTCGGTTCGGTATCCGCGGTCGGTTCGAAGTCGACGTCGATGACTTCGAAGCCTTTGTGGCGTTCGCTTTCGGCGTAGGCGGTGTACGCACGTTTGTCGGCCCTCGTCAGCTGAACTCGGTCGGTGAATGGCGTTAGCAGAGCGCGGGGCCAGAGGTGGCGGTGGGCGACCACGTTGACCTCGGCCGCGAGCACGATCACCAGCGACAGGAGGTAGATCCATGTGATCAGCCCGAGGACGAGCCCGAACGTGCCGTAGGTGGCCGGCGCCCCGGTCAACAGGCGCGTGACGAGGAACGTGCCGAGCAGCTGCAACAGCTGCCAGCCGACGGCGGCGACGATGGCGCCGGCCCGCAGGTGCCGGGTATGCACCTCGCTCACGGTGAGTACGCGGAAGGCGAGCATGAACAGCGCGAAGTTAGCGAGCGTGCCGAGCGGGACTGCCGCGATGGCCAGGGCGGTGCCGACGGTTGCGCCGAACGTCCCCGCGCTGGTGGTCAGTGCGGAGAGCGCAGTGGTGACGAGCACTCCGGCACCGAGCACGAGCAGCAACAGCAGTCCGCGCAGACGCAGCGAGATTGGGTTGGGCCGCTCGTTGCGGGGCACCGCCCACACCTGGTTGAACGCGTGTTGCAGTGCTCCAGCCGCGCCGAGGCAGCCGTAGAGCGTGCCGACGATCCCCACGGCCAGTCCGAGGCCGTTGCCGTTGAGCGCACGTACGTTGTGACCCAGCTGGCTGCCGATGATCGGCAGCTGGGCGAGCGTCGAATCGACGAGTCTGGCCTGCAGGCCGGGGTCGTGCTGCAAGACGAAGCCCAGGATCGTGACCAACAACAGCAGCAGCGGAAACAGCGACAGAAACCCGTAGTAGGTGATCAGCGCCGTCAGGTACGGGCCCTGGTCATCGCCGAACTTGTAGATCACCCCGAGAGGAAACGCGAGCCAGCGATGGCGGCGTTGCCAGGCGTCCACGGCATGAACGACACGGTGCGCCATCAGGCTACGGCGCGAGGGCCAGGCGCTGGACAGAGCGCCGAGGCTGGCGGGCGCCGCATCCCGATCGGGGCCCACGGGCCACCGCCGACAATCAGCAGGTCCTGTAACCAGATCGGCACGACGCAGAGTTACCCGCGATCGTCCGCGAGCAGCATCGTCGAGCGTCCGTGAGGCAACGGCAACTGGAACGACGGGTCGGACGGTAGGGAGAGTCCTCTTCGCGCCGAGTGTCGGGGCCGCGTCAACGCGTTGCGAGAACCGGCCAACGCTGACGCCAGTGCGATCCGCCGTCGGAAGTGACGAGGACGGACGTGCCGACCGTCGCCAGCATGGCACGGTTCGGTCCGATCGCGACGATGCTGTCGACGATGAGCCCCGCAGTCTCCGGGCTTCCCTTGAGGTCGACATTCGGCAGGTCCCACCCTCGCCAGCTGTGCCCGGCATCGAGGGTGTGGTAGACGCGACGGTCACACGCGATCCAGATCTCCCGCCCCCGCACGTCAGCACTGAGACAGTCGTCGTCCGGGACCGCGAGCCGTACCCAGGTGGCACCGCTGTCACGGCTGATCACGAGCGGGCGAGTCGTTGCCCACAGCGAGACGACGATGTCGCCGTCTGCTGCGAGGGCGTTTGGCATCGATAGGCCGTTGGGCATCAGCGACAGCCGCTTCCACGTACGCCCGTCGTCGCGACTGATGTAGAGCGGCTTGGGCGGCTGGTAGCCCTCGCTGCCAAAGTCGGTGGTGACCAGCAGCGTGCGACGATCGTCGCCGACAGCGAGTTGGGCCACGCAATCCGGGGCGCGAGCCAGGTGTGGCCGTTGTCCTGAGCGTCGGAACGTGACGCGCTCGCACCCGGCCGGGTCGTCGATCACCGCGGATACCGTCAGCGTGCCGCCGACGTCGAAGGCAGGCATGTCGCCGTACGCGCCCGCGCGCGGTGACACGGCCGGCGCCAGGCGTCGCCAGGCGCGACCTGAGTTCTCAGTCACGAGGTATCCCTGCGAGGTTCGGGCGACGACACGCCCCGCGTCGGACGCGATCTGAAACGGGATCTCGTACTTGGTAAGCACGGGCGTGTCCTGGGGCGCCGGTGTCAGCCATATCTCGGCCCGGACGACTGCGGCCCCGACCGGCGACGTGAGCTCCGCGGCTCCGTCGGTGCCACAGCCCACTAGCGCGAGCAGCAAGGCCACGCTCACCGCGTGCCACCGAAAGCCGCTACGGCAGATGCGCATGCCCGAGAAGACTCTCATGGGAGTGCATCCTCAGGCACCCGCGCAGGTCTGCCAGGCTAGAGGCATGGACATCGGAAGGATCGGCATCTGGACCAGCTACCGCCCGTTCGGCGTCGAGCACGCCGGCGAGGCGGCCAGACTCGCCGAGCAGCTCGGATACGGCGCTTGGTGGGTGGGCGGCTCTCCCCACGTCCCCCACACCCGTCCGATCCTGCAGTCGACATCGACGCTCGTCGCCGCGACCGGCATCCTCAACGTCTGGAGCAACGACCCCGCCGAGACGGCCGCCGCCGACGCGGCCCTGCGCGCGGAGTTCCCCGGGCGGTTCATGCTCGGCATCGGCATCGGCCATCCCGAAGCGACCAGCGACTACCACCGGCCGCTTCACAGCATGCGCGCGTTTCTCGACGGCCTCGACGCGTCGCCGACCCCGCCGCCGGTCGACGAGCGGTGTCTGGCCGCGCTGGGCCCGAAGATGCTCGACCTGGCCGGCGAGCGCTCCGCGGGCACGCACTCGTACTTCGTCCCCGTATAGCACACCCGCTTCGCCCGCCAGCGGCTCGGGCCCGGCAAGCTCGTGGCACCCGAGGTCGCCTGCGTGCTCGACACCGACCCGGTGCGGGCCAAGGCCGTCGCCCGGTCCTACGCCAAGCTCTACCTCGGCCTGCGCAACTACACCCGGAACCTGCTCGCCTTCGGCTTCACTGACAGCGACCTAGCCAACGGGGGCTCGGACCGGCTCATCGACGCGGTCATCCCCCAAGGCAGCGCCGAGCAGATCGCCGAGTTCGTTCGCGCGCACGTCGACGCGGGCGCCGACCACGTCTGCCTGCAGCCGCTAGGCGAGCAGGGCATCCCACGCGACTCGTGGACAGCGCTGGCGAAGGTCCTGGTCGACTGAGGCGACGGTCATCCCTCTCGTCGGCGCAATGAGGGACCTGAACAGGGCGCCCGAGCCCAACAGCCCGGTCCACACACGGACCGGACCGCGCTTGACCGAGCCGCCGCGCCATGTTCCCCGTGCCGGCGCCGAGCGGTCGCCTCCGTGTTCGCCCGTTTGGCGCTCCGGCGACTGCACCTTGAGTCCACCAACCGGTCCCACAGCGAAACGCGCTAGGACGCAACTTGTCGCGTCTTCAAGGAGTGGCGCCGCGAACTCAGTGAGGACCACGCAGCCGAGAACGGGAATCGCGGATCGTCGTGGCGCGGGGACCCGGTCGGGTCAGAGCGCCCGCTCGCACGCCTCGACGGCCGACCTTAGCTCGTCGGGCATCGGCTCACTGGCGCGGGTCTCGGCCCATTCCCGGCTCGCCGTCGCGACATGTCCGCAGAGCCGCACGTCGCCCGTCCTTGCGGCTAAGGCCAGGAGTGCTTCTTGCACCACGCTGGGATCTTCGAGCTCGGCACGGCTGTCCAATTCAGCGAGGAGTCGCGGGATGGCCCGCTCGTCTCCTCGCACGCCCAGGCCCCGGAGAGCCTCTCCGCGGGTGTCGTCGTCGGGGTCGTCGAGTCGCGCGATGAGGGCGTCGCGTATTCGAGCGTCGTCGCGCTCAACCTGCGTGCCAAGACCGAAGGTCGCCCAGTCGCGGACGTCGGCGTCGCTATCGCGCGTCAGCTCCACGAGCGTGTCGATGGCGAGGTCGTCATCCTGGCCGCAGAGGCCGAGCACGACCGCGTGGCGGACGTCGTCGTCGGGGTGGTTGCGCAGCGCGTAAAGGGCCGGGATTCCCCGTGGGTCTGCGAGGTGACCGAACGCGGAGGCGATGGACTGCAACACCTCGGTGTGCTCCTCTTCGCCGATGCGTTGCAGCAGCAGTTCAAACGCGGAGCCGGCGAGCGGCCGTTGCTCGACAGGCACACCCGGCGCAGCTCCGAGCTGGGCCAAGATGTCGGCGGCGAGGGCGCGACGGTCCGCGTCAGGGCTGTCGAGAAGCTCGGCCGCGGCAACGAAGGACTCGTCGTCCCCGCGCTTGTGGAGCGCGACGACATGCGCCCATCGCTCATCGCTGTCGGGCTCCTCGCGTAGCGCGTCTTCGACGACCTCGCGGGCGGGCTTCATACGCCCGATGATGCCGTGCCCCCGCAGGGCTGGCCAGCGTCGGCCGACCCACGCAGCCCGGACTGCGCTCGAACCACGGCTCCGCCAGCGGAACGCCAACCGGCCCCATGTTCGGCAGCGAGCGTCGCGACGAGAACCCCGCGCAGCGATGGGTCGCCACACCCGGCCGCGCGGGTCAGCCCAGGTCGTGATGTTCGAGGACCCTGCCGTTGATGTCGAACACGGTCACCCCTGTGGGGCAGTCGTCTGTTGGGAAGAAGCGGACGAAGAACCGCGCCCGGCGCAGCTGCGGCCAGCGCCTGAGGGCGGCACGTGGCGCGCGGCGCGGGCGGAACGTCAGGGCGCCGGCGGGCGTGTCGATGCGCACCGTCGCGACAGTCTTGTAGGCGTAGCCATCGAGCTCGCACTCATCGGCCGACCCCAGCCCGTTGCCCTGAGAGAAGACGATCGGCTGTTGGGATACGAGCGGACCGGAGATGAATCCGCCTCCATCCTCGCCGCGGGCGAGCGGAAGCGAGATCTCGGTGATGACCTGGCCACGGTCGGCACGGGCCCGTTGCACCCACCGCTGACCGCTGTCGGACACGCCACGGGCGATGAACCGCAAGCCGACGGGTCCATCCGCCGCAGCGGGAATCGCCGCCAGCAGCCCAACCGCAACGCCGATCGCGCAACAGCGTCGGGCGACATTCCGCACCACGTCGCCGGCGACACCCGCGCGGCAAGCAGGGAAACCGCGGCGGGCCGCTTTCTCATGGGTCACAGAAGCAGTATCGGACCGACGGACGCTGAGGGTTAGCGAGTGTTACCCGCCCTCGGGCTCGCACCCGGGCGCCCGCCGAGCCGTCGCCTCCACGGTCGTCCGTCTGGCGCTCCGGCGACTGCACGGGGTCGCGCCATCATCCGCGCGAAATCCAACGCTTAGTGTTTGTCGCCACCCACCCCGAGTGGTGGCGTCAGGACGGCTCGCTCGCTGTTATCGACGGCTCGTCGTAGCGGTCGCAGGTGTCCTGCTGGCGGCGGCTGGCGGTGCAGGTCATAGCGCCCGAGCGAGTTGACGTGCGCGTGCGTGACTGGTGCGACGCGCGCAATCGCGGTCTCGTCGGCGAGCCGGCTCCGCCAGCGGCCGGAACCGTCACCACGGACGGGGCGCACGTCAGCGTTCGCGTGTGGATCGAGATGGATGGTCGCCGCGGTGTGAGGCACCCGTCAGGTCACGGCGCCGTCCGCTTGCCGGGGGAGACCGCGCCGCATTCGTAGGCGAGGATCACGGCGTGGATCCGGTCGCGTGCGCTGAGCTTCGTCAGCACGTTGCGGACGTGGCTCTTGACTGTCGTCTCCTCGACGGTCAGCGCGGCGGCGATCTCGCGGTTGGAGCGCCCTTGGGCGATGAGCAGGAACACCTCGAGCTCGCGTGGCGTGAGGTCGGCAAGCCGGGGATCCGGGGAGGAGCTCAGGATCGGCTGCTCGACCACCCGCTCGATCACGCGTCGTGTCACCGCGGGTGAGAGCAGCGCGTCGCCGAGGGCGACGACATGGATCGCGCGCAGCAGATCCTCGGGGGTGCTGCGCTTGAGCAGGAAGCCGCTGGCGCCGGCGCGCAGCGCGCAGATGACGTACTCGTCCTCGTCGAAGGTCGTGAGGATGAGCACGCGAGCGTCGGGCACCCGTGCGATCAGCTCGCGGGTCGCGGTGATGCCGTCCATCTGTGGCATTCGGACGTCCATCAGCACGACATCGGGGTGGTGGTGTGGCGCGCGGCGCAGCGCGATGTCGCCGTCCTCGGCCTCGGCGACGACGTCGAGCGTCGGGTCGCTGGAGAGGATCAGGCGCAGGCCGCGGCGGACGAGGTCGTCGTCGTCGACCAGCATCACGCGGATCGCGGCGTTCGCTTCGGTCACGGCGCCCTTGGGCCTTGGGGCAGCGTCGCGCGGACCTCGAAGCGGTCACCGACGCGGCGGGCGTCCAGCGTGCCGCCGAGCAGCGCGGCGCGCTCTCGCATCCCGGTCAGGCCGTGGCCGCCCGTGGTCCGCGCCGTCGCGCCGTCGGCGACGGGGTTGGCCACTGTGAGCGTCAGCACGCCGTCGCGGCACTCGAGCGTCAGTTCGGCCGCGCCGGTTCCGTGGCGCGCGGCGTTGGTCATCGCCTCCTGTGCGATGCGATAGGCGGCGCGATCGATCGGTGGCGGCAGTCGCAGCTCAGGGCTCGTGCGGTCGCGCAGCGAGAAGTCCAGGCCGGCGGCCTGGTGGCGCTCGACGAGCGCGGCGATGCGGTCGATGCCGGGCAGCGGCTCCAGGTCGGCCGGCGCGCCATCGCGCAGTCCGCCCAGGATCGCGTCGATGTCCTGCATGCTCTCGCGCGCTATCGCCTCGATGGTCGCGATCGCCTCGCGGCTGCGCTCCGGCTGGCTGTCGAGGACGAGCCGCGCCGCTCCGGCTTGGATGAGGATCGAGTTGATCGCGTGTCCCGCCGAGTCGTGCAACTCGCGAGCGATCCGCGTTCGCTCCTCGGCGACCGCGAGGCGCTGCTCGCGCGCGGTGCGCTCCCGCTCCTGCGCGGCCCGCTGCCGTGCCAGGCGGCGGCGATCGCCGACGATCCAGCCGCCCGCCCACAGGAGTGCGGTGATCGTGTACTCGCCCGCCTCGGGTTCGAGGCGAGCCCAGGCCACGGCGACGAACGCCGCGAAGGCGGCGATGCAGACGATCAGGATCAAGAAGGCGTCCTGTCTCCGGTCGCGCTCGGCGAGCGCGGCGAGGACGATCGCCGGAGCGGGCGCGGTCAGCACTGCGTAGTCGAGCGCGACGAGCGCCACCGTGGCACCGAGGACCACCACCAACGTCGCTCGCGGCGCCCGGTGACGCGCCAGCAGCGGGAGCGCGGCGAGCAGGCAGACGGCCACGCCGACCATGTCGGCTACGCGCGCCTCGCCGGCCTTCGCGCCGAACGCCTGGCTGGCCATCTGCACGACCGAGAATCCGAACACCGCAGCCGTGAGCGCAGCGTCGAGCGCGAGTTGGCGCGAGCTCGGCGCAGACCTGATCCTCGACACGAGGCGGAGCCTAATGGCGCGCACCCTGCCCGGACACCTCCCGCGGCAGGAGGCGTCCCCTCCTGCGGGAGGAGACGAAGGATCCGCCGAGCGGACGTTTCGCGCGGACCGCAGCCGCCCTAGCTTCGCCGGTCATGCGAACGACACCGATCTCCGACCAGCCGGTCGACCGCACCGGGCGCTGGCTCGCCAGCCTCACCCGCTGGGTGCTCGCCCACAAGCGCCTGGTCGCGGTCGGCTGGCTCGCGCTCACCCTGGCCGGGTTCTACGGCGCCACGCAGGTCACTGACGCGCTCAACCAGAACTTCACGATGCCCGACAGCGCGAGCACCGTCACGAACGAGCGGATCGTCAGTCGCTTCGGCTCGGGCGGCGCAACGCCGCCGCTCGTCGCCGTCGTCACGCTGCCACGCGGAACGACGGCAAGCGCTCCGGCGGTCCGCGCCAACCTGCGGGCACTCGAGCAGGACCTCGCGCGCGCCGTCCCCGGCGCTCGCATCGCGTCCTTCGGCTCCACATCCGAGCGGGCCTACGTCTCAGACGACGGACGCACCACGTTCGCGATCGTGCATCCGCCGTCGACCGCGACCGACGACGGCGGGCCGAGCGGGAACGAGATCAATGACGCGACGCTGGCGCGCGCCGAGCAAGCCGCCGCCAGCGCGCGCGTGGGCGGCGCCAAGGTACGGCTCACGGGTGCCGCGCTGCTGTCCCGCGAGGCCCCAGGCCAGAGCGGCGGTCCCAGCTTCCTGAACGAGACGCTCCTCGCCGGCGTCGGGGCACTGATCGTGCTGGTGTTCGTCTTCGCGTCCGCACTCGCCCTCGCACCGCTGCTGATGGCGATCGTCGCGATCCCGGTCACACTGCTGGCCGTCTGGGGACTCACCGCGCTGACCGAGATCAACTTGGTCGTCGTCTTCCTCGTCTCGCTGATCGGCCTCGGCGTCGCGATCGACTACGCGCTCCTGATCGTCATGCGCTGGCGTGAGGAACGAGAGCGCGGGCGAAGCAACGAGCAGGCGATCGTGCACGCCGCCGGAACCGCCGGGCGCGCCGTGCTGTTCAGCGGCACCACCGTGGCGATCGGACTGCTCTCGGCGCTCGTGCTGCCGGTGCCGTTCCTGCGCTCGATGGGCTACGGCGGCCTGCTCATCCCGCTCGCGTCCGTCGCCGTCGCGCTGACGCTGCTGCCCGTCGTGCTCGCGACGGTCGGGCCGGTCGCCGACGCCCGCCGGCTGCGACGCACCGACCGCGCCGAGCGGCACTGGGCCGCCTGGGCCCGCCTGGTCATCCGCAACCGCGTTGCCGCCGCGCTCGGCGGCGCGGCCCTGCTCGTCGCGCTCTGCATCGTCGCGCAAGGCATGCTGCTCGGCAGCCCTGAAGCACGGTCGCTCGGCGGCACCGGCGACCCGAAGGCCGCGCTCGAGCAGCTCGATCGCTCCGGCATCGGCGCCGCGCCGCTCGCGCCCGTCGACGTCCTCACCCCGGCCGCCCGCGCGGCCGACACCGCCGCCCGCATGGCGACGGTCGACGGCGTCCGCGCCGCCAGCGCACCGCGCGGCGCGTGGCGAGCCGACGGTCAAGCGGTCGTCGAAGTCCTCCCCCGCAGCGACACCAACTCGCAGGCCGGACGCAAGACGATCGCCGCCGTGCGCCACGCCGCCGCCGCGCTCCCCGCGACGACGGTCGGCGGAGCCACCGCGCAGACGATCGACTTCGTCGACGGCGTCTACGGCTCCTTCCCGCTGATGCTCGCGCTGATCTCGATCGTCACATTCGTGCTGCTCGCACGCGCGTTCCGCTCAATCGTGCTGCCCGCGAAGGCGATCGCGATGAACCTGCTGTCGGTCTTTGCGACCTGGGGCGTGATGACGCTCATCTGGCAGCACGGCGTCGGCACCGAGCTGCTGTTCGGCGTCGGCCCCTCCGGAGCGGTGCTGTCGTGGGCGCCGGTGATCGTGTTCGCGTTCCTCTACGGGCTCTCGATGGACTATGAGGTGTTCATCCTCGCCAGGATGCGCGAAGAGTACGACCGCACCGGCTCCACCGACGAGGCGGTCGTGCGCGGGATGGCAGGCACCGGGCGGCTCGTGACCAGCGCGGCGCTGATCGTCTTCCTCGCGTTCGCCTCGATGGCAACCTCCGGCGACACAGACCTGCAGGTGCTCGCCACCGGACTCGCCGCAGGCGTCCTCATCGACGCGCTCATCGTGCGCTCGCTGCTCGTCCCCGCCACCGTCTCGTGGCTCCGCCACTGGAACTGGTGGATGCCCGAGCACGGCCGGCGGCTACTGCGCCTGCCCGCGGTCACGCCGGCCGCCGAGTCATGAACACCAGCTCAGCTCGGGCACCCGACGACCAAACACTAAGCGTTGGATTCCGCGCGGATGATGGCGCGACCCCTGCACCTCGAGTCCACCAACCGGTCCCTCAGCGGGACTCGCGCCAGCGGAACCCCGACCGGGGCGCCGCTGGCGCGAGCCGTTGAGAGCGCTCGACGCCGAATCCGGCGCTACTCCTCCTCGTCCGGAGGGGTATTAGCTGTAAGGCACTTTCAGGCGCACGCGGGCCCGATTCAGCGCGCGCGGACACGACGGAGCAAACCGTGCTTGGCGTGGGCCGCGGCGTTCAGGCTCACTCGCCGGGGCGGGTGGTGGTCGAAGTCGGAGATGTCGTTGCCGTCTCGGACGTATCACCGCAGTCGCTGAGCGCGAGCACGGCCCGCGCCGCCGCCGGCCGCCGGCCGCCGGCCGCCGGCCGCGCTGAGCTTAAACATCGCGGGAGTATCGCTGGTCGCGGCCGCGTGACCTCCATGGGGAGCGGTGGCACCGGCACCCAAGCGTGGCGCCGCGCGGCGCGGGCGGCAAGGGCTACTGCAAGAACGCGAACGTGCCGAGCACGACGTACAGCGCGATCAGCGCGACGCCCTCGAAGTACGTCGCCTCGCCGTCGCCCGTGATCTGCCAGAGCGCAAGCGCGGTCAGCGCGATCGCGCCGATGTAGACCGGATTCAGCGCGAAGGTCAGCGCGTGCGGGAACAGCAGCGAGACGAGCACCAGCGCGGGAAACAGGAACGCGGCGACCTGCGCGACGGAGTTCTTCACGACGGAGATCGCGAGATCGGATTGCCCCTTGTGCGCCAGCACGATGCCCGCGACGTTCTCGACCGCGTTGCCCGCGATCGCGACGATCACCAAGCCCGCGAACGCCTGCGAGATGCCCAGCGCCGCGATCGCCGGCTCGAGCGCGTGGATGAACCAGTCCGAGGCGAACGCGGCGCCGGCGCCGGCGACTGCGAGCAGCGCGACCGAGACGCCGAGCGGCACGCCGCGGCCCTGCGTCTCGCCGCCCTCGCCCTCCCGCTCGGGCTCCGGGCTCGGCGTATCGCTGCGCAGGTAGCCCCACACCCACGTCGCGTAGACCGCCAGCAGCGCGACCGCGGCGATCGCCGACAGCGCCTGCACGTGCGACGCGGCCTTCGCGCGGTCTTGCACCGCGATCCCGACAACGACGATGATGAACGAGGCGACGAGCAGCAGCGTGGCCGTGTCGTTCGGCAGCCGGATCCGGAAGCGCATGATCCCGTCCTTCGACGCGGCCGCGCCCGTGACGATCACGAGCCCCAAGACGAGCAGCGCGTTGGCGAACAGCGAGCCGATGATCGACGTCTGCGCGACGACGACCTGCCCCGCCGACAGCGCGAACACGACGATGAAGAACTCCGGCAGGTTGCCGAGCGTCGACTGCAGGAAGCCCGTGACCGCCGGCCCGAAGCGCTCGCCGACCTGCTCGGTCGCGAACGACACGATCGAGGCCAGCGCTGCGAGCGCGATGGCGGCGAGCACGAAGGCGACCACGGCCGGCGCGCCGGCGTAGCGCGACACGCCCGCGGCGACCGTGGCCAGCAGCCCGATCGCGAGCGTGATCCGCTCGCTGCGCTTCAGCGTGCCCATGAAGCGCGGGAGTCTGACGCGCCGCAACCCGGCGCGAGCGTCACCCCCGCGCGAAATATTTCCTGATCATCCGCTAGACCCCTCGCCTCCCGGTGGACGCTGGTGGCGGGCAGCGGGCGCTGCTTACTGCGCCGGCGCTACGAGCGCGGCATGCAACTGAGCAGCCCAGACGCCGGAGCGACAAGGTCGCGTTCGTGCCAAGGGGGAACTCCCTCGAACTCGACGTCAACGTCCGCCAGGCGGTCGCTCATCGGGATTGTTGTTTGGCGCGCGTCCGCGACTGATGCTGCCTTGCATCTCCGCCCGCTCGGACGTGGCCCCGAGGAGCGGCTTGACGCGCTCGAGCCGCCCGTGACGGCGGCGTTTGCCGCGGGCTTGTCCGAAGGAGGAACTCCATGTCCGCCCTGCTGGTGGGTTACGCCCGTGTCTCGACTCACGATCAGGACCTCACGGCGCAGCGAAACGCGCTCGCGATACTCGGCGTCAGCGCCGAGCGCACCTACGTCGATCACGGCCTGACCGGAACCAACCTAGAGCGTCCCGGCCTGCGCGAGGCGCTCGCCGCGTGTCGCAGCGGCGACACACTTGTCGTCACCAAGCTCGATCGCTTGGCGCGGTCGCTGCCGGACGCGCGCGAGATCCTCGAAGACCTGACCCGCCGTGAGGTCAAGCTCAGCATCGGCGGCTCGGTCCATGACCCGACAGACCCGGTCGGGCGGCTGCTGTTCAACGTGCTGGCTATGGTCGCCGAGTTTGAGTCAGACCTGATCCGGCTGCGAACCAGGGAGGGCATGCGCGTCGCCAAGGCCAAGGGACATCTGCGCGGCCGGCGGCCCAAGCTCAACGCACGTCAGGAAGCGCACCTTGTCGCGCTGCACCGCGCCGGCGAGCACAGCACCGCCGAGCTCAGCGATCTGTTCGGCGTCGGACGCTCCACCGTTTACCGAGCGATCGAGCGCGAAGCCCAACGGGACCGGGACGCCAACTCCCCCACCGCGCGGCGCGCCACAGCTCGATAGCCGAACCTCTACTTGGCGCCTTCAAAATCCAGGCTGCCGCTGCTGACTCGAGCAGCAGCCGCCCGGACACGAAGGACGACGAGGCGCTCGACCCGTGGGATGGTCGGGGGGTCACTCATTCGAGCAGCATTCGACGTAGGCCCGCGACGGACCCCACGACCGCTGCAGAGAGCAAACCACTGAAGAGAAGTAGCAGCCATTGCGCACGGCGGTCGGCTCCGTCTTCTTGGATGGCGACGGCCGCCGAGCAGTTCGGCGGATCGGCTAGCTCGTTGCCCCTTCTCCGCCGCGAACTGCAGGTCCACGCGGGGCTTTGTGAGTAGACCGGAGATGGCTCCGTTCGGTCGCGGAGCACGGATGCCCGACGGGTCGTCAGATGGGTCCGGCCACCGAACGGCCCTTCGTCGAAGGATGACCGGCCGGTCATGCCGTCGGTCGAACCGAGGGCGTACAGCGCGGCGCTCTTTCCAACCAGCTGCCGCATCGTGAGCCAACAAGTTCCGTATGAGCGCTCGTAGATCCAACGCGCCGAGAAGGTCAGCTGAACGCTAGGAGCCAAAAACTCGTTGATCGCCGTCCGTTCGAGTACCCCGGATGGGATCGTGCCCCGGTAAACGTTCAGCCCGCTCCGCGTCCTCTCGGCATCGATGCGCAAGGGAACCTCAAACGTCCCACCGCGGGTAGTTGCAGCCAGGTCTCGGATCTGACCGTTGACGGCAAAGGCGAAATCTCCGGTGACCCCCGGGCTGCCTGACGTAAAGGTCTCCCGACGCGTAAGCGGCGTCTCAAACCGCCGGTGCTGGGCGCTCGTCTTGAACGCCATCCACCACCGATTGTCGAGATAGGCCGAGACTTCGACGTCAACCCAAGGGTCGCACGAGCTTGCCTCTACAGTTGGGGTGTCTGGCTGACGTTCGCGGGCGGATGAAATAGTGGTCGGGCTGCCCGTGACGCCGCGTCATTTCTTGGTGCTTGTGAGCCCGTATGCAGTTTGGTGCGGGGGCTCTCCCCGGTGTTC
>Ga0307502_10000007_pt1 | contig 49410 bp, 42 predicted proteins | sample 16_S_MG_FD_201364 | JGI IMG/M metagenome (GOLD analysis project Ga0307502, IMG submission 201364) | Soil microbial communities from Populus trichocarpa stands in riparian zone in the Pacific Northwest, United States - 16_S | ecosystem: Environmental > Terrestrial > Soil > Riparian zone > Trees... | reverse complement strand
TCGCGCGCGCGCCCCGGTACTCGACGTCGAAGACCGGCTTGCGCACGCGCCGGAAGGGCGCCAGCCTGCCGCACTCGTCGAACTCGAAGCACTGCTCGACGACCGCGAAGTCAAACCGGCGGGCGAGTACCCGCACGTGCTCGAGGTCGTTCTTGAGGCCGACCGCAAGGCCGCGAGCGTGGGCTGCGCCGGCGAGGAAGCGGTTGTAGGCGAGCTGGTCGGCGGCGGTCAGCGCAAAGCCCGTGCTGTTGGTGTAGCCGTCGACGTTGTCGGGCTCGACGGCGTCAAAGCCCTTTGCCCTGCACACGTCCATGCGCGCGCGCATGATCGGGGCGAGCACGGCCAGCCGCCGGATGTCAAGCCAGCGCTCGCCGGGCCAGCCGTTGCGCTTTCCGAGGACCGCCGCGGGAAACCGCTTGGCGTCGGACCTCCAGTTCTCATAGCTCCCTGCGCTGATGTAGCAGACGACGTAACGCCCGGCACGGTGCAGTCGCGCGACCGTCGAGGCCGGCGTCGTGAGCCCGTCGATATCGAACACCTTGGCTGGGTAGTCCACGTCGATCGCACCCTGCAGCTGGTATTGCCAAGTCGCGTTGGCCGGCGGCCGGCGAACGGCAGCCGCGGCCGGCGTCGCGATCGCTGCCGTCATCAGCAGGCTGCAGATCGTGAGGAGCGCCCGCCGGCGTCGGGAAAGGCCATTGGTCCGCAGTCGCGGATCGCTCCTCAGCGGACGAGCGTCCCCGTCCGATGCCTTCGCGATTCCCATGCTCCCGCGAAAGGCTCTCATGCTCGGCAAGACATCGGCCGGTGCGCTGATGACGGTCATCTTCGTCGCCGCGCTGCTCGGCGGCCCGGCGACCTCGGCGTTCGCCGCCAAGCTCACGCTGTCACCCAGCTCGGGAGTCGCCGGCGACACGGTCTCTGTTTCCGCAACCGGCTTCGGCGCGCGGACGTCCGGGCAGCTGACCTTCGGTTCGGCGAAGCTCGCTGGTTTCAAGACCAACGGACGCGGAGGCTTCGGCTCGACCTTCGCCGTGCCGTCGGGCTTCAGCGGCACCGTGACGATGACCGCCATCGCGCGGACGACCGCAGCCACCGCGGCCTTCGACGTCCGCGTGCCGGCCCCGCCGCCGCCGCCCACGCCAACGCCCCCGCCGTCGACGGGAATCTGGAAACCGTCACCGACGACGACGTGGCAGATCCAGCTGGCCGGTTCCGTCGCACAGAATGTCGTGGCCCAGATGTACGACATCGACGGCTTCGACAACTCCGCGAGCGTCGTCTCCTCCCTGAAGGCAAAGGGAAGTCGCGTGGTGTGCTACATCAGCGCAGGAAGCTACGAGGACTGGAGGCCCGACGCCGCGCAGTTTCCCGCCGCTGTCCTCGGAAAGTCCAACGGCTGGGCCGGGGAGCGCTGGCTGGACATCCGCCGATTGGACCTGCTCGCCCCGGTCATCCGCGCACGCATGGACATGTGCAAGGCGAAGGGCTTTGACGCCGTCGACCCCGACAACGTCGATGGCTACACGAACAGCACGGGCTTTCCGCTGAGCGCCGCCGACCAGCTCGCCTACAACCGCTTCCTCGCCGACGCAGCCCACGCCCGCGGCCTGTCCGTCGGCCTCAAGAACGACATCGATCAGATCGCCCAGCTCGTCCCGTCATTCGACTTCGCCGTCAACGAGCAGTGCTTCGAGTACGCGGAGTGCGACACGCTGACGCCGTTCGTGACGGCCGGGAAGGCGGTCTTCAACATCGAGTATCAGGGCAACGCGGCGACGTTCTGCCCGGCTTCGCGCTCGATGGGCTTCAGGTCGGTCAAGAAGACGCTGTCGCTCGATGCCTTCCGGGAAACGTGTTGGTAGCCGCCGGCGACACGAGCGATCGTATCCCTGCGATTACGACCGGCGCATAGAGTTCGTGCGCATGCGATCCATTGTCACCGGCGGCGCCGGCTTCATCGGCTCCAACCTCGTCGACGCCCTCCTCGACGCGGGCGACGAGGTTCTCGTCGTCGACAACATGTCCTCCGGGCGTGAGATCAACCTGACCGACGGACTGCGGCGCGGTGCGACGCTGGAGCGCCAGGACGTCCGCGACGCATCCGGGCTGCTGGGCATCTTCCAGGCATTTCGCCCCGAGCGGGTCTTCCACCTCGCCGCGCAGATCGACGTGCGCGTGTCGATCGACGACCCCGCGCTCGACGCCGAGGTCAACGTCATCGGCACCATCAACGCGCTGGAGGCCACGCACCAGAGCGGAGCCGGCCGGTTCGTGTTCGCGTCCACGGGGGGAGCGATCTACGGGGAAACCGAGACGATCCCGACCTCGGAGGCAGAAGAGCCGCTGCCGATGGCCGGATACGGCCAGAGCAAGTTCTGCGCCGAGCGCTACCTCGGCCTGTACGAGCGCCTGTACGGGCTGTCGACGATCGCCCTGCGCTTCAGCAACGTCTACGGTCCGCGACAGGATCCGGGCGGCGAGGCCGGTGTGATTGCCATCTTCTGCGGCTGCCTTCGTGACGGCAAGTCGCCGACGATCTACGGGGACGGCACGCAGACGCGCGATTACCTCTATGTCGGCGATCTCGTCGACGCGCTCGTCGTCGCCGGCGGCACGCAGGCCAGCGGCGTCCTCAACGCGGGCACCCGCCAGGAGACCAGCGTGCTCGGGCTCGTGCGGCTGTTGGGCGAGATCCACGGCGAAGGCGCGCCCGAGCCGCGGTTCGCGCCGCCGCGCCTGGGCGAGCTGGACCGCTCCTGCCTCGACGCAACGCGCGCGCACGAGATACTTGGCTGGAGCGCGACGACGGACATCGCCGACGGCCTGCGCCTCACCTACGAGGGCGCGCTCGCCGAGGCTCGCTGACCCGGCCGTCGCGACCGCCGCAGGCGATGCCCTAATCTGAGCCGTTCGTGCTGTCGACGATTCTCAGCGCCTTCACGGTCAAGGACATCCGTAAGAAGCTCGCCTTCACGGCGCTGGTGCTCGCGCTGTATCGCTTCGGCGCACACATCCCCGTGCCGGGCGTCAACGTCGAGGCCGTCAAGGCGGTCCAGGACCAGTTTGGCGGCGGCGGAGTCCTGCAGTTCCTCAACGTCTTCAGCGGCGGCGGGCTGTCGCGTATCGCGCTCTTCGCGCTGGGGATCATGCCGTACATCACCGCCTCGATCATCCTGCAGCTGCTCACGGTCGTCGTGCCGTCGCTGGAGAAGTTGCAAAAGGAAGGCGAGGTCGGCACGCAGCGGATCACGCAGTACACGCGCTACCTCACCGTCGGGCTGGCCTTCGGACAGTCGATCGGCTACGTGTTCCTGTTTCGCTCCTTCACCGCGAGCGCCGGCCAGCCGATCATCGATAACTTCAACGCTGCGCGGGTCTTTCTGATCGTCATCTCGCTGACGGCGGGCTGCATTCTGATCATGTGGATGGGCGAGCTGATCACCCAGCGCGGCATCGGCAACGGCATCTCGCTCATGATCTTCGCGTCGATCGTCTCGGGGCTGCCGTCCGGCGTTCAGGCCTGGGCGCAGAGCTCGGACCCGGTCTTCAAGGTCATGATGCCGTTCATCTGCCTCGGCGTGATCGCCGCGATCGTCTTCGTCCAGGAGGGCCAGCGGCGGATCCCGATCCAGTACGCCAAGCGCGTGATCGGCCAGCGAATGACCCAGGGCGGCCAGACCTATCTGCCGCTGCGCGTGAACATGGCGGGCGTCATCCCCGTCATCTTCGCCGCGTCGATCATGGCGTTCCCGCCGACCGTCGGCCAGCTGATGAACAACAACCTCGGCAAGGACTTCGCGTCGTTCTGGAACTTCGGCGGCTGGCCCTACATCATCGGCGAGTCGGTGTTCATCGTCCTGTTCACGTACTTCTACACGGCGGTGACGTTCAACCCCGTAGATCAAGCCGACAACCTCAGAAAGTACGGGGGCTTCATTCCGGGCGTGAGGCCGGGTCGGCCGACGGCGGAGTTCCTGGATCGCGTGCTCGCGCGCCTGACGTTCCCCGGCGCGCTGTACCTCGCCGCGGTGGCGGCGGTGCCGACGATCATGATCAGCTATACGAGCGCGAACTTCTTCTTTGCCGGCACCTCGATCCTGATCGTGGTAGGCGTCGCGCTCGACACGATGAAACAGCTCGAAGCGCAGCTGATGATGCGCAACTACGAGGGATTCCTGAAGTGACGGGCCAGACGTCCGTTTGCGCGCGCGCGCAGTAGGCTCCCGCCGGCGCCATGTCAGAGCTGAACCTCATCCTTCTGGGTCCACCTGGCGCGGGCAAAGGTACGCAGGCCGAGCGGCTGACCGACGACTTCAAGCTGCCCTACATCGCGACGGGCGACATCCTGCGCCGGGCCGTCAAGGACGAGACGGAACTGGGCAAGCACGCCAAGGCGTTTATGGAGCAGGGCAAGCTCGTCCCGGACGAGCTCATCACGGGCATCATCCTCGAGGCGATCGGGAGCACCGAGGCCGAGGACGGCTTCGTGCTCGACGGATTCCCGCGCACCGTCGGCCAGGCCGACTCCCTCGCCGAGGGCATGAAGAGCATGGACCGCGATCTCACCGCCGCGATCCTCATCGACGTGCCCGACGAGGACGTCCTGCGGCGCATGTCGGGCCGCCGCGTGAGCGTCAAGACCGGTCGCGTCTACCACGTCGAGTTCGATCCTCCCAAGCACGAGGATCGCTGCGACGTCGACGGCTCGCGGCTGGTCCAGCGCGACGACGACAAGCCCGAGACCGTCAAAAAGCGCCTCGACGTCTACCACGAGCAGACCGAGCCGCTGATCAACTACTACGAGGATCAGGGGCTGCTGCGGCGCTTTGACGGCACGCGTTCGCCGACGGAGGTGCACGACCACATCCGAGCGACGATCGCAACGCTGCGCCTCGAAGACGAGCTGTAGGACTTGATCGTCAAGAAGACTCAGGAGCAGATCGACAAGATGGCGGCGGCCGGGGTGATCCTCGTCCGCACCCTCGAGCTCGTCGAGCGCAAGATCCGGCCGGGAATCACGACGAAGGAGCTCGACGCCGCGGCCGAGAAGTTCATCCGCTCGCAGGGCGCGACGCCGGCGTTCAAGGGTTACCGCGGCTTTCCCGGCTCGCTGTGCACGTCGCCGAACTCGATGGTCGTGCACGGGATCCCGGGCGATTACGCGCTGCGCAAGGGCGACATCCTGTCGGTCGACTGCGGCGTCGTCCTCGACGGCTGGGTCGCCGACGCGGCGCGCACGTTCGCGGTCGGCTCGATCCCGCCGGTCGCGCGCAAGCTGCTGAGCACGACGGAGCAGTCGCTGTTCGCCGCCGTCGAACAGTGCCGGCTGGGCAACCGGCTCGGCGACGTATCGCACGCCGTGCAGGAGGTGGTCGAGGCCAAGGGACTGTCGGTCGTGCGCTCACTCGTCGGCCACGGCATCGGCCGCGAAATGCACGAGGACCCGCAGATCCCCAACTACGGGCCCGCCGGAAAGGGCGTCAAGCTCGAGGAGGGGATGGTCTTCGCCGTCGAGCCGATGGTCACCGCCGGGCGCCACGCCGTGCGCATGGGCGACGACCACTGGGCGATCTATTCACAGGACGGCTCGCTCGCGGCACACTTCGAGTTCACGATCGCTGTCACCGCCGACGGGCCGCGGATCCTCACACCCTGGCACGAGCCGGGTACGTGAGCCACTTTGCTACCCTGAACGGTCGCGCGTGCGGCGGACGAATGATGTCCTGCCCGCGTTTCCTCCAGGCTAGAAGGGGCTCATGAAGGTACGACCGTCGGTGAAACCGATGTGCGAGAAGTGCAAGATCATCCGCCGCCATGGGGCGGTACTGGTGATCTGCTCAAATCCGCGTCACAAGCAAAGGCAGGGGTAATTCGATGGCGCGCATCGCCGGCATCAACATCCCCCTCAACAAGCGTGCCGAGATCGGCCTGACGTACATCTACGGCGTCGGCCGTCCGACGGCGAACGAGATCCTGCAGAAGACCGGGATCGAGGCAGACCGCAAGGTTCGTGACCTGACCGAGGACGAGGTCTCAAAGCTGCGCGAGGCGATCGACGACCTCACGGTCGAGGGCGACCTGCGCCGCGAGCGCTCCCAGAACATCAAGCGCCTGATGGAGATCGGCTGCTACCGCGGCCTGCGCCACCGCCGCGGCCTGCCCGTACGCGGGCAGAACACGAAGACGAATGCCCGCACGCGCAAGGGGCCCAAGCGCATGCAGGTGGCCGGCAAGAAGAAGGCCACCAAGAAATAAAGGAACCCAGTTGCCTGCTCCCAAGCGTCCTACACGCGGCCGTCGTAAGCCGAAGAAGAACATTCCGATCGGACAAGCCCACATCAAGACGTCCTTCAACAACACGATCGTCTCGCTCTCAGACCGCGAGGGGAACGTAATCGCGTGGGAGTCGGCCGGTGGGGCCGGGTTCAAGGGTTCACGTAAGTCGACGCCGTTCGCCGCCCAGGTCACGGCCGATGCGGCCGCCCGCAAGGGCATCGATCAGGGACTGCAGAAGGTCGAGGTCTTCGTCAAGGGCCCCGGCTCCGGCCGCGAGACGGCGATCCGCTCGTTGCAGGCCGCCGGCCTCGAGGTCACCGGCGTCAAGGACGTCACGCCGCAGGCGCACAACGGTTGTCGCCCACGTAAGCGGCGGAGGGTCTAGGGCATGGCGCGTGACACGGGAGCAGCCTGCAAGCAGTGCCGCCGCGAGGGCCAGAAGCTCTTCCTCAAAGGTGAGCGCTGCCTCACCGACAAATGCGGCGTCGAGCGCCGCGCGTACCCGCCGGGCGACCACGGTCGCGGGCGCCAGAAGCAGTCCGAGTACCGCGTCCAGCTGCGCGAGAAGCAGAAGGCCCGGCGCTACTACGGCGTGCTCGAGAAGCAGTTCCGCATTTACTACGACAAGGCTTCGCGCCAGCCGGGGATCACGGGCGAGAACCTGCTCGCGATCCTCGAGTCGCGACTGGACAACGTTCTGGTCCGGCTCGGCTTCGCCGCCTCGCGCCGCCAGGCGCGCCAGATGGTCCGCCACGGCCACTGGACGGTCAACGGCCGCCGCGTCGACATCCCCAGCTACCAAGTGCGCGAAGGCGACATCATCACCGTCAAGGCGAACACTCCCGTCGAAGAGGTCATCCGCGATGCGACCGAGCTCACCGCGCAGGTGCCGGCTTGGCTGCAGGCCGACCACGATGCGCTGACGGCGAAGGTCCTTCGCAAGCCCGAGCGCAGGGAGATCGCCGCGCCGGTCCAGGAACAGCTCATCGTCGAGCTGTACTCCAAGTAACTCTTTCCCGTTTTTTCCCGGCGCACGATGTCGGATCGGCTCAGCGCGACGGCCCCAGTGACACACACGACGTTAGGACCCCGATGCTTGACTTTCAAGTGCCCCGAATTACCAGCGAGACGGTCGAGGACAACCGAGGCTCGTTCACGATCGAGCCCCTCGACCGCGGCTTCGGCTACACGTTCGGCAACTCGCTGCGGCGGGTGCTGCTGAGTTCGCTCGCCGGAGCCGCCGTCACCAGCGTGCGCATCGAGGGGGTCGCCCATGAGTTCTCGACGATCAAGGGCGTCACAGAGGACGTCACCGACATCGTCCTGAACCTCAAGGGCATCGTCTGCCGGATGCACTCCGACGCGACCGAGGTGGAAGCACCGCTGGTCGTGACCGGCCCCGGCGAGATCACCGCTGCGGACATCGACCTGCCCTCCGGCGTCGAGGTCCTCAACCCCGATGTGCACATCGCCACGCTCGAGAAGAAGACCAAGCTCGAGCTGTACCTCACGGTCGGCCGCGGCCGCGGCTATCGCCAGTCCGAGGACAACAAGTCCCCCGACCAGCCGATCGGCGTCATCCCGATCGACTCGATCTTCTCGCCGGTGCGACGCGTCGCATACGGCGTCGAGCCGGCCCGCGTCGGTCAGCGCACCGATTACGACAAGCTCACGCTCGACATCGAGACAGACGGGTCGATCGACCCGCAGGCCGCGCTGCGCGAGGCGGCGGAGATCCTCATCGCCCAGCTGGCGATCTTCACCGACGCCGACCGTATCGAGGAGCTGCGCGCCGGTCCCGGCGGTCAGCTCGAGGGCTCTAACGGCCACTCGGTCCTCAGCGGCGTCGGCGCCGGCAGCGGCGCGTCCGCAGGCCCGATGCACGACATCCTCATCGAGGAGCTCGAGCTGGGAGTGCGGTCCTACAACTGCCTGAAGCGGGCCGGGATCCAGACCGTCGGCGACCTCATCTCGAAGTCCGAGGGGGAGCTCAACGCGATCCCGAACTTCGGCAAGAAGTCGATCGACGAGGTCATCGAGACGCTGCACAACCGCGGCCTGAACCTCCGCGACGACTAGACTCGCTGCTTCGTATGCGCCACCAGAAGACCCGCAGCAAGCTCAGCCGCGACTCCGCGCATCGCAAGGCGCTGCTGATGAACCTCTGCAAGGAGGTCATACAGCACGAGCGGATCAAGACGTCCGAGGCCAAGGCCAAGGCCGTCAAGCCCGAGATCGAGAAGCTCATCACGCTGGGCAAGCGCGGCGACCTGCATGCCCGGCGCCAGGCGCTGAGCGCCCTCGGCCAGGACAAGTTCACGGTCTACACGTTGTTCGACGAGATCGCGCCGCGCTACACCGACCGGGCCGGTGGCTACACACGAATCCTGAAGCTCGGGCCGCGCCGCAGCGACTCGACCGAGATGGTCTACCTCGAGCTCGTTTGAGCGCGAGGTTCGCCGCCGCCCGGTCGGGCTAGAAGAGCGGATCGCCGTCGCCGAGGTAGGCGGCGTTGCACAGCCTCTCGCTGAGTTGGGTGACGTCGGTCACGATGTCGGATGGTGCCTAGGCCGGCGAGAACGCCGTGTCACCGGGTGGCCGCGACAGGGCACGCCCCGTAGGCTCCCGACGCCATGACGAACGAAGAGGCGCACCGGCTCGCGCGGGAGAAGGGCGTCTCAAGCCCGTTCTACGCGCTCGTGAAGGCGTTCATGGTCCCGTTTATGCGGTTGTACTTCGGGCTGCGGGTCACCGGGGCGGATCTGATTCCGCGCGATGGGCCCGTCATCATCGCGCCCAACCACAAGAGCTTCTGGGACTCGTTCTTCATCGGCGTGTCGACACGACGTCATGTGCGCTTCATGGGCAAGTCCGAGCTGTTCGAGAAGCCCTACGCCCCGCTGCTCGTGTGGCTCGGTGCGTTTCCGGTGCGCCGTGGCGCCGCCGACGAGGACGCGCTGGAGACGGCGCGGATCGTCCTGCGCCAGGGCGGCGTGCTTGCGCTGTTCCCCGAGGGGACGAGGATCCGCGATCCCGATCGTCTGGGATCCCCGCGCAGCGGCGTGGGCCGGCTCGCGCTCGAGGCCGGCGCGCCAATCGTGCCGGCGGCGATCAGCGGCACACAGAAGCTGTTCCTCGGGCCGCTGCCCAAGCCCGATCGCGTGCGCGTTGCATTCAGCGCACCGATCGCCGTCGCCGAGGACGAGCCGTCGCCCGAGGCGGCGCGCGAGCTGGTCTGCGACCAGCTGTGGCCGCAGGTCGAGCAGGAGTTCGGGCGGCTGCGCGCGCGTCCAGGCCTGATTGCCGCGTCGCTCGCAGTGCTGGGGCTCGGGGCCGGCGTCGCCGCCCGCAGGCGACGCCGCAAGCGCTCGGGGGCCAAGGTTCAGATACGCATGTCCCCTGGCCGGCCGCGCCGGAGGGCCAAGGGTCAAACCCGTGCGCTCCGCCGCAGCGCCCGCTCGAGTCGCACGCGCCCACGAAGATGACGACCCGCATGCTGCTCGAATACGACGGGACCGATTTCGCCGGCTGGGCGCGCCAGCCTGGGCAGCGCACGGTCCAGGAGGAGGTCGAGAAGGCGCTGCGGATGATCCTGCGCGAGGACGAGCTGCGGCTCACGGTGGCCGGGCGCACCGACCGCGGCGTACACGCCTGGGCTCAGGTGACCTCCTACGAGCACGAGGCGATCGACCCGATGCGCCTGAACGCTGTATTGCCGTTCGACGTCGCCGTGCTGGACTGCACCCCGGCGCCCGACGGCTTCGACGCCCGCCACGACGCGATCTCCCGGACCTACTGCTACCGCGTGCTCAACCGCCGCGCGCGCTCGGTCTGGCTGCAGGGTCGCGCGCTCTGGCACGGCTGGGAGCTCGACCGCGAAGCGCTCGACGCGTGCGCTCGGGCGCTGAAGGGCAGGCACGACTTCACTGCGTTCACCCCGTCCGACGGTTACCACACGCGCTTCGATCGCCACGTCCTCGACGCCGAGTGGCGCGCCGACGGCGACCTGCTCGAGTTCTGGATCACGGCCGACACGTTCATGCGCCAGATGAACCGCGTGCTCGTCGGGACGATGCTCGAGGTCGGCAGCGGCCGGCGCTCGCCCGAGGACTTCGAGAGGTTGCTCTCCGGCGCGCCGCGCCCGCGGGCCGGCCCGACCGCGCCCGCCCACGGGCTTGCGCTGGCCTCCGTGGGCTATCGGGACCGGTGACTATTCTCGAAGCACCACGATGAGAGTGCTGCTCACCAACGACGACGGAATCGACGCCGACGGCCTGCACGCGCTGCGCCGCGCACTGCTCAAGGTTCCCGGCATCGAGTTGGTCGTCATCGCGCCCGACGGCAACCGCTCGGCGATGGCGCGCTCGATCACGACCAACCGTCCGCTGTGGGTCCAGGAGGTCGACTTCGACGACGGCACGACCGGCTACGCGACCGACGGCACGCCCGTCGACTGCGTGCGCCTGGCGAAGCTCGGGCTCGTCGAGGGCTTCGAGGCCGAGCTGATCGTCTCGGGAATGAACCACGGCGCGAACCTCGGCGACGACATCACCTACTCGGGCACGGTCGCGGCCGCGCTCGAGGGCATCGTCCTCGGCCTGCCGGCGATCGCCGTATCGCAGCAGTCGGCCGCGCGCGAGATGGACTTCAGGCTCTCCGAGGAGTTCGACTTCGACGAAGGCGCGCGTTTCGTGGCACGGGTCGTGGAGGAGATCGAGCAGGTCCCGCTGCAGGCGGGGACGCTGCTGAACGTCAACTGCCCGGCTGGCGATGCGCTCGGCGTCGAGATCACGCGCCTTGGCAAACGCATCTACCGCGACGAGCTGACCCTCACCGACACCCAGGCCGGAGGGCGCCGGCGCTACCTCGTGTACGGCCGCGACCACGGCTACCACGACGAGCCGGGAACCGACCTTGCCGCGGTCGCCGCCGGCCGCATCGCCGTCACCCCGCTGCACTTCGACCTCACCGACTCCGCCGGGATGGACGCGCTGGAGCGCCACGACCTCGGCCGGCTGCTCGCGCCCGCGGCCGAGGAGGTTGAGTGACGGCCCGCGAGCGCGCGGCCGAGCTGCGCGAGCAGCTGCACCACCACGAGTACCGCTATTACGTCCTCGACGATCCCGAGATCGGCGACGACGAATACGACGCGCTGCTGGACGAGCTGCGCGCGATCGAGGAGGCCGACCCCGACCTTGTCACCGCCGACTCGCCGACTCAGCGGGTCGGTGGGGCGCCGGTCTCGTCGCTGACGAAGGTCGAGCACGAGATACCGATGCTGTCGCTCGCAAACGCGCGATCGGAGGAGGAGCTGCGGGCGTGGGTCGCGCGCATGCGCGGTCACCTCGCACGCGAGGGGATCGATGATCCCGACTTCCAGTTCGTCGCCGAGCCGAAGATCGACGGTCTGGCGATCTCGCTGCTCTACGAGGACGGCGTGCTCGTGCGCGGCGCGACCCGCGGCGACGGTGAGATCGGCGAAGACGTCACGCACAACCTGCGAACGATCCCGACCATCCCGCTGCGGATCGACGACGCGCCGCCGCTGCTCGAGGTCCGCGGCGAGATCTACATGTCGCTGCAGGATTTCGCCGGCCTGAACGAACGCCGTGCGCAGGCCGGTCAGTCGACGTTCATGAACCCGCGCAACGCGGCCGCCGGGACGATCCGCCAGCTCGATCCCAAGCTCGCGCGGGAGCGGCCACTGTCGATGTGGAGCTACGGCGTCGGGCGTATCGAGGGGGTGCGGTTGCAGTCGCACTGGGAGAACCTGCAGTGGCTGCGCGAGCTTGGCTTCCGCGTCAACGCGGACATCAAGCTGCTCGACTCCGAGGACGAGGTCGTCACGCAGTGCCTGGCCTGGCAGGAGCGCCGCGCCGGCCTGGACTTCGAGATCGACGGCGTCGTCGTGAAGCTGTCCGACCTCGAGCTGCAGCGCCGCCTGGGCGTCTCCGGGCGCGACCCGCGCTGGGCGATCGCGTGGAAGTTCCCACCGACGACCAAGGTCACGACGCTCAAGGACATCATGTGGAACGTCGGCAAGTTCGGCGACCTGCACCCGTTCGCGATGCTCGAGCCGGTGCACGTCGGCGGCGTGACCGTCAAGCTCGCGACGCTGCACAACGAGGAAGACCTCGCGCGCAAGGATCTGCGCCCCGGCGACGAGGTCATCGTCCTGCGCGCCGGCGAGGTGATCCCGCAGGTCATCTCGCCCGCGCCGCACGCCGTCGAGCGTCCGGACCGCGCCGATCCACCCGCGCCGCCGGCGAACTGCCCGAGCTGCGGCACGCCGACGGTCAAACCGCGGGACTCGGTCTTCACGAAGTGCCCCAATCGCGTCTGCCCGGCGCGCCAGTGGCAGCTGCTCAAGCACTACGTCTCGCGCGGGGCGATGGACATCGACGGCCTCGGGGAGAAGCAGGTCGGCGCCCTCCAGCACGAGGGGCTCGTCTCGACGGCCGCCGACCTGTACCGCCTCGTGCCCGAGCAGCTCATGGAGCTCGAGGGCTACGGCGAGGTCTCCGCCCAGCGCACGGTCCAGAACATCGCCGACTCCAAAGAGCGCCCGTTCGGTCGCGTGCTGTTCGCGATCGGCCTCGAGGAGGTCGGGTCGGTCACCGGGCGCAACCTCGCCCAGCGCTTTCGCTCGATCGACAACCTCCTCGCCGCGAGCGCCGAGGAGATCGAGCAGACCTCGGGCGTCGGGCCGAAGATGGCCCGCAAGATCGCCGAGCAGCTCGCGGACGAGCAGATGCGTGCGCTGATCGGCGACCTGCGCCGCGAGGGCGTCCGCATGGAGCTCGAGGGTCCGCCACCCGGCGAGGGACCGCTCGCGGGCAAGACCTTCGTGCTCACCGGCTCGCTCCCGGACCTGACCCGCGAGGAGGCGACCGAACGCATCGAGGCCGCCGGCGGTCGGGTGACCTCGAGCGTGTCGAAGAAGACCGACTACGTCGTCGCCGGCGCATCGCCGGGCTCCAAGCTCGAGAAGGCCGAGCGGCTCGGCGTTGCGGTACTCGACGAGCCGGGGCTGCTGGCACTGCTCCCGTGAAAGGCGTTCAGCGCGAAGCGAGGGCGGGCTGCGGTGCGGTTGCGCCGGAGTTCGGCGCGAGGGCAGGGTCGCCGGTCTCGTCCAGCCGCGCGATTGCCGTGACGATCCGGTCCTGAAGCGCCTGCGCGCCGGAGATGTTGACACGGTTCATGAGCAGCGCGAAGCCCATGTCGCGGCCTGAGACCGTCCTGCAGTAGCCGGCCAGCGTGCTGACGCCGCGCAGCGTCCCGGTCTTCACCTGACAGCCGCCGGACGCGGCCGTGCCGCGCATGCGGTTTGAGACCGTGCCCGTCGAGCCCGGGATTGCCAGCGAGGAGCGAAACGATTGCGCGACAGCCTGGTTGTGCATGCGCTCGAGCAGGCGCACGACCTGGCGCGGCGTCGTGCGGTCCAAGCGCGAGAGCCCGGAGCCGTCGACGATCCGCGGCCGCACGCCGAGGTCGTCGAGCGTGTCACGAACGACATCCGCGCCGGCGCTGCGGGACCCCGTGCCGCCGAGGCGGGCGCCGAGCCCTTTGAGCAGCATCTCGGCGGCGAAGTTGTTGGACGGAACGTTGATGAAGCGCACGAGCTCACCGATGCTGCGCGACGGGACGGCGGCGATCCTGCGGCTCTGCGCGGGCGCGATCCCGCTCGTGCTCGAAGCGCCTGAGCGGACGCCGAGCTTGCGCAGCTGCGCCGCGAAGCGGCCGGCGGCAAAGCGCGCCGCGTCCAGCTGCGCGCGGCCGCGGAAGATGCCGCGGTCGTAGGCGAGCGCGCTCAGCACGCCGCCGAGCTCTGTGTCGTAGCCGGCGCAGCACCCGGAGCGGCGGGGATCGAAGCCGCTCTCGTCGCCGACGATGGCGCCCTCGACGCGCCGGATCCCCGACAGCCTGACGGCGCCGGCGAGCTGGGCGGCGGATGCGTCGCCGAAGAACGGGTCGCCGCCGCCGACCAGCACGAGATCGCCGTGCAGGACGCCGTCAGGGCTCAGGGGCGCCTCGGCGGCCGTGACCGCGGAGGTCTGAAGCGTCGAGGACGGCCCCAGTCGAAGCAGCGCAGCCGCCGTCGTGTAGAGCTTCTGCACCGAGGCCGGAATGCGGACGACGTTCTCGCGCAGGGCGAAGAGCTCCTCGCCGCTGTCCATGTCGCGCACGTACGCGCCGGAGTGCGTGCCGGCGCGGCTCATCTCACGCGCGATTCGCGTCTTCAGCGCGGTTTTGCTGTACGCCCAGGATGGCGCGGCGGTGCCGGCGAGGGCCACGACGAGCACGAGCAGGATCGCCAGAATCCGTGAGCGCATCGGACGCTGAAACAACGCCGCCTGTCCAAAAGGTGCGGTGTCGAGCTGACCGCTGCAGGCGCGCGACGTAGTATCAAGTGATATGGGCAAGGTCGTGAAACTTGAGCCGCAGGCTAAGGATGGGAGCCCCGGCAGGGCCCGCCGGGGTCCCCAGCGGTCCAAGACGGCGCTCGTGCTGGGGGGCGGCGGGTTCACCGGCGGCGTCTACGAGATCGGTGCCCTGCGCGCGCTCGACCTCCTGACCGTCAACCGGACCGTCAACGACTTCGACGTCTACGTGGGCACGAGCGCGGGCGCGTTCGTCGCTGCGATGACCTCCAACGGCGTGACGCCGGAGGAGATGATGCGGGTCGTCGACCATCAGCACCCGACGCCGTTTCCCGATGTCGATCTGGGCAATCTCCTGCGGCCGAACATCGCCGGGTTCGCCAAGAGCGCCGTGACGCTGCCGCTGCGTGGCGCACAGCTCGTGCGCGGTCTGGCGAGCCAGTGGGGCCAGGTCTCTGCGATGGACCTCATCCTCAGCTTCGCAGAGGGGCTTCCGGCGGGTGCCTATTCGGGCGCGGGGGTCGAGAAGTACCTGCGCACGGTGCTCACCAGCGACCCCGCTCGCAGCGACGACTTCCGCAAGCTCGAGCCCGAGCTGTACATCACGGCGACCGACCTGGACACGTGTGAGCGCATCGTCTTCGGGATCGAAGGCTGGAACGACGTGCCGATCTCGACCGCGGTGCGCGCGTCGACGGCGCTGCCGATGGTCTATTCGCCGGTCAAGGTCCGCGATCGCGAGCTCGTCGACGGCGGCATCGTGTCGACGACGAACCTCGACATCGCCGTCAACGCGGGTGCGAAGTTCATCGTCGTGGTCAATCCGCTCGTGCCGTACGTCAACGACTTCAAGACGAAGATCCGGACCCTGAGCGGCGTGCGAACGCGCCATGTGAGCGACATGGGCTTCCCCCAGATCGGCTACCAGGCCTTCAAGATGGTCGCTTACCAGCGCCTGCACGAGATGGCGCGCCAATGGGAGCAGCGCTATCCGGGCGTCGACATCGTCCTGATCGAGCCCGAGCCCGACGACGAGCTGATGTTCCAGACGTCGATCATGAACTTCACGTCGCGCGTCGAGATCGCACGCCACGGCTTCCAGTCGGTCACGACGCAGCTGGCGTTCGGCTACCCGCGATTTCGGGAGATCTGCAAACGCCATGGCATCCAGATCTCGGCCACGCGCGTGCGCAAGGTCATGAAGCACTTCGAGGCCGAGCAGAGCCCGCGCGCCTGGCGCAAGATCCTCGAGCAGACGACCGGTGCGCTCTTGCGCCAGTCCGGCGACCAGGCCGACCGCGGCTAGTTCAGCCGGGCGAAGTTCGCCCGGCGAGTTCGGTCCGGAACCACGCGCGCCCGCGGGAGCGCGGGCGCGGAACCTACTGACGATGCGACTCGACTAGAGCTTGACGGGTTCGGCGCGCTGCTCGGCGTCGAGGCTCGTCAAGAAGAGAAACTTATCGATCCTGCCCTGGAAGATCGGTACCCCCATCTCCATGCACTTGGAGATCACGTCGCGGCGTTCGAGCCCTGCTTCGCGCGCGAGTTCCGTGGGGGTGAGGTGATTGGGCATCGGCAGAAACCCTCCTGAGTGGTTTAGAGCACCTCCAACTTGTACCACCCCGAGTGGACGGGCTCAACGAAAATCCCTAAATCGGGTTCGAAATATCTACGAACTCATGGCGAATTCCGAAGTGTTCGGCGAGCAGGTCGCCAAGTCTTCGAACGCCGAGCGTCTCCGTTGCATAGTGGCCGGCGGCGAGGAAATGGATGTGTTCTTCGTGTGCTTGGGTCATCACGCGCTCGGCGGGCTCGCCCGTGATGAAGGCGTCGTGACCGGCCAGGACGGCATCGGGTAGGTAGTCCGCGCCTGCTCCCGACACGATCCCGACGCAGCGCACGCGCTCGGGACCCGACAGGAACGCCAGCGGTTCGCGCTCGGTTAGCTCGCGCACGCGTGCGACAAGCTGCTCCGCGCTGATGCCATCGCCAGCGAACCGGCCGGCGACGCCGATCGGCATGCCCTTGTGGATCGCGAACGGCTCTCGCTTCGTGCAGCCGAGAGCCTCCGCGATGAGCGCGTTGTTGCCGACCTCGAGGTGGCCGTCGAGCGGCAGGTGGTAGGCGGCGAGCGCCATGTCGTTGTCGAAGAGCAGCTGCAACCGGCGCTTGGAGGAAGGCGTGAGGGCAAGCGGCGCGCGATCCCAGAAGATGCCGTGGTGGACGAGAACGAGGTCGGCGTCGTGCTCGGCCGCGCGTTCGAACAGCTCCGCGCTGGCAGATACGCCGGTAACGACGGTTTCGATCCGCTCCGGTCCGGGAACCTGCAAACCGTTCGGCCCGTAGTCGATGAACGAGCCCGGCGACAGGAGCTCGTCGAGGTAGGCGAGCATGTTGAGCAGCACCGCGGTGAACGGTACAGTTCACCGCTCGATGCCGGGACCCCAAGCGCAGGACGCGCCGCGGGGAGGGGATACAAGTCGATGGGGGATTGATGTCGGCTCTGGATGTCGTCACCAGGGCAACTGATCAGGGCAGGGACGATCTCGGTCTCGTCGCGGGCGTACGAGCGGGCGACGACCGCGCCTTCGAATTGCTGTTCGTGCGTTACCAGCCGCCGATCGCGGCCTACGTGCGCGGGATGGTCACCGACCGCGGCCGCGCCGAGGACATCACGCAGGAGATCTTCATATCGGCGCTGCGACGCATCCGTGCGACCGACACCGAGATCGCCTTCAAGCCGTGGATCCACGAGATCGCGAGGAACGCCTGCATCGACGCCTTCCGCCGCGCGCGAAGCAGGGACGAAGTCTCCTTCGACGCCCAGGACGCATTCGCCGCCGGCTTCGGCACGCTCGCCGAGCCGGGGGCCACACCGCACTCGGTGGTCGAGGGCAAGGTCGCGTTCGACAACCTCTGCGGCGCGATCGGCGGGCTCGCGCCGAGCCATCACGAGATCCTCGTCATGCGCGAGTTCGAGGGGCTGTCCTATGACGAGATCGGAGAGCGCCTGGGCCTGAGTCGCGCGGCCGTGGAAAGCACGCTGTCTCGGGCACGACGGCGCTTGAGCCAGGAGTACGAAGAGCTTGTCAGCGGCGAGCGCTGCTTGCGCGTCCAACGGATCGTCGATGCCGGCGGCGCGAGCTCGGCGAGCCTGCGCGACCGGCGTCGCCTGGCGCGCCATCTTGCCCACTGCCAGCCCTGCAGGCGTTATGCGGGCCTGGCGGGCCTCGATGTCGATGCGGTCGCCAGACGGCCCGGGGCTGCTGCGGCTGCGACCGCGGCGCGGATCGCCGCGTTCGCGCCGCTGCCGCTGTTCGTTCGCCGGCGCTCCGGCGCTGAGGAGGCCAGTCAGCTGCTCGGCCAGCAGGGCGCCGCGCCGGTTGGGCAGTGGACCCCCAGCGTCGCGGGGATTATGGACCCGACCGTGGTCGCCGGATGGACGAAGGCCATCGCGACGGCCGCGACGGTCGCCGTTGCGGGCGTAGGCGCCGGTGCCGCGATGACGGAGCGCGAGGGCTTGCAGGGGTTCATCGGACGGGCTCCGCCGATCGTGTCGGGGCCGGCGGCGACGGGATCCGGCCAAGCGGGGAACGGCGGCGTCGGGGGGCTGCGCAGCTCGGTGAACCGGGCCGGCGCGCGATCCGGGGTCGTGCGGGTCAAGCCGGCCGCGAGGCACGCTCGTGGACGTCCCGAGGCCGCCGCGCGCGTCGCGGCAGGGCGGGCCCACGGCTCCGTTCCGGTAGTGCAAGCCGGCGATCCCGGCGTCACGTCATGGAGCCCGGGAGCGGCGCCCGCGGTACGCGAGCGCGATTCGCTTGCCAAGAAGAAGATCAAGGCCATCATCGACAGGCTCGACCTGACGCCAGCGCGCACCTCGCCCGTGACCGGCGGTAACGCGGGCGTTCCGACCGGCGGGGACGGTGAAATACCGCGAAGCGGGCGCGACCGGCCGGTCCGCAGGCTGATCGACAAGCTGCGTGACGCCGGCGGCAGCGCCGACGCGGGCGCCCGTGACGCCCCGACGCAGGGCGCGGATTCCGCCCCCCAGGGGCTCCCGGGCCCGCTCCCGACGCCACCCGCGGCCCCGGATTCCGCCGCGGCGCCGCCCGCGCCGGCAAGTGTTCCGGCCGCTCCCAATTCGACCGTGGTTGCCGATACCGTTTCGGACGTGTCCGCGGCCCTCACCTCCCCGCTGCCCCCGGCACAACAGCCGTCTTGACCGCGCCTGGCGGGGATGGCGAGCTCGAGCCATTCACCGACACCGCCCTCTACGCACTGGGCGCCTACTTCGCCGACCGCCATCCCGAGCTCATGGACGATGTCGTCCGCCAGGCCCAGCGCATCGAGGATGTCGGCGCCGAGCGCTACGCCGAGCAGGAGGGCGTCACGCTCGAAACCGCCCTCCAGACGCTCATCACCGGCCTCGCCGTCCGCTACTACCGGGCGGTCGCCGGATCGTCGTGAGATAATCACCGGGCATCGGGGCGTGGCGCAGCCTGGTAGCGCGCACCGTTCGGGTCGGTGAGGTCCCCGGTTCAAATCCGGGCGCCCCGATACAGGACCGACCGCAGGGGACCAACCCGGGGTTCCGCGGTTTCATGCCAGCAGCGTCGCGGCTGCGCTCGGCCACAGTTGGTCGGGCGGTGCCTGCGGCGCTGCGCCGGCCCACGGCCGTGGGCCGGCGCGTGCGTTTCAAGCGAGACGGTCGAGCTGCCAGCCTTCGTCATCGATGACGCTCCACAGCTCAAGCGCGTAGCGGCTGCCCCTGAGTCGCTCGATGATCGCTTGGCTGGTGCCGGGGGAGCACTGCAGCAAGATGCCGCGCAGCCCCGATCGAGGCCGGCCGACTACGACTTCGAGGTGCTCGAGGTACTGCTCGATCTGGTCGGGACCGTCCGCGAGGGTCACTGCTCGCTTGGCTTCTCCGACCACATCGCCTGCGATGAGATCCACGCGGCCTGCGGTCCCAAGAACACGCTGACGGGATGGCGCGTGGGGGAAGCGAAGTTCCTGCCACAGGTGCCGTCGAGACGCGACCTCGGCTTCGATGAATGCCTCCGGCAGCAGTCCGTGGAGGCCGGTCCAGATGATGGGTGTCTCGTGGTAGTCGGGCTCATCGAGCGGCACCTCCGTGGCACGCAGACCGCCTGCCACCTCGGCCAACGCCTCTGCGATGTCTCGTCCAAGCCTCTCGGCGAACCATGCAGCGCCTTGATGCCTCGAGCATCAAATCGCGACGCAGTCCGCTCGTCCGCGAGCAAGGTGGAGCGGTCGACCGGCGCGGTCAGTCGCTCGACGCAACCCCATCCCAGATATGAGCTTCCCCGTTGGCCGATCCATCCAGCGAAGGTCACGATTCCGGCGACAGCCCCGCCGGACCAGATCAGCTGCCGAACGTGTGACGGCGTGTCCATGAGGCAAGGGAGCCATTCACCGACCAGGACGGCGTCGTTGTCGTCGCGCCCGTCGCCGCCCGTCCAGTTGAACGAGTACCACGCAGCAAGCTGGCTGGGCAGCTCGCTGCTCAGTTGCGGCACGACGACCGCGGTGGATGGCTCCCGCGCAACGAGGTCGAGCCAGTCCTCGCGGGCGCACGTCGCCAGCGATGGCGTCGCTTCCACACCTACCGCCAACAAGGCCGCCTCGATGTCGCTCCGTGCGCGTGCCGTCAGCTTGGATCTTCCGAAGGCGGCCGCCACGACGCGGGCACGCCTGCGGGCCCTCTTTCGATCGCACACCCAACCGCGAAGCTCTGCCGCCGCGGTCATGTCTGATACTGAAACCGACATCCGACGAGCACGCTCCCGATCGTGCGAATTGCAACAGGCACCGCGTCGTGATCGATGCGCGACGAGGTAGCCGTCCCTCGGGTCTCGGCATGCGAACGATCGCCGGGCGAGCCCGGCGCGGCATCCGTAGACGACAACCGTGGACGGCACGCCCGGAGCTGGCTACCGTGTTGGCATGGCGATCGATGTTGCGCGTCTTCCCGCTGAGGCCGAGAAGCTTGGTGAGCTGACACCGAGTGAGCGTGCGGTGCTGCCGTTGGTGGTGGAGGGGCTTGGATCGAGGGAGATCGCGCAGCGGTTGGGCATCGCCGAGTCGATCGTGTACCTCACGATCGCGGATCTCCTCCGTGCTCTGGAGTTCACGCCGCCGAATTGGGATGCCGACGACATCCATGCGCGGGCCGGCACTCGGCCTGCGTCGCCCGCTGAGATTGAGCGCTTCCACAAACAGTTCGGCCCGTTTGCCAGCGACGATGAGGGATGACGCGGCGTGCCGCCGGCTGGCGGGCGTGCGGGCGTCTGCTTCGACGAGCGGGCGTTCGAGGAGGATGTCGGCCGGCTGAGCCCGGCTGGACGTCTTGTGCTTGCTCGAGCTCGCGGACGAGTTCGAGCGCGACGGCATCCCGCTTGAGCTTCTGCGCGCATGTCAGGGCGAGCACGAGTCGGGGACGAGCCTGCCGGGTTGCCTCAAGGTCTACCTTCCCGACTGGCACGGGCAGTGGCGGATGGTCTTCCAGCTCTCGGTTGGGGACGCCGGAGCGGTACTGGTCTACATCGCCGCTGGAATCGGGCATCAGCCGCGAGGTGCGACTGCCCCGGACGCCTACCAGATCGCACACCGCCGACTTCATGGACGGTGGCCGCGTCGTGGATAGGCGGCGACGGCGACGCTGTTGACCCTCACGCGGTCGACAGGTACCGTCTGGCTTCTAGCCGCGTGGGCGTGCGCTGACCGTTAGGTCGCATGCTCAGTGCAGCAGGCCGATTTGTCCCGGAGCCGCGGGCAGTTGAACCGATCGCCCCGATAGCAGGGTCGTTGAGTCGCGGCGCGCGCGTTGTCAGCTACCGAACGCCGATCTCTTGCGGTACGTTCCGAAGCGATGGACGACAGCCGCAGTACACGTCACGCGGCGCCGACCACGCGCGTTGCGACGAAGGCCGAACGACGTGCAGCCCGGGCTTCGGTCGGCGCTTACCACGGGGCCGAGCTTGCGGCGCTCATCGGACATGTTCGTGACGGTCTGGTGCGGTATGACGCCGGCGAGATCGACGCCTTCGAGTTCGACGAGCTCCCGCACCAGTACAAGCGCGCCACACAGAAGCTGTGGGGTTTCTGCAGCGGTTCGGGCGCGCACGTCGAGACGGCCGCCAGGACACTCGAATGGCTGCGCGAGCAGGACGACCTGCCTGACTGGTGGGCCGCCGGCGAACCTCGATCGCATGCATGACGCGCGACCGATGGTGGACGACGCCAAATCGGTAGCATCTCGGTTGCGCCGATCTGGAAAACACCTCGATTAGCAGCCTGTTTCTCACGTCTTGAACCGATCGCCCCGAATTACATGCGAGAATCCGGTCGACGCAGACCCGCGGCACGACGGACCCCTCAAGCGATCGAGAAGATTCTCGGGGCCGTAGTGCGGGAACTGCGGTCAGAAGATGACTGAACGCCGACCCACGCCTCAGCGTTCGCGCGCCTCTCAGCCGGCGGCTGCGCGCGAGGTTGCGGCGATGTCCGCAAGGCACCTGGCGCGGCGGTCGACAATCTCGACGATGAGGTAGAACACGTCAGCATCCCAGCCGAGCGAGACGAGCTCGGTTCGAGCTGTACGGACGGCACCCGGCGCATCAGCGGCTTACGGTCCTCACCGCCTGACCATCACACCGGGACTGCCCGAACGCGACATCCTCCGACGGGACAGGCGCTTACTGCGTGATGACCCTCGCCCTGCGTCCACGCGTGAAGAAGTAGTAGGCCCATCGGACGAGCACGACCGCAGGGTTCTCGAAGCCGATCAGATAGAAGATGTGGACGGTCACCAGATCACCCAGGCCAGGAGCCCGCTGGCACGGGCGCCGCGCACCTCCGCGACCGCCCGCGCCGGTTGATCGTCGCCAGCTGACCCTTGTCGCGATAGCGAAACGGTGGCGTCGAGCGCCCCTCCAGGCGATTGGCGGATGAGGCGGGCTGCGTAGCGCCCCTCTTGCATCGCCACCGGTGCCAGCCCGGGCAGCGTGCCAATCGTGCCGCTGCGGGCGTCGCGTACGCGAACCATGTCGCCGATTGCCACGATCTCCGGATGCCTCGACGGCGACGCGGCCGGATCGGTCGAGGCCTGTCGTGGAGCGCTCGGCCAGCGCCGCCGCCAGCGGCGAGGCCGTGACTCCGGCGGCCCAGATCACGGTCCCCGTCGCCACACGCTCGACGCTCCCCAGCGGGCCGCGGATCTCACGCCGTCCGTGTCGACGCCGACCACGGTTCGAGCAACCAGTGGCGTCACGCCGAGCTCCCTCAGCGAACGCGCTGCGCGCTCAGACGACGGCGCCGGAAACCGACTGGAGCAAGCGCGACCCGGCTTCCACCAGCAGGACCCGCGCTTCCGCGCGGGCCGATGGAGCGGAAGTCGTCCGGGAGCGTGTCGCGCGCGAGCTCCGCGATCTGGCCGGCCACCTCCACGTCCGTGAGACCGCCGCCCACGACCACGAACGTCAACCAGCGATCGCGCGCCGCGGCGTCGTGCTCGACCTCCGCGCGCCTCGAACGCCTTCAGGATCCGCGACCGTACCCGCAGCGCGCTGTCCAGCGACTTGACCTCCAGTGCCACGTCACGCCACTCGTCGTGTCCGAGATACGAGTACCTGGATCCGCCGGCGACGATGAGCGTGTCGTATGGGACGGTACGGGGCGCCGCGCCGTCGACCGCGGGTTGAAGGATCACCAGGCGTCTTTCGAGGTCCAGGCCCGTCACCTCCCGCCATCACGACCCGGACCCGGCGCTGCCGTCGAAACACAGCCCGCAGCGGCTCGGCGATCTCGTCCGGAGAGAGCGTGCCGGTCGCCACCCGGTAGGTCAGGGGCAGGAACAGGTGGTAGCTGTTGCGATCCACGAGGGTGACGTCGACGGCGGCGCCACGCGGCCTTTTGACGGCCTCCAGCCCGGCGAATCCTCCGCCCACGACGATGACGCCGGTGACGTCCTGCATGTCCTGCTGGCGATGCTCGGCGCCGGCCGGCGTGCTCGCGCTCTGCGACTGCGCCGGGTCAGCGGGCTGCTTCGTCAAGACCTGCTCAGGTGTCGGCGCCGGCAAGGTGGCGCAAGAACCAGTCGCGCGCGAGCACCGCAACGAGCTCGAGCGCGCCCGGTTCCTCGAACAGGTGGCCGGCCGCCGGCACGATCTCCAGCCGCGCGCGATTGCGGGGACTGCCGGCGCGAATCCGACTCCGTCCCGCCTCTCGGTTGCAACCTGCTGGGACATGGCTGGCTATACGCCGAACGGGTAGGTGTCCGGCAGCTCGCCGCCGTCCCATACGCTGGTGCGCTCCAGCGGTTCCAGCGCGGTTGTCTCGTCGAAGTGGACGACGGCGTCGAACTGATCGGCGAGGCGGGCGTGGAAATAATGTGAGATGCGCTCGGTCTGGGGCTGGTAGACGACGCCGATCGCGCGTTCCAGCCGACGCCCGTGCAGTCCCGTGGGGTCGAGCAGGAACGCGGCGCTGTCCTGTTCGTGCAGTAGCTCTTCCCAGCTGCCGGGCAGCGCGCGGCGGACGTTCTTGCGCTCCGCCGGTCCGCCCCATGCCGAGGCCGCGGTCACCGTGCCCGTGTACGTCGTGAAGCCGAGCAGTAGCGCCTGTTCGCCGTGGCGTTCGCGCACGAGCTGGCCGACGTTCAGCTGGCCGGCCTGCCAGAGTTCGGTGGCGCGGTTGTCGCCCAGGTGCGAGTTGTGCTCCCACACGGCGACCTTCGTGCGGCCGCTCGCGCGCTCCAGGTGGGCGGTGAGCTCCTCCAGTGTCTCGGCCATGTGGCGATCGCGCAGGTTCCAGCTCTGCACGCCGCCGCGAAACATCGCGCGGTAGTAGCGCTCGGCATTGACGACCAGGCGCGCGTTCTGCTCGGCGTAGAAGTGCTCGTCGGGGTTGACCTGCCCGTTGCCCCGCACGAGCGCGGCGGTCCGGTCGCGCAGCTCGACGAGCTGCTGGACCGCCTGCTCCTCGCACGGCTCGGCACCGGCCATCCCGGCCTCGTAGGCGTACACCTGCGGGTCGCGGCCAAACTGGTCAAAGCACGCGTAACGCTCCCGCGCGCGCTGGGCCGCCTCCGGATCGACCTCATCCAGGTACGCCACGACGGCATCCATCGACGCGTGCATGCTGTAGAGATCGAGTCCGTAGAAGCCGACCTTCGGCACCCCATCGGCCAGCGCGTCGTTGAACTCCCGCAGCCACTGCACGAACTCGGCGACGACCGTGTTGCGCCACATCCAGACCGGGAAGCGCCGGAAATCCGACAGCGCTTGATCGGCGCTGTCGTCGTCGCGAGCGCCGCGCACGTAACGGTTCACGCGGTACGCGTCCGGCCAGTCGGCCTCGACTGCCACCGCCGTATAGTCGCCCTCGGCGATCAGCCGCTTGGTGATCTCCGCGCGCTCGCGGTAGAACTCGTGCGTCCCGTGCGACGCCTCCCCGAGCAGGAAGAACCGCGTTCCTGCACCGCGCTGGATGAGCGAGTCGTAGTCGCCGGTCGTGCCCATGAGCGCATGAAGCTCAAGCTGAGCGCGCGCCGGGGGTGGCCGATGGGCACGGTCTAGGAGCGCCCGGACTTCCTCGTCGCTGGTCTGCGAGAAATCCTCATACCAGGCACCGACGCCCCGCAACGGCTGGGGCGTGCTCAGGCACACGACCTCGTCAGCCAGCTTCCCGAGCGCCTCGCACACTTCCGGGTCGGCGACAGGGACGGCGACGACGATCTTCGCCGGGTCGTCCTGCTGGATCGCTTCGACGGCCGCCTGCATCGTCGAACCGGTCGCCAGGCCGTCGTCGACCAGGATCACCGCCCGGCCGGCGATCTCGGGCGGCGGCCGGCCTTCCCGGTAGACGCGCTCGCGTCGGTCAAGCTCGCGGCGCTCCTTGGCGTCGATCGCTTCGATCCACTCGGCCGGCAGCCCGAGCGATTCGATCAGCCGCGTGTTCAGCACGCGCGTGCCGCCCGTCGCGATCGCGCCGAGCGCCAGCTCCTCATGACCGGGAACGCCGAGCTTGCGCACCAGGAACACATCCAACGGAGCATCCAGCGCGCGGGCCACCTCGAACGCGACGGGCACACCACCGCGCGGAAGGGCCAACACGATCACGTCGTCACGCCCGGCGTACTCGCGCAACCGCTCCGCGAGAAGCCGGCCAGCTTCCGCTCGATCCCTGAACCGTGTGAATGTCGCCACGTCTCGTTCCTCAGCCGCTCCAACACAACCGTAGTGCGGACGCGCGTACACGCAAGAGAACCGGTTAATCGTGTTGCGTGCAGCCGTTGTTGTCCTACGTCTGATCTTGCTGGCAGGCGCGGTCGATGCGACACGACATGGACGTCCAGTGACGGTTTGCAAAACCGCCACCGCGGGCAATGCGCGCAACTCCGGTGACCAGATCCGAAGGGAGAAGACGAGATGGGTGGCATCGTCGGCACGCCATGCGCGTCCTAGGTGTGAACGCCGTCTTCCACGATCCGGCGGCGGCGCTGATCGTGGACGGCGTCACCGTGGCCGCTGCCGAGGAAGAGCGCTTCAGCCGGCGCAAGCACGGCAAGGCGCCGGTGCCGTTCTCGACATGGGAGCTGCCCGAGCAGGCCATGACCTGGTGCCTGGCATCGGCAGGCCTGACTCCCGAGGACATCGATGCGGTCGCCTACTCATACGACCCGTCGCTTGCGCCGTCGTCAGTCGGTGACGTCACGCAGGAGAGCTGGGAAGGGCTGCGCACGCTATTCGTGCAACGCGCCCCGCTGTTTTTGAGGACGGCGATGCCGGGGTTGGACCCTGCCTGCGTGCGCTTCGTGCCGCATCACGTGGCGCACGCCGCCTCGGCGCACATGGCCTCGCCGTTTGACTCCTCCGCCGTTCTGGTGACTGACGGCCGAGGTGAACGTGCGTCGTCGCTGGCGGGACGCTATCGCGGCGGCGACCTGGAGGTGCTCGCCACCCAGGAGCTTCCGCATTCGCTGGGCCTGGTCTACGAGGAGCTGACGGCCCACCTCGGCTTCCGGCGCTCCAGCGACGAGTACAAGGTCATGGCGATGGCGTCCTACGGGGAGCCGCGATTCCTCGACGCCTTCCGCAAGCTCCTGCGCTGCAGCGGCGACGGCGGCTTCGTCGCCGAGTCCGTCGACTGGGGGCGCTTCGCACGTCCGCTGGCTAGCGGCGGCGAGGGCTGGGCGGAGGATCACGCCGCGCTCGCGGCAACCGTCCAGCGGCGCCTCGAGGAGGTGCTGCTCGAGCTCTGCGCCTGGCTGCACGAGCGCACCGGCGAGCGGCGGTTGACGATGGCCGGCGGAGTGGCGCTGAATTGCGTGGCCAACGCGCGCCTGCTGCGCGAGGGTCCGTTCGAGGAGATCTGGGTTCAGCCCGCGGCGGGCGACAGCGGCACCGCGCTGGGCGCGGCCATGCACGTCGCGCATGAGCTCGGCGACGATGTGCAGCCGATGGGCAGCGCGGCCCTCGGACGCGGCTGGGACGACGGCGAGCTCGCCGACTGGCTGAATCGCGCGGACGTACGCTACGAACGCCCCGCCGACATCGCCGACGTCGTCGCCGAGACGCTCGCCGCCGACGGCGTCGTGGCGTGGTTTCAGGGCCGCTCTGAGTTCGGCCCGCGTGCGCTTGGCCACCGCTCGCTGCTGGCCGATCCGCGCCGCCGCGCCAACCTCGAGCGGCTCAACGACGTCAAGGGCCGCGAGCAGTTCCGCCCGGTCGCCCCGATGGTCCTCGCCGAGCGTGCCCCGGAGATCTTCAGCGGCCGTCAGCCATCGCCGCACATGCTGTTCGTACATGATGTCGACGCGCAGTGGCGCGAGCGGATCCCAGCCGTCGTGCATGTCGACGGCACCGCGCGGATCCAGACCGTCGACCGCTCGCTGGAGCCGCTCGTCGCACGCATGCTGGAGGCGTTCGAGGCGCGCACCGGTGTTCCGCTGGTGGTCAATACGTCGCTGAATACCGCTGGCCGGCCGATGGTCGACGATCCGCGCGACGCGCTGGAATGCTTCGGCTCGGCGCCGGTCGACCTGCTCGGGATCGGCCCATACGTGGTTCGTCGCGAACGGTCGCGCGGACGCGGGTGGTCGAACGGGAGGCCGCGGGCATGAGCTCGTACGACCTCGTTGTCCCGACGTCGGGCCGCGCGACGCTCGACGTGCTGCTCGTCGCCCTGGCGGGCGACGGCGGACCGCTGCCCGAGCGGCTCCTGATCGTCGACGACCGACCCGCCGGGTGTCCGCCGCTGCGGCCGCGAGTGCCTGATCTGCTGTCCGACCGCACGCACGTCTTGCGCAGTGCAGGGCGCGGGCCGGCGGCGGCGCGCAACGCAGGCTGGCGCGCGAGTGGGGCCGCCTGGGTGGCGTTCCTCGACGACGATGTCGTCCCACTCGCGGGATGGCGGGAAGCGCTCGCCCGGGACCTGGCCGGGCTGGCGCCGCGCGCCGGCGCCTCGCAGGGCGCCATCAGCGTTCCGCTGCCCGACGATCGCTGGCCGACGGACTGGGAGCGCAACGTCGCGGGGCTCGAAGGCGCGCGCTGGGCGACCGCGGACATGGTCTACCGGCGCAGCGCGCTCGCTGCTCTCGGAGGCTTCGACGCGCGCTTCCCGCGCGCGTATCGCGAGGACACCGACCTCGGCCTGCGCCTGGTTCAGCGCGGCTGGGAGATCGTCCGTGGAGCCCGCCGGGTGTTGCATCCCGTCGGCGAGGCGGGCGACTGGGTGTCGCTGCGCAAGCAGGACGGCAATGCCGACGACGCGCTGATGCGCCGGCTGCACGGCCCCGGCTGGCGGCGTCCCGCGGGCGCGCCGCGCGGCCGGCTCGCGCGCCATGCCGGCACGGCGGCGGCGGGCGCCACCGCGATCGGTCTGGCCGTGGTGCAGCGCCCGCGCGCCGCGAGCGTGGCGGCCGCTGCCTGGGCAGTCGGCACCGGCGAGCTGGCGTGGGCACGGATCGCGCCGGGGCCGCGGACGGCGGCGGAGTTGCGGCGGATGCTCGTGACGAGCGCTGCGATGCCGTTCGTCGCCTGCTGGCAACGGGCGCGCGGTGAGCTGCGGGCGCGACGCCTCGTGGTCGAGCGTCCCGGGCCGGCGCCCGAGCGGCCGGCGGCGGTGCTCGTCGACCGCGACGGGACGCTGCTGCGCGACGTCCCGTACAACGGCGACCCGGATCGGGTCGAGCCGCTGCCGGGCGTGCTCGCCGGACTGGAGCGCTTGCGCGGCGCCGGCGTTCCCGTCGCGCTCGTGTCCAACCAGAGCGGGATCGCTCGCGGCCTGCTCGCCAGCGCTGACGTGGACGCCGTCAATCGCCGCGTACAGGAGCTGCTGGGGCCGTTCGACGCGGTGCTCGTCTGTCCGCACGGCCCCGGGGAGGGCTGTCGCTGCCGCAAGCCGGCGCCCGGCCTCCTGCTCGACGCCGCACGGCGCCTGGGCGCCGCGCCGGGTCGCTGCGCGATGATCGGTGACATCGGCGCCGACGTCGAGGCGGCCGCCGCAGCCGGCGCGCGACCGGTGCTCGTGCCCACATCCGTCACGCGTGCCGAGGAGGTTGACGCGGCGCCCGAGGTCGCGCCGACACTCTGCGCCGCGGTCGACCTGCTGCTCGCCGGCGCGCCGCCAGAGCCGGCCGCAGCGCCGGCGGCCGACGGCGCGGAGGCGGTGGCATGACCGCGCCGCGCGTGCTCGTCGCTCGGCTGGACAACGACGGCGACGTGCTGCTCGCAGGCCCCGCGATCCGCGCGGTGTCGGCCGGCGCGGCCCACGTCACGCTGCTGTGCGGGCCGCGCGGCAGCCAGGCCGCGAAGCTGCTGCCCGGCGTGGACGAGACCCTCGTGTATCGCGCCGAATGGATCGATCCCGAGCCGCGCGCCGTCGACCGCGACCGCACCCTCGCGCTCGTGCAGCGGCTGGCCGCCGGGCGCGTCGACGAGGCCCTCGTCCTGACCTCGTTTCATCAAAGCCCGTTGCCGCTGGCGCTGCTGCTGCGCCTGGCCGGCGTGCAGACGATCGCCGCGATCAGCGAGGACTACCCGGGCTCGCTGCTCGACGTCCGCCACCGCGTCGCCGGCGACCTGCACGAGGTGCAGCGCGCCCTGTCGCTGGTGGCGACGCTCGGCTACCGGCTGCAAGACGGCGACGAGGGGGCGCTCGAGGTGCGCGCTGTCGCGCGTCCGCCATGCTCGCTGCCGCGCGAGTTCGTCGTCGTGCATCCTGGCGCGTCCGTGCCCGCGCGCGCCTGGGCGCCCGAGCGCAATGCGGCGCTCGTGCAGGCGCTCGCCGACGCCGGCCGCCACGTCGTCGTCACGGGCGGTCCCGACGAGACCGAGCTGTGCGCGCGCGTCGCCGGTCCGCCCCGCGCCGAGGTGTTCGATCTTGGCGGGCGCACGACGCTTGGCGAGCTGGCCGGCGTGCTGGCGCGCGCGGCCTGCGTGGTCGTCGGCAACACCGCGCCCGCCCACCTGGCCGCGGCGGTCGGCACCCCGGTCGTCTCGCTGTACGCACCGACGGTCCCAGCGGGGCGCTGGCGGCCGTGGCGCGTCGCGCACGAGCTCCTGAACGTGCGGGTGCCATGCGCGGGCTGCCGCGCGCGCAGCTGTCCCGTCGAGGGTCATCCGTGCCTGTTGGGCGTGTCCGTCGGCGAGGTCGTCGCGGCCGTCAACCGGCTGGCAATTCGCAGCGAGGCGCTGGTGGCATGAGGGTCCTGCTGTGGCACGTACACGGCTCCTGGACGACCGCGCTCGTTCAGGGCGATCACGACTACATCGTCCCGCTCGTCGACGGTCGCGGCCCGAACGGCCGCGGACGAGCGCAGACGTGGGAGTGGCCGGACCGCGTGGTGGAGCGAACGCCAGAGCAGCTCGCCGACGAGCCGTTCGACGTCGTGCTACTGCAGCGACCCCACGAGCTCGAGCACCTCTGCGAGGACTGGACCGGCCGGCGCCCCGGAGGCGACGTCCCGGCGATCTACGTCGAACACAACGCTCCCCAGGGACGGATCATGGAGATGCGCCATCCGGCGGCCGACCGCGACGACCTGGTCGTATGCCACGTGACGCACTTCAACCACCTGTTCTGGGATTGCGGCACGACACTCACGCGCGTGGTCGAGCACGGGATCGTGGATCCTGGCGAGCGCTACACCGGCGAGCTGCCGCGCGCCGCCGCGGTCATCAACGAGGCCCCCCGCCGCGGCCGGGTCACCGGCACCGACCTGCTGCACCGCCTCGGCGAGGCGGCGCCGATCGACCTGTTCGGTATGGACGCCCTCAACATCTCGCCTCCGACGCGCGGGATCGACGACGTGCCCCAGGACCGGCTGCACGACGAGATGGCGCGCCGGCGCGTCTACCTGCACCCGATCCGCTGGACGTCGCTGGGGCTGTCGCTGATCGAGGCGATGCAGCTCGGCATGCCCGTGGTCGCGCTGGCGACGACGGAGGCGCCCGATGCGGTTCCCGCGGCGGCCGGCGTCGTGTCGACGCGGGTGGACACGCTGCGCGACGCGCTCGCCGGCTTCGTCGCCGACGCCGACCGCGCCGCGGAGGCCGGGCGCGCGGCGCGGCGGGCGGCGCTGGAGCGCTACGGGCTCGAGCGCTTTCTGGACGACTGGGACGCCCTGCTCGACGAGGTGGCCGCATGAGGATCGCGATGGTCAGCGAGCACGCCTCCCCGCTCGCCGCGCTCGGCAGCGTGGATGCCGGCGGCCAGAACGTGCATGTCGCCGCGCTGTCGGCGGCGCTCGCCCGCCGCGGCCACGATGTCGTCGTCCACAGCCGGCGCGACAGTCCGGAGCTGCCCCGGCGTGTGCGGCTGGGTGCCGGGCTCGAGGTCGACCACGTCGAAGCCGGCCCGCCGCAGGAGATTCCCAAGGACGGCCTGCTCACGTTCATGGACGCGTTCGCCGACGACCTCGCCCGGCAGTGGGCCGCCGACCGGCCCGACGTCGTACACGCCCACTTCTGGATGTCCGCGCACGCCGCCCTGGCGGCGGCGCGTCCGCTCGGCATCCCCGTCGTGCAGACCTTCCACGCGCTCGGCGTCGTCAAGCGCCGCTACCAGGGCGACAAGGACACGAGTCCGCCCGAGCGCCTCGGCATCGAGCAGGAGATCGTGCGGCGCGCCGACCGGCTCGTGTGCACGTGCACGGACGAGGCGTTCGAGCTCGTCCGGCTCGGTGCCGACCGCTCGCGGCTCGTCGTCATTCCCTGCGGCGTCGACCTCGAACGCTTCACACCCGACGGTCCGCGCAAGCCGCGCCGCAACGGGCGCTCGCGGCTGCTGTGCGTCGGGCGGCTCGTCGAGCGCAAGGGGATCGGGAACGTCATCACGGCACTGCGAGAGCTGCCTGCCACCGAGTTCGTCATCGCCGGCGGCTCCGAGCACGACCGTCTCGAATCCGACCCCGACGCGCGTCGGTTGGTCGAGCTCGCGCGCCGCGAGGGGGTCGCGGACCGCGTCGACCTGCGCGGCCGCGTCTCGCGCGACGAGCTGCCGGCGCTGCTGCGCTCCGCGGACGTGCTGGTGACCGTGCCCTGGTACGAGCCCTTCGGGATCACGGCGCTGGAGGCGATGGCATGCGGCGTTCCGGTCGTGGCCAGCGCCGTGGGCGGCCTGATCGACAGCGTCGTCAACGAGGTCACGGGCCTGCACGTCCCGCCGCGCGACCCCGAGCGGCTCGCCGACGCGCTGCAGACGCTGCTCGCCGCCCCGCGACGCCGGGCGCAGATGGGCAGGGCTGGCGTGCGACGCGCGCGTCAGCTGTATGGCTGGAACCGGATCGCGGCCTCGACGCTCGACGTCTACCGCCCGCTTGCCGGTGCGGAGTCGACGCCAGCCCGGCGGCGGTCGGCGCGCTTTGCCCGCGGATCGGGCCCGACCGACCACATCGCCGAGCTCGTCGCCGCGCTGGCGCGCCTGCGGCCCGAGCTCGAGCGCGCCCAGGGCTGGGGTGACCAGCTCGCCGAGCGCCTGCTCGCCGGCGGGCGCCTGCTGGTCGTCGGCAACGGTGGCAGCGCGGCCCAGGCCCAGCACCTCACCGCCGAGCTGGTCGGGCGCTTCGAGGACGAGCGCCAGCCGCTGAGCGCCATCTGCCTGCACGGCGACACGTCGTCGCTGACGGCGATCTGCAACGACTACGGCGCGGAGGAGGCGTTCGCCCGTCAGGTGCGTGCCCACGGGCGGGCGGGCGATGTGCTGCTCGCGCTGAGCACCTCCGGCCGCAGCGCCAACGTCCTGGCGGCCGTGGAAGCGGCACGCGCCCTGGGGATGACGACCTGGACGCTGAGCGGCGCTGCGCCCAACCCGCTGGCCGACCGCTGCGACGAAGCGATCTGCCTAGACGCCGTGCGCTGTGCGACCGTGCAGGAGCTGCATTTGGTGGCCGTTCACGTGCTCTGCGGTGCGGTGGACCGCGCCGCGGTCGGCCACGGCGCCCTCGTCGGTGCGGAGAGCATGTCGTGACGCGCCTGGTCGTCGTCGGCGACGCGCTGCTGGACTGCGACGTCGAGGGCGCCGTCGAGCGCCTCTCGCCGGACGCGCCGGTCCCGGTCGTCGAGCACGCCGAGACGCGTACTCGGCCCGGCGGCGCCGCTCTTGCCGCGGTGCTTGCCGCCCGCGACGGCCACGACGTCATCCTGGTCACCGCACTGGCCGACGACGCTGCCGGCGCCGAGCTGCGCGCCGCACTCGAGCGCTGGGGTATCGAGCTCGTCGCCGTCGGTCTGGACGGCGAGACACCGCAGAAGCTGCGCGTCCGCGTCGACGGTCGGTCGCTGCTGCGCATCGATACCGGCGGTCGCGAGGGGCGCGTCCGGCCGGCGAGCGCAGCGGCGCGTGCGGCGATCGCATGGGCGCCGGCCGTGCTGGTCGCCGATTACGGGCGTGGCTTGACAGCGGACCCAGCCATACGATCTGCACTCGTGGAGGCTCGTGGGCACGGCGGGCCGCTGGTCTGGGATCCCCACCCGCACGGCGCCTTGCCGGTGGAGGGGGCGACCTTATGCACGCCCAACGAGTCCGAGGCGCGGCGCCTGACGGCACCCGGCGAGGCGGGGTTGGCCGGCGCGGAGGCGTGCGCTCGCGCGCTGGCGGCGGGCGAGGCGGGGCTGGCCGGCGCGGAGGCGTGCGCTCGCGCCCTGGCGCGCGCGTGGCGCGCCGATCACGTCTGCGTGACGCGCGGCGCTGCGGGGGCGGTCATGGTGCGCCGGGACGGTGGGCACGCGCTCGCCGTCCCGGCCGCGCCGGTCACGGCAGGCGATCCCTGTGGCGCCGGCGACCGATTCGCGGCCACGGCGGCCGGCGCCCTGACGCGCGGAGCGTCGGTGGCCGAGGCCGTCAGGCACGCGGTGTCGGCGGCGACAGCGTTCGTCCGTGCCGGCGGCGCGGCGGCGCTGCGCCTGGACGCCCCGCCGCGGGCCGCCGCGCCCACCGTAGAGGACGTCACGGCGATCGAGCGGGTGCGCGCCGAGGGCGGCGTCGTGGTGGCGACCGGCGGGTGCTTCGACCTGCTGCATGCCGGCCACGTTCAGACCCTGCAGGCGGCCCGGGCGCTGGGCGACTGCCTCGTCGTCTGCCTCAACGGCGACGCCTCGGTGCGGCGCCTGAAGGGCCCCGATCGCCCGCTTGTGCCGCAGCAGGACCGCGCGGCGCTGCTGGCCGCGCTGAGCTGCGTGGACGCCGTGACGATCTTCGAGGACGACACGCCCGAACGGGTGCTCGAGGAGCTGCGTCCGGACATATGGGCGAAGGGCGGCGACTACTCCGACAGCGAGCTGCCCGAGGCGGCAGTCCTGGAGCGCTGGGGCGGGCGCTCGGTCATCCTGCCGTTCCTCGACGGTCGCTCGACGACGAAGCTCATCGAACAGGTGGCGGTCCGTGCCGGCGCGTGAGCTCGGGACCGTGCTCATCACGGGCGGCGCCTCGGGGCTTGGCGCAGCGGTGGCAGAGGCGGTGGCCGACGCCGGCGGCACGCCCGTCGTGGCCGATCTGCGCCCGCCGGCCGACGGGCTCGCACACGTCATCGTGGACCTCGCCGACAGCGCCGCCGCGCAGGCGGCCGTCGAGCAGGTCGCCGCCGAGCACGGCGGCCTGGGCGGGGTCGTGACCGCCGCCGGGATCGACGCGTGCGGCCGGCTCGTCGATGTCGACCCCGCAGCCTGGGAGCGCGTCATCGCCGTCAACCTGCTCGGCACGGCGGCCGTCGTCCGCGCGGCACTGCCGCACCTGGAGCGAAGCCGTGGCCGCGTGGTCACGGTGGCATCCACGCTCGGCCTGCGCGCGCTCAGCGACGCGACCGCCTACTGCGCCAGCAAGTTCGGAGTCGTCGGGTTCACCCGTGCGCTGTCGGCCGAGATGGACGGCCGTGTGGGCGTCACGCTGTTGCTTCCCGGCGGGATGCGCACGCCGTTCTTCGACGATCGCCCAGAGCAGTACCGGCCCGGGCCCGACGCGCGCTTGGCCCCGCCCGAGGAGATTGCGGCGGCGGTCGTCTTCGCGCTCAGCCGCTCAGCGGAGGTCGATGTGCGCGAGCTGCTGATCTGCCCCCCGGGCGAGTCCTCCTGGCCGTGAGGCGCATCGTCGCGCTGCGGGCGCTCGGCCTCGGCGACTTCCTCACCGCCGTGCCGGCGCTGCGCGCGCTCCAGCCCCACGGGGACGTCATCGTCGCCGCACCGAGGATGCTGGCGCCGCTCGCCGCGCTGGCCGGCGTCTCGCTCGTGCATGCCGGCGAGCTCGAGTCGCTCCCGGCCGAGCTGTCCGGCGCCGACCTGCTCGTCAACCTCCATGGCCGCGGGCCGCAGTCGCACCGGATTGCGCTCGCGGCCGCGCCGCGCCGGCTGCTCGCGTTCGCCCATCCCGACGTGCCCGAGACGGCCGGTCTGCCGGCCAGCCGCGAGGACGAGCACGAGGTCGCCCGCTGGTGCCGGCTGCTGCGCGAGGCCGGCATGCCCGCGGATCCCGGGCTTCTGCGCCTTCCCCGGCCGGGTTTGCCCGAGCCGGCCTGGGCGCGGGGAGCGACGCTGGTCCACCCAGGCGCGGCGAGCGCCGCCCGGCGCTGGCCGGCCGAACGGTTCGCGAGCGTCGCGCGCAGCGAGGCCGCCGCCGGACGCACGGTCGTCGTCACCGGCGGTCCGCACGAGCGCGCGCTGGCGACCGAGGTGGCGGCCGCCGCGGGGCTGCCGCAGCGCGCGCTGCTCGCCGGGCGCACCGGGCTTGCGCAGCTCGCGGCCCTTGTCGCTCACGCCGGGCGCACCGTCTGCGGCGACACAGGCGTCGCCCATCTCGCGACCGCGTTCGGCACCCCCTCGGTGGTGCTCTTCGGACCGACGCCGCCCGACGCGTGGGGACCGCCCGGCGCGCCGGCGCCGCACCGGGTGTTGTGGGCCGGACTGCGCGGCGACCCGCACGCGCGGCGGCCAGACGCGGGCCTGCTGCGGATCGAGACGGACGACGTCCTCGCCGAGCTCGCCGGCCTGCCGTGAGTGTGCTCGACGGCCATGGCTGCAAGGTCGGGATCGTCATCGCGACGTGCGATGACGGCACAACGCTGTTGCCCACGCTCGACCGGCTCGCCGCGCTTCCGGAGCGCCCGCCGATGGTTGTCGTCGACAACCGCGGCCGGCCCGACCTCGCCGCTGCGATCAGGGCGGCAGGACACACGCCCCCGGCGGTCGACATCGTCACGCTGGCCCGCGACCATGGTCCGGTGGCACGGACGATCGGCGCTCGCGTGCTATCGACGGAGCTGGTCGCATTCTGCGACGACGACTCGTGGTTCGCGCCCGGATCGCTGCTACGCGCCGCAGACCGCTTTGCCCGCGATCCCCGTCTCGGCCTGGTGCAGGCGCGCGTGCTCGTCGGATCCGAGGAGCGCCTCGATTCCACCTGTGCTCGGCTGATCGGCGCGCCGGCGCTGCTGGGCTTCCTGGCCTGCGGTGCGGTCCTGCGCCGGCGCGCGCTGCTGCAGGTCGGCGGGTTCCCGGACGGCAGCGGGTTCGGGGGCGAAGAGCGCCCCGTCGCGCTGGACTTGGCGAGCGCCGGGTGGAGCCTGGTCTACGACCCGGAGGTGGTGGCCCATCACCATCCACAGCCGTCGGCACGGCGCGAGGGCCGCCATCGCCGGACGGTGCGCAACGACCTGTGGTCGGCATGGTCGCGGCTGCCGCTGCAGATGGCCGCACGACAGACTGCCGGCGCGCTGCGTCGCGAGCCGCGCGCGGTCGCCTCCGCGCTGATCGGCCTGCCGCACGCGCTGCGCGACCGCCGTCGCATCCCGGCGGCGGTAGCGGACGCGCTGCGGGCGATCGACCGCCACGAGCGAGCGTGCGCAACGGGGCCTTGATCGGCGCGGCGCTAGCGTCCGTAGGAACGAGCGCGCGAGGACATCTTCGGATCATCCAGGAGCGCCATCTCGGCCTCGACGTCGTCCGGCAACGGACGGCGCTCGCGCAGCACGCGCGGCAGCTCGCGCAGCGCGGTCGCGACACCGAGGATCGTCGCCGCGTTCGGTGGAGACGACCGGATGACGTGAACGGTCCAACGCAGTGCGGCAGCCGGCGGGCGCCGGCCCCAGGCGAACCACAGCGTGTTGCGAAGCCCAAGCCTTCGCACCATCGGGGACGGTTGCGTATGGTCGGGCACGTGGCGGGCGCGGACGTCGGGTACGTAGCGCAGCTCCCATCCAGCGGCGAGCAGGTCGGCCGCAAGGTGCTCCTCGGGCCCCCCGACGGGCAATCGCGCATCGAATCCGCCGACCGCTAGGAACGCGTCACGGCGGACGATCGACACACCCTCGAGGAACGAGAGGATGCGATAGCCCGGCAGCTCGGGGCGCCGGCGCGCGATCGGTGTGTGGACCATGTCGTCGTGGAGGGGCTCCCGTCTTTCGTCCTCGCCGACGCTGACGTGAGCGTTGATCAGCGCGATCTCCGGGTGTCTGTCGAGGAGATCGGCCGCGGCGCGCAGCGCTCCCGGCTCATACCAGCTGTCGTCCTCGGCGAACGCGACGTACGGCGCGTCCACGTTGGCGACGCCGATGTTGCGCCCCGCGGCGCCGCGGTTCTCTGCCAGCCGGATGAGCCGCACGCCAGGGAACCGGCGCTGGATGAACTGCGCCATCCCATCCGTCGACGCATTGTCGACGACCACGATCTGCGGGGCTTCGGGCAGCGCGGTCAGGCGTTCGAGCGCGCGGCCGATCCGCTCGCGAGCGTTCATCGCGATGATCACGACGGCGACGCGCGGATCCGGAGCGGATCGCGCTGGCGTGTGCGTGTGCGTCTCGGCGTTCACCGTGCGGCCGTACCCGTTGTGACGTGTCCAGACGCTCGATGCGCGGGCGCGACGTCACGTGGGCTCACGAAACGAGCCGAAGATGTTGACGCGGCGTCGGCGCAGCCTACCCGGGGATTCGAGGTGCCCGACACGCACGCGATCGCTGCTGAACTCCCGGGTCGAGTGCTGGTCACCGGATGGTTCAGCACGGAGGACGGGGAGATCACCGCCGGCGACATGCTCTGTGGCCGAACCGTGTCGGCGTGGCTGGCGCAGGCGGGCGTGCCGCATGACATCGCGGTGGCCACGGGCTTCCGGCGGCCCTCCGAGACCACGCCGGATGCAGTCGATCCCTGCCGTTACAGCGACGTGCTGTTCGTATGTGGACCGGTCGCCTCGCCCAAGGTGGCGCGGCTGCTCGATCGATTCGCATCATGCCGCCGGATCGGGGTGGGGATCTCGGTGACCGCTCCGCCGGACGGGCTGTTCGACGCGCTGCTCGCCCGCGACGGCGCGGGCATGCCGCGCGCAGACCTCAGCCTCGGGACGGCATCCGAGGCGGTCCCCGTGGTCGGAGTCATCCTCGCCCACCCCCAGCCGGAGTATGGAGACCGCCAGCGGCACGGGATCGCGGAGCAACTGGTACGCGAGCTGGTACGACGGGCTGGCCTCGCGCCACTGTCGCTGGACACGCGCCTGGAGGAGGTCGACGAGATGGCCTGTAGGACGCCGGAGCAATTTCGGGCGCTCGTTGCGCGCGTCGACGTGGTCGTCACCACCCGGCTGCACGGCCTCGTCCTCGCGCTGGATGCCGGCGTGCCGGCGCTTGCCCTGGATCCGATCGCCGGCGGCGCCAAGATGACGCGTCAGGCCGAGGTGCTGGGCTGGCCGGCCGTCTGCGCAACCCGCGCCGCCGACGCCAAGCGGCTGGATGCGCTGCTGAGTTGGTGCCTGACCGACGAGGCGCGTGCGACGGCCGTCGCCTGCGCGCGGCGGGGACGAGACGACCTGGCCGAGACGCGGCACGAGCTGCTCGACCTGCTCGCGAACAGCGGCGCGAGTCTGGCGCGCCGTACGTGACCATCGACCCGCGCGCATGTCTCGACGATGCGCGTTCTCAAACGACGACGGCAGGCCCTGCGTCCCCCCACAGCCGCCAACGCAGCCCAGAAGCCCGCCCGACCGGGCGGGCCACGGCCGCGCGGATCGTCTCCTCGGAGCCGGCCAAGATCAACAGCTCGCGCGCCCGGGTCGCCGCCGTATAGAGCAGTTCTCTGGTGAGAATCCGCGACGTCGGCGCCGGCAACAGCACGGCCGCGGTCTGGAACTGCGACCCCTGGCTCTTGTGGATCGTCATCGCGTGCACGGTGTCGACCGCGCCCAGCCTGCTGGGACTGAACTCGAGCATCTCCCCTCGCCGTTCGAACGCGGCCATCACGCGGTCGGCCCCGGTCTGCACCACCACGCCGGTGTCGCCGTTGTAGAGCCGCAACTCGTAGTCGTTCTCGGTCACGAGCAACGGGCGACCCGCGTACCAGCGACGATCGGCGACGAAGTCGTCGAGCTCGGCCGTCAACCAGCCCTCGATCCGGGCGGTCCAGGTCGCCACGCCCTCCGGTCCGCGCCGGTGCGCGCAGAGCAACCTGAAGGAGCCGAGGGCCTCGATCGCCTCCTTCGCGTCGCCGGCGCGGGCGGCCTCCGTCACGGTTCGGGCGGCGGCGGTTGCACGGTCCCGGACGGGCGCCAGGGCCTCCTGAGCAGACCGTTCGGCGATGTCGACGGGGATCCATGTCACGCCGTCCGGCGCGTCGGCGAGCACCTCGAGCACAGTGTCGGCATCGCCGCGCCGGATCGCCTCGGCGAGGCGAGCGATGCCGGCGCCGAAGCGGTGCACGCGGTCCAGCACCACGATGCCGTCCCCGATCGTGGCGCCGCGCGAAGGTTGCTGCGCCGCGACGTCATGACCGGTCGCCTCCGCGAGGAGCATCCGTGCCGCGCGACCGATCACGAGCCCGCCCGTCGCCGGACCGACGATGTCGCCGAGGACGGCGCCCGCCTCGATCGATGCCAGCTGCCCTGGATCGCCGACGAGGATCAGCCGGGCGTCGGGCCGGACGGCCTCGATCAGCCTCGCCATGAGCGACAGCGACACCATCGACGTCTCGTCGACGATCACGACGTCGTGCGGCAGCCGCTGGCCTCGATGATGGCGAAACCGGCTGTGGCTTCCCGGACGCCAGCCGAGCAGCCGGTGCAGCGTCGAAGCCTGCAGCGCGAGCAGCTGAGCGCGGATCGAATCGTCCACCGCAAGCCCGCGTGCCTGCTCGTGTACGGCTTCTTCGAGCCGCGCTGCGGCCTTTCCCGTCGGTGCCGAGAGTGCGACGAGCGGCGGGGCCGATCCCGTGGCCGCGGCCTGCGCAGCCAGCAGCGCGACGATCCGGGCGACGGTCGTCGTCTTGCCCGTGCCCGGCCCGCCGGCGACGACGCACAGCCGGCGCAGGACCGCCGCCGCCGCTGCCAGGCACTGGCGGCTGTCCGTCTGGCCTGCGAACAACGTCGCGAGGCCGCTGCTGAGGATCTCGGCCCGCACGCCCGGAGCCTGCTGGTCGCTGAGCGCCAGGAGGTCGGCCGCGACCTGGCGCTCCTCTCGCCAGTAGCGGTCGAGGTAAAGCCACGTGCCGACGAGACGCAACGGACGCCCCCGCGACGCACCGTCCTCCTCGCCGACCCTCGCGAGCCCGCTTGCCGCCACGCGCGCCGTCCACGCCGTGGTCGACGGCCACCGCAACCTCGACAGGTCGGCCGGCTCGTCGGTCGCGACCGCCGCCGTGTCGCTGATCGTCGCGAGATCGACGTACACGTGGCCGAGCCTGGGAGCGCGAACGGCGAGCGCGGCGGCGAGCAGCACCGACTCGTCGTCCTCGCCGCCGAGGTCGGCCAGCCGCAGCGCGACGTGCACGTCGGCCGCCACCAGCACGCCGGCGTCGTTGAACTCGCGCAACAGTCTGGGCGCGCGACGCGCGCGACGGACATCGAACGGATCCCGCCCGGCTTCGAGCGCCGTCGTCACTCGGTCCTCTCGCGGTCGAGCACGTCGCTCAGCGCCTCCACGAGGGCCTTCGACGGCCGCCAGCCGAACACGCCGCACGGCATTCCGTCGACCGTCGGCGTGTCGCGCCCGGTCATCCCGCGCAGAAACAGGAACAGGACGCCGGCAAGGTTGCGCTCTGGGTCGTAGCCAAGCAGGCGCCAGCGCAGGTAGCGGTGCAGCGCGGCGCTGTACAGGAGCGCCTGCAGCCCGTAATGCGCACGCCGCATCTCGGCGGCGAGCACCGACGGCCGGTGCTGCCAGGCGGTCAGCGCTTCGCCCGGCGCGCCGAGCCAGTTCGTCTTGTAGTCTACGACGGCGAAACGCGGGCTCGCCCCGGCACCAGGCACCCGGATGACGACGTCGATGCTTCCGGTCAGATAGCCCCCGACGGAGCGGCGCAGCGCCGGGTCGTCCAGGCGCTGCGCGTAGCCGGCGAGGGGGTCGCCGGGGAGCAGGTGTTTCCGAAGCACGTCCCCGATCGCCGTCAGCGCCAGGCGGCCTGTCGGCTCGTCGCCGCCCGCCAGGGGCAGCTCGAACTCCAGCTCGTCGAGACGGTCTGAGCGCGGCACGTCGCGCAGGCCGGCGTGGCGCAGAAGCGGGCCGAGCGGCGTTTCGATCGCTGCGCGCAGCCCGGCCACGACCGTCGCCGGATCGCCGATCTCGACACGCCGTCGTGCCTGCACCGTCGCGAGCTGCGCCCCGAGCTCGGCGTCCAGGTCCTGCGCGGTGAAGTCGGTTGCCTGGAGCACGCGGTGGACGAGCGTTCCCACGTCGACGCCGGACGGCATCTCGGCCAGCAGCGACGGCGTCGCCATGAACGCTTCGCCGGGGCCTCGCCCGGCAACGGGTGACGACGCGGCGGCCGGCTCGTCGCTGACGACGGCGTGCTCGGGTTCGCTTGCTACCCAGCGCTCGTACGTTCCGGCGGTGATGTCGCTGTAGGAGGTGCGCCGCCAGCGCCAGTCCAGGCTGCGATCGAACGCCGCGGCGGTGAGCTGCGCCGGCCCAGCCTGCGGCCCGCTCCAGGTGGCTGGCAGCGCTGGGGTGGACCGCTCGACGGCGATGCGGCCAGGCGCCTGCGCCGCGAGCGCCTCGAAGCGCGCCACGGCGGCTGCGTCGCTCGGAGGAGACGCGCCGGCCGGCGCGACGGTTCCCTCGGCGTCGCGCTGGAAGAGCAGCCGCCCGAGCGGTGAGTTGCGGCTGTCCCAGGAGCCGGCCCACCACACGACGGCCTGGTGCTGCGCCCTGGTGAGCGCGACGTACGCGAGGCGCAGATCCTCACCGCGCTGCTCCCGAACGGCCTGCTCCTGATGGCGCCGGAAGTCCGCGCCCTGCATCCCCACGTCAAGCGTCCGTGCGTCACCCGCGTCGGGGTCGTGGAAGAAGACCGGCTGGGGATCACGCGGGATGTACCCGGGCTCCCACAGGAAGGGGAGGTAGACGATCGGGAACTCGAGGCCCTTGCTGCGGTGGATCGTGAGGACCTGGACCGCCGCGTCGTCGGACTCCAATCGGCGGCTGCGCTCCTCGTCGCTTGTGTCCTGTTCGGCCTCCGCGATCCGCCGCCGCAGCCACGCCGTCAGCGCCGTCGTGCCCGTCTGCTCGGTCGCGGCTGCCGCATGCAGAAGCTGACCGACGTGGCGCAGATCGGTGAGCCGGCGCTCGCCGTCGGTGATCGCCAGGATGCGCTCCGGCAGGCGCTCGGCGAGCGTGATCGTCTCCGTCAGGGAGGCGACGCCCTTCACGCGCAGCACCCTTGCCCAGTCGTGCAAGCGGCGATGGATCTCCTCCCCTCCGTCCTCGCCTGCGGCCGCGACCTGCTCGGTGGTCCAGCCCAAGAAACAGGTCAGCGCGGCCGAGCGCGCGCGCGTCGGGGAGGCGGGACGCTCGATCGCCTCCAACAGACGCAGCCACTCGCGGGCCAGCGGCGTGGCGAAGACGCTGCCGGCACCGTTGATCACGGCGGGGATGCCGACGTCGTCGAGCGCCCCGCGGATCAGCGCGGCGTTTCGATTGGTGGGCACGAGCACCGCGATATCACCGGCGCGCACGCGCTGCGCACCGCGGGTCACGCGATCGTCTGAGCGGCGCTCGATCTCGGCTCCCGAGGACAGCAGCCTGACGAGATCCGCCGCGAGGTCCCTGGCAACGTGCTCGCGCGCGCTGGCGATGTTCGCGTACCCCCGGTTGGTGAGCGTGATCGACGGCCCGTCTCGATGCACGACCCTGACGCGTAGCGGAGCATCGCTCGGTGCGCCCGACAGGCGCGGCGCAACGTTGGCATCGGCCGCGCGGACACGGCGGTACACGATCCCTTCGTGGCCGAGCTTCGCGCCGCCGAACATCGTGTCGTACGCGTCGATCAGTCCCTGGTCGCTGCGCCAGTTGACGTCCAGGGTGGCGCGGGCCTCGGCGGCCTGTGCGGCCTCCAGGTAGGCGTAGACGTCTGCGCCACGGAAGGAGTAGATCGCCTGCTTGGGGTCGCCGATCAGGACGAGCGTCGCGTCCCCCTCGCCGAACGCGCGCCGCATGATGTTCCACTGCACCGGGTCGGTGTCCTGGAACTCGTCGACGAGCGCGACGCTGTAGCGGGCGCGCACGCGGGCGCCGACGGCAGCACCACCGGGCCCACCGAGCGCGCCGTCGAGGCGGGTCAGCAGATCGTCGTAGGTCATCACCGCCATCCGGCGCTTGCGCTGCTCGAACTCGTCGCGGACGGCGAGCGCGAGCCGGCGGCGCATCTCCGCGACCCCGCCGAAGGCAGGCACGATCGGCGCGGCCGGGTTGTGAACCGCCGCCCGGGCGATCTCGCCGGCCTCCGCCCGCTGGAATGGGGGTATGTCGCCGCGGTGAAAGCGGCGCACGTAAAGGTCGTCGACGACCTCCTCGACGAGGTCGCCGATGTCCTCGACGAAGGTCGTGTCCGCGTCGACGTCCCCCGCGATGCCAAGCCCTGCCAGCACCTCCTGGCAGAACCCGTGCGTCGTGGCGATCGTGGCCGCATCGAAGTCCGCCAGGGCGCGCGCGAGCCGATCGCGCCGCAGCCGCACCTCGGCGCTGGGCGCGTCGGCGAGGAGCGCAACCACCTCGTCGTCGCTGTCGCTCGGCGCCACTGCGGCGAGGGCGCGCCCCAGTCCTCGCTCCACGCTCACGAGCCGCTCCCGCACGCGCTCCCGCAGCTCTCCCGTTGCCATCCGCGTGAACGTCACGAGCAGCAGCCGTTGCAGCGGCGTACCCTCGGCGACATACCGCGCCGCCAGGGCGGCGATCGTGTAGGTCTTGCCCGTCCCGGCACTGGCCTCGAGCACCGTCACGCCCGTCGGCAGAGGCCCGCAGACCTTGAAGGGCCGGATCTGCATCTGCTCGATCACCGGTGTGTCAGCTTCTCGTGTGCGAGCAGGCCGTCCCACATCCGGCGCGCGCAACGGCCCAGCCGCGTCGTCTCGGCGATCTCCCAGCCGTCGCCCTGCTCGTCCGAGCGCGGGGGCTGCAGCAGCAGTTCGTCGAACGTGCGCACGCCGCCTAGGACGAGCTGATGCTCAAGCTCCTTGTCCTCTCTGGCGAAGTTCCACTCCGACGTCCACGCCCTCCGGCCCGCCGCCACGGGATCGGCGCCGGCGGCCGCCGCCTGCGCATACGCAGCCGAGGTCGCGCAAGGGATCGGTAGCGGCTCACGCATGCCGCGGTCGTAGAGGTCGATCAGCGTCGTGAGATGACGGAGGGCCGATCGGCGGCGCGTGTCCGCGTCCTGTGCGAGCGGCGGAATCTGCGCGATCGTCGCGCTCGCGCGTCCCCCGGACCGCCCGATCGTCTGAGCTTCGAAGGCGCGCTCAGGACGCGCCGCCGTCAGCGCGAGCAGGCGAATCCAGGATGCAACGCGATGCTTGGCGGCGACTCGCGAGTAGGTGACCGTTCGCAGGACGTCTGCGCTGACGCCCGGGACCGTGCCGCTGAGCGAGCGTCCGTCGGACAGCGCCACCCGGATGTCGATCGGGCCGGTCGGCGCCGTGGCGTCGACGAGCGCCTCGGCCTGCGACACGATGGCGTCGACGATCGGGAACACCTCCTCGATCACGGGCTGGCCCAGTACCCCTGGCGGTAGCGTGCCGCGCGCGATCTCCGCGACGATCGCGGTGCGCGCGTCGACCCCCGCCAGCCGCGCGTCGAGCAGGCGCTGACCGACGCCCCATTTCCCGAGCCCGTCGAGCTCGACGCGCAGGCCGTCCTCCACTTCGTCGGAGAAGTCGCCGACGCTGACGCGCAGGCGCTGGCGCAGGAACGCCCGGACAGGATGCTGGCCGAAGCGCACGAGATCCTCGAGCTCGACGAGCGACGCGTCGAGGCGCGGCAGCGGGCCGGCGAGGAACGGACCTGGTTGCGACCGTGAGCGGGTCAAGGCGCGGGCTCCCTCGAGGGCCACAGGATCGAAGCTCCAAGTCTGGTCGCGCACGAGCGCTCCATGGGCGAAATTGCGCGGGGAGAACGGCTGTAGCGGGTGTCGCACGACGACATGCGCCTGTGCGTCGCCGCCGTCCTCGGTGCGGACCGTGGCGTCGACGACATCTAGCAACTCGCCCACCGGCACCGCGGGCGGTCGCGGGGTGTTCGTGCGCTCGTCGTTGCCGGTGTACGTGACGATCAACCGGTCGGTTGCCGCCAGCAGCGCATCGAGCAGCATCTGGCGATCCTCGCTGCGCGGGTCACGGTCGCCGACATGCGGATCCTCGACCATCAGGTCGTCTCCGTCACGCGGTGCCTTACGGGGAAACGCGCCATCGTCGAGCCCGAGCAGGCAGACCACCCGGTGGGGGACCGAACGCATGGGGACCAACGTGCAGATCGTCAGGTGACCCGTGCGGAAGTTTGCTCGCGTCGGTCGCCCCTGCAGACGTTCGGCCAGGAGCGCGCGTATCTCGGGCAGCGAGATCGTCATCGCCTTGACAGTGCCGGCGACCGTTGCCTGCTCGACGACGTCGTCGAGCAGTCGCTGCAACTCGTCGCGTTGCCAGGCGTCGCGTTGCCTTGTCGCGGTCAGCGAATCTGCCGCGGTCGCGATCGCGGCAGCCCAGGCATCGATCGGCTTCGGCGTGCTCAGCGCGTCGATCGACGCCCGCAGGCGATCGACGAACTCAGCGACGCGTCCGGCGAGGTCGATCGCGCCGCTCTCGACATCGTCGAGCGCCAGTACGCCGCCGAACACCTGCTGCTCGTCTTCGGTCATCGTCACGCCCACGAGAACCCGATCGAGGCCCGCGCGCCAGGTGCCGAGGGGCAGCGCATCGAGCTTGAAGGGCGCGCGGTGCGCGGCGTCGAGGCCCCAGCGGATCCCGCTCTGCGAGACCCAGTCCTGCATCCGCGTGAGATCGTCGTCGTCGAGCCGGAAGCGCCGGCGGACCGGCTCGCGGTCAGCCAGGTCGAGCACCTGCGACGCCGTGAGCCGCTGTTCGGCCAGGTCGATCAGCTCGCCCACGACGCCGAGCACGGGATTGGTCTGCCGCAGCGACCGGTCGGCCAATCTGACCCTGAGGTCGGGGGGCCGGATGCCGGCGGGCAGCGCGTCGAGTTGCTCTGCGTCGGCTACCTCGCCTGCCGCGAAGGTCGCCTGGATGAGCGGCGCGAACGTCTCGATGTCCGGGCACATGACGATGAAGTCGCGCGGCTCGAGGGCCGGGTCCTCCTCGAGCAGATGCAGGATCGCGTCCCGCAGGATCTCGACCTGACGGGCGCGGCCGTGACAGGCGTGGACCTGCAGGCTGCGGTCGTGCGGATCGAGCGTCGGGCGCGCGTCCTGCTCGCCGGGTAGCGGGGGACCGGGAGAGGGACGGTCCGCTCGCACGTCAGCCTGGATCCGCGCCAGCAGCGAACCTGCCCGGTGCTCGACGGCGTGGTGATGATCGACTCGATGCTCGGCTGCTGCGAGGACGACCTGCATCTCGCGCGCGTCTTGTCCCCAGGACGCCAGCAGGCGGTTGGCCGCCAGGGTCGCGGGCGCCTCATCGCTGCGGCGCACGATCGGCGGCCGCGTGCCGGTGCTGTGCGCAACGCGCTCCCAGAGCGCCGGCGACGGGTGAAGCAAGAACAGATGGACGTGGCGGCCGGTCGCCAGAGCGCGCAGCACGCGCAGGTGGCCGGCGGGAAGACGCGTCAGGCCGAAGAGCGAGATGCGCCTGGGCAGATCGACGAGGCCGGGATCGTCGCGCAGCCGGGCACAGGCGCCCTCGAGTCGTTCGGCCGGACTCGGCAGCGCGATCCGCTCGCGTAGACGCCGCCACAGCTCGGCCTGCCACGACGACTGCTCGGGGAGGCTCCGACCGCTCCCGTCGCTGTCGCGGCCGCGCGCCCAGGCGAGGACCATCTCGGGGCGGTGCAGCGCGTAGCGGTCAAACAGGTCGGCGAGCTGGCGGACGCGGGTGAGCCGCCGCGAGGCCCGGACCGGGTCCGCGGTGTCCGCGTCGGCGCCCAGGTGAACCGACAGGCTGTGCAGCCAGGTCTCGCCCAGGCATTCCTCGACGACCTCCAGCAGCGGCCAAACGGCGCGCTCAGGCAGCCACGCGTCGATGTCCGGCCGGATGTCGAATGCCGTCGCGACGGCGTCGCCGACCAGCCTGCGAGGTGACGGAAACGCGATGTTCGCGCAGACGCCGTCGCGACGGCCCTGCGCGGCTCCGAGGCACGCCGACATCCGCTGCGTCAGCCAGCGCTCCATACCGCGGGTCGGAACCGCGATGACCTCCGGCGCGAACGGGTCGGCGAGGGGGTCTGCGAGCAACGTGCCGAGCGCAGCGACCAGTCCGTCGGCCCGCTCAGCTCGGTGGATGTGAAGCACTGCTCAAACGTCCTCTGGGCATCGGTCCTCTTGAGCCATCGAGGTGACCGTCAGCGGCGTTGCGTGATCAGCGCGGTGCGAACCAGCGGTAGCGCCGCCTGCCGTTCGTCGCTTGTCATGAGCGTGAGATCGTGCGCCAGCGCGGTGGCAGCGATCCAAAGGTCGTTGGTCGCAGACCGATTTGTGACGGCGCGCAGCTCGCCGAAGCGCGCCGCGACGTGGCGGTCGACATCGAGAACCGGCGCCACCGCGAGGACGGCTGTCAACCGCCGCAGCCGCGCCGCCCGCACCGCGGGATCGGTGGCCAGTAGCACGCCGGCGTCGAGCTCGCCGACGGCGATGACGCTCACGCCCCAGCCGCCTTCCATCTGCAAGCCTGGAACGCCCTCGGCACCGATCAGCACGCTCGTGTCGACGAGGGTGGTCAGCTCGCCCAAGGATCTTCGGCGGCCGCGTTGTCTTCGTCGCGCAACCCGGCAAGGTCCTCGGCCCAGCGTGCATCGACAGGCGTGGAAGTGAGGATCTGCTGCAGTTCGGCGATGCTCGCGGAGCGATCAGGCCCCGTTGCTGGTCCGAGTTCCGCGACCGGCCTGCCCGCGACGGTGATCGTGAAGCGCTCTCCACTCTGTGCTCGCCGCAGCACGTCGCTGACGTTGTTGCGCAGTTCCCGCTGAGCAATCGTCGTCATGTACTGCAACGTAGCAGTTTGTCTACGCGCTCAGCCTGCCGCGGTACCGCGCCCCGCGGCACGCTGCTCTTGCGCCGGAGGCCGGTGCGCCGCAGCAGCACCGTCGCGAGCACCCTGAGCCGACGCCGGTGAGCAGCAGCGCGAGGCCCATCACGACGGCGACAGCGCGGCGGAAACGCGAGGAACGAGGTGTCGAGCACGGTGCTCAGCGCGGTCGCGGTGATCCACACCTGGCTCGCCTGGTTGCTCTGCAGGCGGCCAGTCTGGGGATCCTTGGGGCGGCTTCGGAGCGGATGTCAGCAGCGTCACTCAGCTGACGGCGTCGCATTCGAAGCCTGGGAGTCCCGCGGCCGCCACGAGCGCTGCAAGGCTTTGTCGGCTATGGCCCAGCTCGTACGAGGATCACGATCCGGCGATGATGCCGCACGGCGGCCTGCGAGGCATGCTCAACGCCGCCGGACACGGGTGAGGCGCCGGTAAAGCGATACGCATAAGCGCCTACTCGAGGAGACGTTGTCGGTAATTGGGTTTCATGCCTTGCGGGGCTTGCCTTGGTAGGTCCTACTAGTCGCCAGCGAATGCGCCCGGGGCACCACCGTCCGCGGCACGGGTCTGCTTGTCGGCGAGTCGGCGCTCGATTGCGTCGATCCGCTTGCTCACGGGCGGATGGGTGTTCCAGATCCGTGCGACACCGCGCCCGCGAGCCTCTGGCTGATCGTCCCCGCGGTCACGGAACGCGCGCAGCAGGGCGATCAGGCCTGGGCCGTATCCGAGGTCGGTCGCGTGACGGTCGGCGGCGTACTCGGCGGCGCGAGAAAGGATCGAGCTGCAGAGGTTCGCCAGC
>Ga0307502_10000006_pt1 | contig 50214 bp, 47 predicted proteins | sample 16_S_MG_FD_201364 | JGI IMG/M metagenome (GOLD analysis project Ga0307502, IMG submission 201364) | Soil microbial communities from Populus trichocarpa stands in riparian zone in the Pacific Northwest, United States - 16_S | ecosystem: Environmental > Terrestrial > Soil > Riparian zone > Trees... | reverse complement strand
CAAATGGTGGAGACGGCGGGAATCGAACCCGCGTCCGCGATCGCGTGACGGTGACGTCTACGAGCGTATCCGGCGCTCTGATCTCGCCTTCAGGTCGCCTCGCCGGCGGGGTTCCTGAAGGCCAGCTCCCTGAAATGTTCCCGGTTCGGCGGGAGCGGACCTCCCCGGGTAAGCCGACATCTGATTCCGGCGATCCCCACGGTCGGCAGGCGGGGGCCAGAACCTCACTCGCCTAGTGTTAGCTAGACAGCGAGGGCGTACTCATGAGAGTCCGCACGTATGGTTTTGCCAGGTGTTTTACGAGGCCTCCTGGCACCTCGGCTCGCAACCACCGTCACGAAGTCGACCACGTCGAAGCCATGTCGTCCCCGTGGCGGTTGACGGTTGAGTCTAGCTCACCGCACACGCTGAGCGCGCAACACGACTACGGCGGTAACACGGGCTCCGTCGGCGCGGGGCTGGTCGTCGGCGGCACCGGCTCCGTCGTCGTGGGCACCGGCGTTTCGGGCACGGTCTGGGGCTGCTCGGGCGGCACCGTCGTCGTTGGGATCGTCGAACTCGGCGGCACGGTGACAGTCTCCGCTGGCGGCACCGTGATCGTGTCGGTCGGCACCGTCGTCGTGGTCGTATCGGTCGGCGTCGCCGAGTCGCCCGCGCTCTGCTGGCCCCCGAAGAGCGTCGTCTCGTGCTGGCCACCGGAGGCCGCCTGGCCGGCGACGAGCTCGGGCACCGTGATGATCACAGCGCCGACGAGGAACCCGAGCAGTCCGGTGATGATCGCCGTCCGCCAGCCCCGCCTGCGCGGCGTTCCCGACGGCCCGTGGATCTCGCCCTGCTGCGCGACGCGTTCGGCGATCGGCTCGGGCGACAGCGGCTCGTCGGCATGACTGGCGCTGCGCACGACGCCGCGAACCGGCACCGCCTGCGAGACGGCTTTCGCGGGCCGCGACAGCGCCTCCTTCATCAGCGCCACGAGCACCGGCATGACCGCCGCCGACGCGAGCGTGCCCCGCGCCCAGATCTGCGAGCAGATGAAGGCGGCCGCAGCGGACGCGATCGCCGTGATCGCCAGCGTGACCATGTCGATGCTGGACGACGACGAGCCTTGCGAGCTTGAGGGTGAGGAGGTGGCCATCCGGTTGCGCCTGCCCATCCGGCTCGCGCCTTACACATGGCGCGACGTCCTCTAACAAAGGGCGACGCGGTCCTGGGGCCGCTTGAGGAACCCGCTGCTGGGTCGCGCTCCGAAGAGGCGCCCCGGCGTTGGGTGGCGCGGCCTCACACCTCGGTGGCCTCGCTCTTTCGGCTCCAGTTCCGCGTCGCAAAATGACCGTACATCGGCCCTCTCGACCAGTGCAAGAGGCGATCTGCACAAAGGCCGCAACGAGCGAAGAAATCGGACTTGAGGACGCCTCGAATCGCGCGTGACGTAACCTCCCGATGATGAGTGTGCAAGACGTTTCCTGGGATCTCTCACCGCTTGTCCATGGCGAGGACGATGCCGGTGCAGACCGGCTGCTCGGCGAGGCCACAGCCCGCGCGCAGACGTTCGCCGAGCACCACGCCGGCCGCGTCGCCGAACTCGACGCACCGACCTTCGCCGCGGCGGTCCGAGAGCTCCAGGAGATCTCCGAGCTCGCCTCGCGCGCGGGCAACTACGCGATGCTGCGCTTCAGCATCGATACCGCCGACCCGGCGCTGGGCGCGTTGCTGCAGCGCGTGCAGGAGAAGAGCACCGCGATCGAGACCCAGCTGCTGTTCTTCGAGCTCGAGTGGGCCGCGCTCGAGGACGAACGCGCCGACGAGCTGCTCGCCGCCGACGGCCTGGACACCGCGCGCCACTTTCTGCGCTCCGCTCGCCGCTACCGCCCGCACCTGCTCTCCGAGCCCGAGGAGAAGATCCTCACCGAGAAGACCGTCTCCGGACGCTCGGCGTGGTCGCGACTGTTCAGCGAGCAGGTCTCGGCGCTCTCGGTCTCGTTGCCGGGTCAAGAGGAACCCGTCACGCTCGACGGTGCGCTGGCACGGCTCATGTCGTCTGACCGCGACGTCCGGCGCGGCGCGGCGGACGCCGTCACAGACGCCCTTGCTCCCGGCCTGCGGACGCGCGCGTTCATCTTCAACACGCTCCTGCACGACAAGGCGGTTGACGACCGCCTGCGCAAGTACCCCAACTGGCTCGCAGACCGAAACCTCGCCAACGAAGCCTCGGACGAGTCCGTGCAGGCACTGCTCGCCGCCGTGCGCAACCGCTACGAGCTACCGCGACGCTGGTATCGCCTGAAGGCCCAGCTGCTGGGCATCGATCGGCTCGCGGACTATGACCGCATGGCGGCGGTCACACGCGACGAGGACGATCCGGTCGAGTGGGACGACGCGAAGGAGCTCGTGCTGGACTCCTACGCCGCCTTCACGCCCGAGCTCGGCGACCCTGCGCGCGCGTTCTTCGTCGATCGCCGCATCGACGCCCCACCGCGGCCGGCCAAGCGCGGCGGCGCCTTTGCCGCGTACACGGTCCCGTCCGAGCATCCGTACCTCATGCTCAACTACACGGCCAAGCGCCGCGACGTGCTCGTCCTCGCCCACGAGATGGGCCATGGCCTGCACGCCGAGCTCGCGCGCCCGCGCGGGGTGCTCGAACAGCACACGCCGCTGACGCTCGCCGAGACCGCGTCGGTGTTCGGCGAAACGCTCGTCTTCAGAAGGCTGCTCGACAAGGCGACGACGCCGGAGTCGCGGCTGTCGCTGCTGGCCGAGTCGATCGAGGGCTCGATCGCGACGGTCTTTCGCCAGACGGCGATGAACCGCTTCGAGGAGCTCGTTCACACATCGCGGCGCAAGGAAGGGGAGCTCGCCGTCGACCGCTTCAACGAGCTGTGGACGCAGTCGCAGGAGGAGATGCTCGGCGACAGCGTGCAGCTGACCCCGGGGTACCGCAGCTGGTGGTCCTACGTGCCGCATTTCATCTCCACGCCGGGCTATGTCTACGCCTACGCCTACGGCCAGTTGCTCGCGCTGTCGATCTACAAGCGCTATGTCGACGAGGGCGAGTCGTTCGTTCCGAGCTACCTGGAACTGCTGCGCGCTGGTGGTTCCAAGAGCCCGCAGGAGCTCGGGCGGATCGTCGGCATCGACCTCGCCGATCCCGGCTTCTGGGACAGCGGGCTGGCGCTCGTCGAGGCCCAGCTCGAGGAGGCCGAGACGGCAGCGAACGAGGCGCTCGCGCGCGCCTAATCGGACGAACGTCAGCCGTAGTCAGCGCGCTTGTCACAATGGGGCAATGAGTTCCCAGTGGCGGCCGGCGCCACCGTATCCCGCCTCCGAACCGTCCAACCCGCGGCCCCCGACGGCCGAACCGGCACCGGCGGCTCCAGAGCACAAGCAGCCCGACGACCGCCCGTGGTGGCGGCGCGGCCTGAGCCTGCTCGTCGTCATCGGCGCGCTGCTGGCGAAGTTCGGCAAAGCCGCGCTGCTGTTGCTGCCCAAGGCGAAGCTGCTGACGACCTCCGCGTCGATGCTCGTCTCGCTCGCGGCCTACAGCCTCATCTGGGGGTGGAAGTTCGCGCTGGGCTTCATCGTGCTCTTGTTCGTCCACGAGATGGGTCATGTCATCCAGCTGCGCCGCGAGGGAATCGAAGCCAGCGCCCCGATGTTCATCCCGCTCCTCGGCGCCGTGGTGATGGCGAAGTCGCTCGGCAACGACGCGACGGCGGAGGCCCGCGTCGGCCTCGCGGGCCCGATTCTCGGCACGCTCGGAGCGCTCGCGCTGCTGCCGATCGCGATCTCGACAGGCGACGACTTCTGGTACGCGCTGATCTTCACCGGCCTGTTCTTGAACCTCTTCAACCTGCTCCCGGTCGTGCCGCTGGACGGCGGGCGCGCGATGGCTGCGCTGTCGCCCTGGATGTGGTTCGTCGGCCTGTTCGCGATGGCGCTGCTGACGTTCCTGTCGCACAACCCGATCATCATCCTGATCCTGGTGATCGCGGTCTTCGACACCTTCAGGCGCTGGAAGGCATACAAGGCCGGCGGCGAGAGCGCCCAGGCGTACTACCGGGTCAAGCCCACGCACCGGCTCATGATCCTCGCCGTCTATCTTGGGCTGATCGCGGTCTGCGTGGTCGGTATGGGCCTGACGTTCATCGAACGCACCATCCCCTCGTAGCGCCGTGCCCGAGCTGAGCGTCGAGCGCCTGGTCAAGCGCTACGGGCAGACGCTCGCCGTCGACGACCTCTCGTTCACGGTCGACAGCGGCGTCGTGACGGGGTTCCTGGGACCCAACGGCTCGGGCAAGTCGACGACGATGCGCGCGCTGCTCGGGCTTGTGCGGCCGACCAGCGGCAGGGCGCTTGTGCTCGGCAAGCCGTTCTACGAGCTCACCCATCCGGTTCGCAGCGTAGGCGCCTCGCTGGACGCCAAGGACGTGCATCCCGGCCGCTCGGGGCGCAGCCACCTGCGCACACTGGCCGCCGCCGCCGGGTTGCCGTCAAGCCGCGTCGACGAGGTGCTCGACATGACGGAGCTCACGCCGGCGCGAGACCGCCGCGTGAAGGGCTACTCGATGGGCATGCGCCAGCGCCTCGCGCTGGCCGCCGCGCTGCTCGGCGATCCGCGGATCCTCATGCTCGACGAGCCGGCAAACGGCCTGGACCCGCAGGGGATGCGCTGGCTGCGCGACATCCTGCGCGCGTTGGCGTCCGAGGGTCGGGCGGTGCTGATCTCCTCGCACGTGCTGTCGGAGGTCGAGCAGACCGTCGACGAGGTCGTCGTCATCGGCGCCGGCCGGCTCGTCATGCAGGGTTCCCTGGCGGACCTCGTGACGCGCGATCAGCGGCCGTCTCTGGTGCGCTCGCCGCGCGCTTCGGAGCTACGCGAGTTGCTCGAGGCGTCAGGAGCTTCGGTCTCCGCCGACGGGCGTCCGGACACGCTGCTCGTACACCATGCGACTACGGAGCAGATCGGGACGCTGGCCGCCGAGCACGGGATCGCGCTGTTCGAACTCACGCGCTCGGTCGGCACGCTCGAGGATCGCTTTCTGGAGCTCACCGGCGAGGGCGGTCACGTGCGATGACAGCACGTCATTCCTCGACGACGGTCAGCGTGGAGCCGGAAGGCAGGTCCTCGCGATGAACATCCTGCGCTCGGAGTTCCTCAAGCTCATCTCGGTCCGCACCACGTGGCTGCTGCTGGGGGCGATGATCCTGATCGAGGGAACGGTCGCGGGACTGCTCGCCGGTCTGGGCGAGAAGAAGGACCTGCGCCCGGCAAACGTCCCGGACCTGCTCATCGGCACGCCGCTGTCGATCCTCTTCGTCTTCACGCTTGGCGCGCTGATCTCGACGAACGAGTTTCGCCACGGCACGGCGAACTCGACGTTTTTGATCACGCCCAGGCGCGAGCGCGTGATCGCCGCCAAGCTCGTCGTGGGCTTCGTCGTCGGGCTCGTCGCGGCACTCGAGTACATCGCGGTCAACGCCGGCCTCGGGCTGTCGATCCTCTCCAGCCGCGACGTGACGGTGAACTCCGATCAGGCGGTCGACATCTACCTCGGCGTCGGCATCGGCTTCATCCTCATCTGCCTGTTCGGCGTCGCCTTGGGAGCGGTCGTGCGCAATCAGGTCGCGGCGATCGTCGGTGGGTTGGCGCTCTTCCTCGCATTGCGCGGCACCTTGACGCTCTTCATCGGCGACGAGGTCGGACGCTACTTCCCGGCGGAGTCGCTGCTCGGGCTGCAGGGCAACCCCAAGGGCAAGGCGCTGCTGCTCGACCAGGTCGACGGCGGGCTCGTGCTCGCCGGCTACTGCTTGGCGCTGACGATCGCCGGGATATTCGTCACGCGCAACCGGGAGATCACGTAGCTCCCGGCGCCATGCGGTTCATCGACCTATCGGCGCCCATCAGCCCCGATCCGATTGAGCTGCCGGACGTTCTGCGCACGGATATCGCCTACGAGGATCATGCGACGGGCGCCGCGGCGATTCAGACCTTCTTCGGCGTCGGTCCGGAGTTGCTGCGCGACGGCGAGGGGTGGGCGACGGATATGTTCACGCGCCTGGGCACGCACAACAGCACGCACGTCGACGCGCCCTGGCATTACAACTCGAAGATCGCCGGCAAGCCGGCGCAGACGATCGACGAGCTACCCCTCGAGTGGTTCTTCGCGCCAGGCGTCGTGGTCGATGCGACCGACCGCACCGACGGTGACTCCTTGGACGTCGAGGATGTGCGGGAGCGGCTTCCGCGCGCGCTGGCTGCGCGCGACATCGTCCTCGTCCATACCGGGCGTGACGCCTTCTACGGCGATCTGGACTACATCGCCCGCGGTCCCGGCGTCACGGCAGGCGCAACGCGCTGGCTCTATGACCAGGGCGTGCGCGTCATGGGCGTCGATGCCTGGGGCTGGGACGCACCGCTGCACCTTCAGGCCGAGCAGGCCAAGGCCGAGGGGCGGCCGGGCATCTTCTGGGCGGCGCACCAAGTCGACCTCGCGTATGCGCAGATCGAGCGGTTGGTGAACCTCGGCGCGCTCCCGCCGGAGGGGTTCACCGTGGCATGCTTCCCGCTGCGCGTCGCCGGTGGCAGCGCCGCGCCCGCGCGCGTCGTGGCGATCATGTAAGCGAGGCAGACGATCGCCGGCAAGCGCAGCGCAGGCCTGTTGCTGTTCGAGCAACCGCCCGACGGCGAGTTGCGGGTGATGCTCGTGCATATGGGAGGCCCGTTCTGGGCGAGGAAGGATGCCGGCGCGTGGTCGATCCCGAAGGGCGAATACGACCCGGGCGAGGATCCGCTCGAAGCCGCGCAACGCGAGTTCGCCGAGGAGCTCGGCACACCGGCCCCGAGCGGGGAGATGATCGATCTCGGCGAGATCAAGCAGCGCGGCGGAAAGCGCGTCCGGGCGTGGGCTGTTCGCGCCTACATGGACGTGTCGAGCATCACGAGCAACACCTTCGAGATGCAATGGCCTCCTGGCTCGGGACAGATGCAGCGCTTCCCGGAGGTCGACCGCGCGGACTGGTTCGATCTCTCGAGCGCCCGGAACAAGCTCGTGCAGGGCCAGGTGGCGTTTCTTGACGCGCTGGCTGACCGGCTCGGCGTCGTGGAGGGTTAGTCCGCGAGCGTTCCCGGATCTGCCGGGACGTCGACGGCGTGCTCCTGCAGCGCCGCGAACGGGACGATCTCGAGCGCGCGCTCGTGGGTGGACGCCAGCACGACATACGCGGCGGCTCCGTCCTCGTGCGCCCGCAGCCAGTTCATCGCGGTGACGCACCAGCGGTCGCCGGGCGCGAGTCCCGGAAAGCCGTACATCGGCATCGGCGAGCTGAGGTCGTTGCCGATGCCACGCTGGTGCGCGAGGAACTCCGCCGTCACCACCGCACAGATCGTGTGGCTGCCCAGATCCTGCGGATCGGTGCGGCAGCACCCATCGCGGAAGAAGCCGGTGACGGGATCCATGCCGCACGGCTCAAGCTCGCCACCCAACACGTTGCGCTCGCTCACGGCCTCAGTATCCCGCCATCGTCAGCGATTCGCCTCGCGCAGCGCTCGGTCCATGTCGCGCTTGCTCTCGCGCGTCTTGAGGGCCTCGCGCTTGTCGAAGCGATCCTTGCCCTTGGCCAGCGCGATCTCCACCTTCGCGCGGCCGCCGGAGAAGTAGACCCGGGTCGGAACGAGCGTCAGGCCCTTCTCGTTGATCTGAACCATGAGCTTGTCGAGCTGGCGGCGGTGGGCGAGCAGCTTTCGATCGCGCTCAGGTTCGTGGTTGGCGCCTGCGGCCGGCCCGTAGGGCGGGATGTGGACGTTGTGCAGCCACAGCTGACCGTCGCGGACGAGCGCATAGCCGTCCTTGAGCTGCGCCCCGCCGTTGCGCAACGACTTGACTTCGGTGCCCTGCAACGCGATACCGCACTCGAGGCGCTCCAGCAACTCGAAGCGATAGCTGGCATAGCGGTTGGAGGCGACGTCGCCGGGCGCGACCTTGCGTTTCTTGGCCTTCGCCATGCGTTCGAGAGTAGTGCCCGCTTCGCAAGTTCGCCTGCGCACCCGCGCGCAGCGGCCTCATCAGCGGATCAGCAGCGGGGTGCCCACCGGCATGAGCCGGGCCAGGCGCTTGATGTCGCTGTTGCGCAGGCGGATGCAGCCGTGCGAGGGGCGGCCCGGGACGAGCCCCGGCTGGTTGGTGCCGTGAATGCCGACGATGCCGCCGCCGGGCCAGTCGGGCAGGCTCGAGTACGCCGTCGTGAAGAAGATGTTCGGTCCGTACACGGGGCCGAAGATCGCGCCTTCACCACGGTCGATGAAGTAGTGACCGCGCGGTGTACGCGTGCCTGCCTTGCCGACGGCGACGCGGGCCGACCAGATCTGACGGCCGCTGCGGTACAGCGCCGCGCGCAGAGCTCCGCGATCGACGACGAGTTGCGTACGGACGACCACCATCGGGGTGAAGGCGGTCGAGAGCGCCCATCCCATCCGGCCGTTCGGTCGCCCGGGCACGCGAATCTGCAGCCACTTGCGCCGCGCATCGTCCATGCGCGCCCGCAGGACGCCGTAGATCGCGATCGTCTTCGACGCGCTCACGAAGCGCGTTAGGGTCATCCGGCGCGCCCCGCCGCTCGGCTGGACGCGGATCGGGGTGGCCTTGATCGACGCCGCGATGCGCGTGATCGTCGTCTCGTTGGACAGCCGCACCTCGTCTCCGGGCTGCTGTAGGAGCGCCAGCGGTTTCGCCTTGGGGGCCACCACCCCGTCCTCCAGAAGCGCCGGCGTCGCAGAGCCTGGTTGCGCCTCGCCTGCGAGCACGACGAGCACCGCGACGAGCACGGACACCAGCGCAGAGCCTCGTCTCATCGTCACCACAGCCGTTCCCCCCAACCCATGACTGACGCAATCACCGCCCGGCAGACTACCGCGGCGGGCGGCGGAGCCCGCCTCAGGCGCTGCTCGCCGCGACGCGCGGTCACGGCGAACAGGGCCCGTTCGCGGATTTCTCAGCCGGTGGTTGTTGGTGGCCGGCCGCAGTCGGTGAGCGGGACGACACGGATGCTCGGGGAGTTGATCCGCCGCACGAAGTCCCGCGCGCCCTCGGTGAACGTGAACGCTCCCGTGGTCACGAGGCTCACCCGCGCCGTGATCCGATAGCTACCGGGACGCAGCCTGCTCGGCACGACACGGAACACGTACTTGTTGAGGCCGCGAGTGGCCTTCGTGAGCGTCTTGACCTTCCGGTTGTTGAGGAAGAACTCCACCTTCTTGATGCCCTTGCGGCCCTGGGTCGCGGTGACCGTCACGTCGAACGGCCTGTCCGCGGGGCGACCGAGCAGCTTGAGCTTGGGCGCCTTGCCCGACGCGCACCTCGGGGTTCCCGCCATGCTCACGTCCACGAGCGACGAACTGCTGAACGGCGGTGGCGGTGGTGGCGGCGGGGTGCACGACGGAGGCTGACCCGGCGGGACGCACGGCGGCGGAGGCGGAGGCGGAGGAGGCGGAGGCGGTGGTGGTGGTGGTGGTGGCGGCGTGCACGTCGGGGGCTGACCGGGCGGAACGCACGGCGGCAGCGTGCTCGTCGTCTGGCTGACACCGACGGCCTTCAGCGGCGTCGGCTTCTTGGGGGTGGCCGTCTCCGACGCGTTGAACTCGGCTCCTGCGGAGGCGAATGAGCGCGTCTGCACGCCGGCGGTGGCGGGGTCGGCGTCGGCCGGCTGCTTCAGCACGTCGAACGTGAAGTCGATCCGGCAGGAGGATCCGGACTTGCCCAGGAAGACGCGCGACCCAGACGGACGCGGGGCGAACTTGACCATCCCCAGCGTGGCCTCGACCTCGCTGACGTCGAACGTCGTACCCGAACAGCCGGGGCCCGAGCCGGTTGCGGTCGAGCCCACCTTGAAGACGCCGGCGTCGGCAACCTGGCAGATCGGAATCGTCGTCGTCGGATCGCTGTTCTGTGCGCACGACGGCGTGAGCAGGATGCCCTTGTCGTAGGGTGTGCCGAGCCGACCGCAGACCGTCGAGTCACCCGGCGCATTGCAGATGCCGATGTAGTTGGATCCCGAGAGCGGGAAGAGCGGAGTGTCCCCAGTGGCCGTGACCTCGAGGCTCCCGGCAAGGTTGGTCTTCCCGACCTCAACCGATGCCGGGACGCTGACCGTCAGGCTGATGCCCGGAGCGGCCGCCTGTGCCGCGGGCACTGCGGCAAGGGAGCAGATCGCGGCGAGACCCGCGGCGAGAACATGGCGCCCCCACCGCGCGCCGAGCCATCCATGCTTTCCAGCGATCACCACGGAGATCCCCCCAAAGTTGTGTTCTGCCCCACCCGCCGCCAGCTAGCGTAATAACCTGCTGCGACTTTGTGCAAATTAATTAAGCCGATGACGTCAGCCTCTGCACGGTTCATTGCGACGACCGCGCTGCTCGCAACGGCCGTCTGCGCGCTCGGCGCGGCGCCCGCTCCAGCGGCGGCGGCGCTGCTCCCCGACCTCGTGGCGGACCCGCCCGTGGGCGGAAATCAGCCTGTCGTCTACTCCGACGCGCAGGGAGACCGGTTGCTGCTGCGGATGGACGGCTTCGTGCATAACCGCGGGCCGGGCCCATTGGACATCCGCGGCTCGAAGCCGTCGGGCGGGGTCATGACCACGGTCCGCCAGCGCGTGTATGACGCCAGCAACAGCGGCGGCCCCTTCGCCGACATGCCCCACGTTCCCGCTCCGGTGCTCACGTACGAGACGAACGACGACCACATGCATTGGCATCTGGCTCATGCGATGCGCTACTCGCTCTGGTCGGCCGACCGGACCGTGGAGGTCGCGCCAAGCCAGAAGGTCGGATTTTGCCTGATCGACATGGATCGGGTCGAAGCGCCCCCGACGGACGCGCCGGTGTACAGCGAGGCCGCCCACCACTTCTGCCAAGAAGGCAGACCCGGCGCGTCAAGCGTCTATATGGGCGTCTCCCCCGGCTGGCGCGACATCTACAGCTACGTCTTGGCGTTTCAGTGGGTCGACATCTCCGACGTCGCTCCCGGGCGTTACTGGCTGCGCGCCGACGCCGACCCCGACGGCGTCATCGCCGAGAGCGACGAGGTCAATTCCGGCGCGTACGACGCGGAGATGTCGGTCGTCAACGGCTACCTCGCCAATCCGGTCCAGGCGGGCGAGGTCGCTGCGCTCGGCACGACCATCACGCTCAGCGCGACGAGATTCGACGACGTGCATCTCGGATCGACGGGGCCGCTGGAATTCCAGATCGTCACGCCACCTGCCGGCGGCACGCTCGACCAGCCGACCGGAACCTGGTTCTCCGCGACGCAGCTGCGCTACACGCCCAAGCTCGGCTTCAGCGGCGCGGACTCGTTCACGGTCGCGGCGCGCGACGCGTCAAGCCCGTTCCCGCGCAACCCGCGCAGTGCGGCGGTGACGCTCACGGTACAGAGCGCTCGCGTTGCTCCCAGCGGCGGTGCGCTCGGTGTGCTCGGCATCTCGGGCGCCCCCCGGTCGGTCTACACATCCAGCCAGACGCAGCTGCACGCGGTCGGGCCGGGCGTCGAGCAAGCCGTGGCGTGGAGCGTCGACGGCGTCCAGGGCGGCAGCGCCTCCGCCGGCACGATCTCCGCCACCGGGCTCTATCGCGCGCCCGCGACGCCGCCGCCGGCGGGCAACGTCGTCGTCGGCGCTCGCAGCGCGACGGGCGCCACCGGCCAGGCGCCGATCAGGGTCGTCGCAGCACCAGATGGCCGCCCCGCGCCGACGGTCAAGGCGCCGCGCGTTCCCAGGCACGGGCTGTCGCAGGTTCGGGTCGGCTTCCACGATCGCTCGCTTGTCGCGGTCGTGTCGTCGGCGCAGACCGGGCGCGTGCGCTTCACGGCCAGGAGCAACGGCGTGCGCATCGGGCTTTGCTCGATGGTCGTCGCCAAGCGAGGCGCGGCAACGTGCATGATGCGGATTCCGGGCACGATCGCGCCGCTGACGCGGATCTGCCGGGTCCCGCAGCAGCTGCGGCGGGCCGTGCCGGGCGTCATCGTGACCGCCACGCTGTCGCGCCGTGGCAAGGTCGTCGCGACGCGCCGCATCTGCGTGCGCTGACGTCGCTGCCGCTGCGATGGGCGCCTACCGCTCGACGCCCGCGAGGTCCAGATCGACACGGCCGCGCGGCGCCTCGACACGCTCGACCTTCACCCGCATCGGATCGCCGAGCCGGATCGTCTCGCCGCTGCGCTCGCCGGTCAGGATCGTCCCCTCCTCGTTGAGCTCCCACCAGTCGCCGCGCAGGCGGCGCATCGGCAGCAGGCCCTCATGGCCGTCGCCGAAGCGGACGAAGGCGCCGGCGCCGATCAGGCCCGTCACCTCGCCGTCGAACTCCTGATTCCAGCCGCCCTCGAAGAGCTCGCGTTCGAGCAGGAACGCGCGGGCGACCCGGTCTGCCATCCGCTCGATCGACATCGCGTCGCGCTCGCGCGCCGAGGACCAGGCGCCGGCCTCCTCCATCTCGGCGCCGCGCGGCGCCTGCTCGCCGGCGCCGACGGCGCTCAGCAGCGCGCGGTGCGCGACCAGGTCGGGATAGCGACGAATGGGCGACGTGAAATGCGTGTAGTGCGTCAGCCCGAGCCCCGCGTGGCCGAGGTTCTTCGGGCTGTAGTAGGCCTGCTTCAACGCCCGCAGGACGAGGAACGTCAGCGCGTCGCGGCCGTGACCGGTGCGGGCCGCGTGCTGGGCGACTGCGCGCGAGCAGGCGGCGACGACGTCCGCGGCCTCGGCGGGCGTCATGTTCTCGCGCACCGGCGGCGTCGCCACGCCGAGCGAGGAGAGCTGTTCGACGAGGCGCAGCGCCTTCTCTCCGTCGGGTCGCTCGTGGACGCGATAGAGCGTTGGAACGTGCCGCTCGGAGAGCAGCTTCGCAACCTGCTCGTTGGCGGCGATCATGAGGTGCTCGATGAGCTCGTGCGACTCGGTCTGCTCGCTGGGACGCGATTCGGCGACGTGGCCGCCGCGGTCGAAGCGAAACTCGGGCTCGCTGGTCTCGAGCTCCAGAGCCGACTGGCGCAGCCGTCGTTCATGCAGCGCGGCGGCGACCGCGCGCGCTGCCGCGAGCGGCCCGGCCCAGGGCTCCTGCGCCTGCTCCTCACCGGCGAACACGCGGTCGACCTGCTCGTAGTCCAAGCGCGCGTCGGAGCGGATCGTCGAACGGTAGAACTGCGCTCGCGTGACCTGGGCGCCGTCGAAATCGAGCTCGACCGTCACCGCCGCGCGCTCCTGCAACGGGACCAGCGAGCAGGCGTCGTTGGACAGTGCCTCGGGCAGCATCGGCTCCACTCGCCCGGGGACGTAGACGCTCGTCGCCCGCCGCGCTGCTTCGCGGTCGACGAGCGAGCCGGGCGGAACGTAGGCGCTGACGTCCGCGATGTGGACCCAGATGCGCGTGCCGCCGCCCTCGAGCGCCTGCGCGGAGATCGCGTCGTCGAAGTCGCGCGCGCTGACGGGGTCGATCGTGAACGTCGGCAGGTCGGTGAGGTCTTGGCGCGGGACATCGGAGCTCGGCCCGCGGTCGCGCGCACGCTTGGCCTCGCGGTCCACGGCGGGATCGAAGCGCCGGCGCAGGCCGCGATCGAGCATGAGTCCCTCCAGCACGTCCGACGCCACGTCAGGGCGGCCGATCGGGCGCACGAGCTTCGCGTGGCCACCGCTGCGCGACGAGGGCCGCACGAGGACGAGATCGCCGGGCTTGGCACGCGAATCGCGCTCCAGCACCAGACGGCCGCCGCGCTCGAACAGCGGCTCGGCCACGAGGAAGCGCCCGCGCCTGTCGACGACGGCGACGATCCCCTCGCCGGCGGACGCAGCGCCGCGGGGCGATCCCGCGCTGCCCCGCGCGGCCACCTCGGACCGTGCGCCGCCAGGCGAACCGGGGCGTGAGCCCGCGCCGCCAGGCGAACCGGGACGGGAGCCCGCGCCGCCGGTCGAACCGGGGGGCGCGCCCGCGCCGCTGCGCGGACCAAAACGCCCGCCCTTGCGCGCGCCGTCGGCATCGGTCCGTGCCGCAGCGCCCTTGCGCGGCCGCCGTCCTCCCGGCGCCTGGCGCCGGCTCATAGCTTGCTCGCCAGGACGGCCAGCGCCTTGCGCAGCGCCTCGTCCTCGCGGGGCGTGTCGGGGTCGTCGCGCGCCGGGACGTCGGGCTTCAGCCCCGAGCCCTGCTTGGTCCCGGGGCCACCGAGATTGCGCCCGCTCGGCAAAAAGTACTGGCCGACGGTGATGTCCAGCGCGCCGTTATTTGAGAGCGGCATGATCTCTTGGAACACGCCCTTGCCGAAGGTCTTGGTCCCGACGAGCGTCGCCCGCTTGCGATCCTGCAGGGCCCCCGAGACGATCTCCGCCGCCGATGCGGTGGCGCGGTCCACGAGCACGACCGTCGGCAGATCGCCCGCGATCGGCTGCCCGACGGCGTTCAGCGTCTCCGCCTTCACCGCCCGACCGCGCGTCGTGACGATCGGCCCGCCCTTGAGGAACATGCTGGCGATGAGCTGCGCCTCCCTGACGAGGCCGCCGCCGTTGCCGCGCAGGTCGAAGACGATGCCCTTGGCCTTGCGGCGCTTGGCCTTGCGAATGGCCGCCGCCATCTCGACGTGCGCGGTGCGCGGGCCGAACGTGGTCAGCCGGATGTACGCGGCGCGCTTGCCGCCGGCGTTCGCGAGTCGCGACGCGACGACCGGGATCGAGATCGTCGCCCGCGTGACGCGCCGCGCGAACGTCTTAGAGCCGCGCCGGATCGTCAACGTCACCTTCGTCCCTTCGCGGCCCTTGATCAGAGCCGTAGCAGCCTCCTCGGGCAGGCCGGCGAGCTTCTTGCCCTTCGCCTTGACGATGACGTCCCCGACGCGGATCCCGGCCTTGGCTGCCGGCGAGCCCCTGTACACCGTTTCAACGCGCAGGCCGCTTGGGACGCCGCGCACAGCGACCCCGATGCCCGAGAACGAGTTGTCGAGTGTGTCCTGGAACAAGGCGTACTCCTTGGGCGAGAAGTAGGCCGAGAAGCGATCGTCCAAGTCGCGGACAGCTCCGGCGAGCGCCGCGTCGGAGAGCCTCCCGTAGGGGACCGCGCGGTAGTACTTGCCGTGAATCGTGTCGAGGCCCTCCAGCGCGACGCGCCGGTCCTCATTGCCGACGAGCGCGTCGGCGATCGGCCCCGGAAGCCAGCGGGGATGCCCGCCGAGCCAGATTCCGAGCACGAGCATGATCGGCAGCAGCACGACGAGAACGGCCTTGAGCGGGACGGTGCGGCTCAGCATCGGCCCTACACGCTAGAGATCGTGGTTCCGGTCGGCCGTCGTCAGCGCTTGCGGATCAGGGCAGCGCGACTCAACTGCGCGCGAAGCGCCTTGCGGTTGCGCAGCAGGGCACGATCGGCGACGGCCACGAACGTCACCTTCCCGCGCCGCACGCCGAAGATCGCCTGCGGCGGCTTTCCGGTCACCCGCCTGACGCCTGGGCCGATGCTGGCCAGGCGCTTGCCGAATGCCTTGCGCAGCGCCGACACCCTGCTGCCGCGGCCGATCTTCAGGCGCCGGTGCCCCTTCGCGGTGGTGCCGGCGAGCGCGACGCGGCCCTTGAGGTCAAACGTCGCGACGACGCTGCCGCCACCCTTGACGCAATAGCGAAGCACGCCGCGGATCGTCTGCACCGGCGGCCCGAGGCGCTTGCCGGCCTCGGCCCGCGTCGAGCGCAATCGCAGCTTGCCGATCGCGCGCGTACCGACCTTCAGCAGCCGCGGAAAGCAGCGCGCCGTCGCGGGTCGGGCGGCGGCCGCCGGCTCGGGCCCGTTGGGCACGCGTGCGGCGAAGACCTCCTGGTAGGGCGAGAACTCGGGATCGCCCGGGGGCAGGTTGTTGAGCTGGGTGTCGTTCCAGAACGGGATCGCGACCTCGTCATCCGCGACCAGACCCTGGTAATCGCCGATGAACTTGCCCGACACGGACGTGGGCGCGTTGACGGCCGGATCCCAGCTGCGCGAGGAGACGCGGCGGTCGGTGAAGGTCCGCCCGCCGTCCTCCGAGCGCGACAGCCAGGTGTCGATGAAGTAGTTGGCGGGGTCGTTGCGACGGTCGAAATAGGAGACGTTGATCTGGCCCGAGGGCGTGACCGCCAGCCAGGGCTGGAACTGGTCTGCGTCGCCGTTGCGCGGATCCTGGTTGACGCGCACCGGGCCGGTGTACGAGGCCCCGCCGTTGGTGGACTTGAACAGCACGATGTCGGCTCCCGACAGCGGGCCGAGGCCATCGCCGCCGGCGAGGTAGTCCTTGCCGGCGACGTCGTTGGCGTCGTCGGTCTTCAGCAGCTCCTGTAGCCCGTCGACCGACAGCTCGCCGCGCTTGATCTTCTGCCCGATCGAAGGGAGGTTGCCCAGCAGCGGAGTCCCCTTTCCGTCGCGGGAGGCCGCGACGACATAGACCGTTCCCCGCGCGTCGACCGCCGTGCTCGGTAGTGAGAGGTTGCGGAACGCCTCACCGGCGAACGCGGCGTTGACGCCCGCGATGCCCGCGATCGGTACCGCGAGCGAGAACAGTCGCCCGCGGTTGTTGGACTTCACCTGCATCAGGGCGTTGAGCTGGTTGTCGTACCACGTGACGTAGACCTCGCTCCTGGGCCCGATCGCGATATGGCATCCGATCCCGGAGATGAGCGTCTTCTGGCTCAGCGGCAGCGGAATGTTGTCGCCCGGGACGAGCCCGCCCCAGGTCTTGCCGCCGTCGGTCGAGCGCATGAGGACGATCTGCTGGAGGGGAATCGGGCCCGTGCCATCCAGGCTCCAGCAGATGTACATCGTGCCGGTCTTGCCGTCGCGCGGGGCGTTGGGCCCACCGTTGACGTCGCTGTGGTTGTCGACCGCGAGCCAGTTCTTGTCGTCGAGCAGCAGCTGCGACGTCAGTTTGTTGGCGCGGTTGTTGTGGACCGTCGTCGGGCCGCTCCAGGGCTGGCCGGGCTTCTTGACGTGGACTGTCATGTTGAAGCCCTGGAAGGCCGCGGTCCCGCCCGGCGCGTCGAGGACGTTCGCGTAGGCGTTGCCCTCGTCGTCGAAGTCGATCGAGATGTCGGAGGTCGTGCGGTACGCGGCCTCGTTGTTGGGATCGCACTGGCCGGGTGCCGCGCAGTAGCCGGGCAGTTGTCCCTGATCGTCCCATGTCCTGCCGCCGTCGTGGGACTCGTAGGTGCCGATCTTGAAGAGGTACTTGTCGTTGTTCTCGTACATCTTCGAGCCGGCCATGAGGTGGTTGTGATCCAGCGGATCCATCGCAATCGTCGGCTCGGAATGCGACGTGAACTTGTCGCGCGAGGCGCGATAGTTCGTGACACCGGCGGGCGCGGCCTTCTCGACATCGGCGAAGTTCGGGCCCTGGCGGGTGACAAGGTTCGCGCTGGCACTGTAGTTCTGCGGGCCCAGCGTCGTGTACGGGCTGACGACGACGTAGTACGCGCCCTGGGCCTTGTCGATCGCGACGTTCTCCGCGGTGCCCAGCAGCTGCCCGTCGGCGGCGACCAAGCCGCCGCGCGTGCCGTCGGGGTTGCGCTTGTAGACGGAGAGATCGAGGTCCGAGAGCCCGAAGCCGCCGACGTGGATGCCGACCGCGCCTGAGTGCTGCTTGTAGAACGCGTCGGCGGCGGCGACGTCGAGCAGGAAGAGGTCGCAGCCGGAGGCGGCCGGCGCGGGCCTGGCGTCGGCGCCGAAGCACGCCGCGCCCTGGTCACCCTTGAGCAGCTCGCTGCCGATGTTCACGGTGCCGCTCCAGGTGAGCGCGCCGGCGCCATTGGCGTCGGGGGTGAGCGTGCCCGCGGCCGGGTTGGCTGCCCGCGCGGGCGCGGCCGCCAGCGCGGCCAGCAGCACAGCCAGGCACGCCACGTAGATCGATCTGCGGTCGCTCATCTGCGCGACGGCGAGGCTACTCGATCGGCAGGCGGCGGAGCCCGATCACCCACAGCTGCGGCTTCGACGCGCCGAGACATCGAGACATCGATGTATTGATGGTTTTAATGGCGTAGTCCTACGATGAGTTTGTGCGAACCACGCTCTCGATCGACGACGATGAGCCTGGACCACGACTTCGCGCGCTGGGAAGCAGCGGGCCTGCGCTGGGAGGATCCGCTCCAGAGCTGAGCTTCTGAGCTGCGGCGCGCCCGCAGCTCAGACCCGCAGGAACCGCCGCAGCGACAGCCCCGACCCGGCCGCCGAGACCGCGACGCTGGCGACGAGCAGGACCGCGATCAGCAGCCCGAAGTTGATCGTGTCCGGCGCGGCGATCAGCGAGAAATCGCTCTTAAGCGGGTCGATGAAGGCGATCTTCGCCACCAGCAGCATCAGGATCGCCATGATCCCGCCCATCGCGCCGACGAAGATCCCTTCGATCACGAACGGCCAGCGGATGAACCAGTCGGTCGCGCCAACGAGCTTCATGACCGCCACCTCGCGCCGGCGAGCCAGCAGCGACAGGCGGATCGTGTTGGAGATCAGCAGCACGGACGCGAGCACGAGCAGGGCGGCGAGCAGGCCCATGCTGAGCTTCACGACGCGGGTGGCGGAGAGGATCTTCGTCGTCTCGTCGCGGCGGTTCTTGACCTCGTCGATCGCCGGATCGACGACGGTGCGCTCGCCGCTGGGCGTCAGCGGCGCAAGCGCGTTTCGCAGCTCGTCGATCTTGCCCGGGCTGCTCGGCGTCACGCGGAAGGTGTCGGGGAGGGGGTTGGAGCCCAGCAGCTCGTACGCCTCGGGATTGCGTTTCTTCTCCTTCGCGTAGGCCTCCTCCTTGGACACGAACACGACGTTGCCGACGTGCGGCGTCTGCTGTGTCAGCGTCCGCCGTACGCGCTCGACGGCGGCATCGCTCGTGTTGGGCTTGAGGAAGACGTCGACGAGAACCTTGGCCCGCACCTCGTTGGCGGCGCCGTTGGTGGCCTGGACGATCGGGATGAAGACGCCGAGCACGAGCATCGTCACGAGCACGGAGGCCATCGCGGCGAACGGCGGTGCGGCGTCGCGACGCAGCGAGCGGCTGACCTCGCGCAGGAAGAACGCGAAGTTCACGACGGGTAGTTCCGCCACACGCCGCCGGGTGACGGATCGCGGTCCAGCTCGTCCAGGCCGAGCGGCTGATCGCGGCCGAGCTGGCCGTAGGCGCGGTCGAGCATGTCTGAGAACTCGTCGGTCGTCTGCTCCTTCTGGGCGTAGAGGCCGGTGGCCTCGTCGCGGATGATGCGCCCGCCCTGCAACTCGATGACGCGCCGGCGCATGCGGTCGACCATGTGCGCGTCGTGCGTCGCGACGAGCACGGTCGTACCGGCGCGGTAGATGCGGTACAGCAGTTGCATGATCCCCAGCGACGTGCGCGGATCGAGGTTGCCAGTCGGCTCGTCGGCCAGCAGCAGCGGCGGGTGGTTGACGAACGCACGTGCGACGGCAACGCGCTGCTGCTCGCCGCCGGACAGCTGGTCGGGGAAGTTGTGCAGCTTCGTCGACAGTCCTGTCAGGCGCAGGACGTCGGGCACCTTGGCCCGGATCTCCTTGCGCCGCGCGCCGGTCGCCGACAGCGCGTACGCGACGTTGTCGTACACGGTGCGGTTGGGCAGGAGCTTGAAGTCCTGGAAGACGACCCCGATGTTGCGCCGGTAGTACGCCACCTTCTTGTGCTCGATCTCAGGCAGGCTCTTGCCCGCGACGCGAATCGAGCCCGACGTCGGCTCGCGCTCCTTGATCAGCAGGCGCATGATCGTCGACTTGCCCGAGCCGGTCGAGCCGACGATGAAGAGGAACTCGCCGCGGCGGACGTTGAACGTCGCGCCGTCCAGGCCGATGTCGCCTGCCGGGTAGTGCATGCAGACGTTGCGAAACTCGATGACGTTTCGCGCGTCCGGTGGAAGGTTCGCCGAGCGCGCCGGCGGCTGGATCGGCAGACCCTGGGCACGGTGGCGGGCGGACGGCAGATGGCGTGCGCGGATGTGTCGCTCTGAGGCGGACATGCACCAGGGAACCTAGCGAGCCGGATGCGAGATCGCGTCAGTCGCACGGGGTCTTGCAAGGTCGCGGGCGCGAGCAGGGATTGGCGTGCAGGGGTCGACGCGACGGCGCGCCGATCTGCCGCCGTGGACTGGATCTCGCGACACGCTGCTGGGGCTGCGACTGACACCAGCCGCGATCTGCCGGCACGAGTCGCCGCGCGCAAGACCACGCGAGAGCCCTCGCGCTCACGCACCGACAGAGACAGCCGATCGCGCCTTTCAGCGCTCGTCGATGACCGCGTAGCGCAGGGCGAACAGGACGGCTTTCAGCTGGGAGTGCACGCCGAGCTTGTTGCGCCCGGTTCGGATGCTGATGTCCAGCTGGTCGGCGATCGCCTGGCTCGTGGGCCTCTTCGTCACGTCAACGAGAGAGGCCGGACTCAGCGCTCTCACGATCGAAACGAGCCAGATGCTCGTCCTGCTGGCGGTCGCCATCGCCTCAGTCAGCACCAGGAACTCAGGGGTCGCCGGCATCCTCGATGAGCCTTTTCCAGGCGCCCCGATCCTCCACCCCCAATGGCGGGCATTCTGGAGCCTCGATCAACAACGCGGCCGGCCGCCGAGGCTGACCGACGATCAAGTCCACAACGCCGAGCAATGGCTGCACATCGTCGCTTCAGGCCGCGCAATCGCCACCGTCCCGGCAACGATCGCAAGCGCCCCGCCAGACGACGCGCGTGTCGCCAGTTCGCAGGTGATCGAGCGAACGTGCCTGCTCGGGCCGGTCGTCCAGCGACGCCGCCGGCAGCGTCCTAGAGATCCTCAGACAGCCCGCCGCGGTCAGCGCGTCGTGCTGTAGGCCGAGCGCCTGCGGGATCGGCCGGCGTACACACTGCCGGTCAGGTGATTGACGGCGGATCGTCCGGCGGACAGGCACGCCTGGGTTGTGACGCCTGGTCGGACATTCGTCCAGTTCAGGGTTTTTCGCAGCCAACGGCGGTGACAACTCAAGCGACGACATTGCCCCGACTCAGAACTGGAGCTGTTTATGGTTGCCGACGCTGGACCCCCGCTTGTCTTGATGGCCATCGGTCTTGTCCTCTGGCTTGCCGTGACCGCCACGGTGGCGGGCCTCGCGATCCACACGATCGGCGTGATCCTCTTCCTCGTCGGAGCCGTCTGGCTCGTCGTCGAGCTGATTCAGGCTCGTGCGCTGACTCGCTCGAGCGTCATAGAACAGCCGGTGCGCTATCGAGACCGCAGGCTGTAAGACCGGCCCCCGGTGACTCAGACCTGGCCGGAGACGTCGGCGAACCGCGGCTCGGGGATGTCGGGCTCCTGCAGGTAGCGCGTCCAGAACCTCTGGCTCGGCGTGGGCCCGCCGGCAGCCCCATGCGGCCGCCGGCCGGGTCGCGCGTCAACACGTCCGTCACGAATGTTGTTGTCCAACGCACGCTGACCTGCCGCGCCACAGAGGATTAGGCACGTCACTGATCCATACGGCCTGCAATGCGTGGTAGGTGTACTCAACGGTCCCGTGGGGGCTCGCGCGCTCCGGGCGGCCGGGCCGATCCCCGTGGGCGCGTGTCCGGGAGCACGCAGTCTTAGGGCACGAATTGGGGTCGACCTCCGATGCGCTGGAGGGTGTGCAGGCGCAGACTCGCGGACATCGCAACCCCACACCGAGGAGCCTGTCATGCCTGCCACCCTGCCCTCCCCTACCCGCCTGCCTACCGGCGCCTGGCGTGCCGATCTCGTCCACTCGAGCATCGAGTTCTCGCTGAGGCACATGGCGGTGAGCACGTTCCGCAGCCACTTCGGCGAGTGGAGCGCACAGCTCGTCGTCGAGGAAGGTCGCCCGGCGCAGCTGACGGGCGTGGTCCGCTCTGCGTCCGTCGCCGTGCGGGACCCCCAGTTCGCCGCGCACCTCGCGGCAGCCGAGTTCTTCGACAGTGACCGCTATCCAGAGCTGCGCTTCGAGTCGACGCTGCTGCGCCGCGATCGCGCGACCGTCGAGCTCGAAGGTCTGCTGACGATCAAGGGCCACACGCTGCCGATCACCGCCATCGGCACCGTGTCTGACCCGCACGACGATCCGTCCGGCAGCGCGCACATGGGACTCGAGCTCGAGACCCACATCGATCGCCGGCAGTTCGGGCTGGAGTGGAACATGGCGCTGCCGAAGGGCGGCTGCGCACTCGGCAACGAGGTCAAGCTCCAGGTTAGCCTGGCGTTGCGGAGGGCCTAGCGATGGCGCCGCACGTGCTAGGTCTCTCGGGCAGCCTCCGGGCGGGCTCTTACAACACCCTGCTGCTACAGGCCGCGGCGAGGCTGCTGCCGCCCGACGGCGAGCTTGAGCTGTGGGGCTCGCTGAAGGACATCCCACCGTTCGACGAAGATGACGAGACCGGGCCGCCGCACATCGCGGTCGCGCGGCTGCGCCGTGCCGTCGCGCGCGCCGACGCCGTCCTGCTCGCGACCCCCGAGTACAACAGCTCGCTGCCCGGACAGCTCAAGAACGCCCTGGACTGGCTCTCGCGTCCATACGCGAGCAACCCCCTGCGCGGCAAGCCCACGGCGGTGATCGGCGCGAGCGTCGGCATGTACGGCGCCGTCTGGGCCCAGGCGGAGGCGCGCCGGGTGCTGCAGGCGATCGGAGCGCGCGTGCTCGATCGCGAGCTGCCAATTGCGTCGGCCTCCGGGCAGTTCGACGCGGCAGGGCAACTGCTCGACGGCGATGTCGTGGAGCAGCTACGCGAACTGCTGCGCGAGCTCGTCCTCGGCGGTCGCGAGGCGACCACGCGATCGGGCTGAGCAGCCGACCCGCGCGCGGCCTGTACACGCCCGGAGACTCGCCGTAAGGTGCGGCGGCGTGGCCATTCGCACCGACGGCGCAGTGCTCGTCGAGCGCGAGCACGAGCTCGAACAGATCCGGGCGGCGATCACCGACCTCCGCGCCGGCCACGGCTGCCTGGTGTTCCTGGAGGCGCCGGCCGGTCACGGCAAGACCGTCCTGTTGCGCGCGCTGCGCGGCGACGCCGCGCTCGCCGGCGCGCGGGTCCTGACCGCGACCGCGGCCGAGCTCGAGCGCGACTTCGCCTTCGGCGTCGCGCGTCAGCTCTTCGAGCCCGAGCTGCGGGGGGCGGACGAGCGCCGTCGTGCGCGGCTGTTCCGCGACGCCGCCGGGCTCGCACGCCCGGCGCTCATGGCCGGCTCGGCAACCGCGTCCGCGTCCACGTCCACGTCCGCGTCCGCGTCGGACGCGTCGCACCCACGTCTGCACGGCTTGTTCTGGCTCGCGGCCAATCTCGCCGAGGAGCAGCCGCTGCTCGTCGTCGTCGACGACGTCCACTGGGCCGACGTCCCCAGCCTGAGGTTCCTGGACATGCTCGCGCGTCGCGTCGAGGACATCGCCGTGGTGCTCGCGGTCGCGGCGCGGCCAAGCGAGCCGGGCGCCGACGAGCAGACCCTCGCGTCGCTGACTGCCACGCCCGCCGCGCGGCTGCTGCGTCCCGGCGCGCTGAGCCGCGCCGCTGTGGGCCGCCTGGTTCGCGCTCGGCTCGGCGAGCAGGCGCAGGACGCATTCGTCGACGCCTGCTTCGACGTGACCGCCGGCAACCCGCTGCTCGTCGCCGAGCTCCTCGCAGACCTGGCGCGTACCGGATCGGACGGGGGCGCGGACGACGCCGACCACGTCCGCGCGACGGTACCGCGCAACGTCTCGCGAGCGGTCGTCGCGCGCCTGCGGCGCCTGTCGCCGGCGGCGCTGGCCCTCGCACGTGCGCTCGCTGTACTCGGCGACGGCAGCGACGTCTCCCGCGTCGCCGCACTGGCCGGCATCTCGCAGAGCGAAGCATTGCGGGAGCACGCGGGGCTCGCGCGGATCGGGCTGCTGGATCCCGACGTGCTGGGCTTCGTGCATCCGCTCGTGCGCACCGCCGTCGCAGCCGACCTCGTCGGCGGCGAGCGTTCGCCGTGGCATGCTCGTGCCGCGCGACTCATCGCGGGGGACGGCGCACGCGCCGAGGAGGTCGCGATGCACCTGCTGCAGACATCGCCGGCCGGTGACGCATGGTCGGCCCGCGCGCTCGCCGACGCGGGTCGACGAGCGCGGGGCGACGGCGCACCAGACGTTGCACAGCGCCTCCTGCGACGGGCGCTCGCTGAGCCGCCCAGCGGCGACGAGCGCGCCGCGGTACTGCTCGAGCTCGGGCTGGCGGAGGCGGCGACCGGCAGCGAGGACACGCTCCGCCACCTCGAGCAGGCGGCCGCGACCGGCGCCGCCCACCTCGCCGCCGAGGCAGAGCGAGCTCGCGCAGGCGTGCTGTTCCTGAGCGACCGCCCCCGAGAGGCGCTTACCGCGCTCGAGCGCGCCGCGACCCTCGTCCAGGGCGAAGACCCCGAAACGGCGGCCGCGGTCGGCGACGAGCTCCTGTACGCGCGGCACTACACGGGCCTCCCGCTGGCCGAACAGGTTGCCCTGCTCCAGCGGGCTGCGGGCGACGGACGCACCGTGGCGCTCGCGCACCTCGCGTTGGTCGAGGCGCTGCGCGGCGCCCCCGCAGCGACCGTCGTCGAGCTCGCTGGCCGCGCGCTCGCCGACGGCGAGCTGATCCGCACGCACGTCGACCGACAACCGCCCTACCACGCCATCCAAGCCCTGATCCTGGTGGAGGCCGCCGCCGAGGCGCGCGCGGCGATCGATCTCGCCGCCGACGCGGCACGCAGGTCCGGCTCGCGCTACGCCGCCGCCTGCGTTGCCGGAGTGCGCACGCACTGGGAACACGGCTACGGCGACCTGCGGCGCGCCGAGGACGAGGCGCGCCTCGGCATCGAGGTGTTCCGGTCGATCGCCGGACCAGGCGGCGGCGACGACGCCGGGTTGCTCGCGCTCGCCGACGCGCTGCTTGACCGCGGCCGCGCCGGCGACGCCGAGCTCGCGCTCGCGGAGCTCCCGGCGGAGTGGGGGCGCAGCGCGCGCAACCGCTGGCTGCGCGGCGCCTCAATACGGGCGCGACTGCGGTTCGTCCAGGGCCGGGCCGAGGAGGCAGTGCCCGAGCTGCTGGCTCATCTGCACGACGACCAGGCGCGCGGCCGCGCGATCACGGCCCGCGATCGCATCCGCGCGACCCTCGTCGCGGCCCTCGCGACGCTCGGCCGGCACGCCGACGCGCTCGCCGTCGCCGACGAGCAGCTCGCAATCGCCCGGCGCCGCGGGCTGCCCACGGCCGAGGCGCGTCTACTCGTCGCCCGCGCTCACGCCCTCCCGCCCGCCGACCGCGTGCCGGCCCTGCAGGAGGCCGTAGCGGTCGCCCGGCGCTCACCCTCTCGGGTCGTTCGGGCCGAAGCGCTCAGCGAACTGGGCGCCGCCCGGCGCCGCGCCGGCGAGCGGGTCACCGCGCGGGGGGCACTGCGCGAGGCGCGAGAGCTGGCGCACGCCTGCGGTGCGACCGGACTCGAGGCCCGAGCCCACGAAGAGCTCCTCATCGCCGGTGCCCGACCGCAGCGCGTAGCGCTGTCCGGCGTCGACGCGCTGACCGCCGCGGAGCGCCGCGTCGCCGACTTCGCGGCCCGCGGCCTGCGCAATCGCGACATCGCCGAAGCGCTCTTCGTGACGATCAAGACCGTCGAGGTCCACCTCGGCCATACCTACGCCAAGCTCGGCATCCGTGGTCGCTCGCAGCTATCCGACGCGCTCAATCGTTCGTTATGACGGCAGGGCTCATACCGTCCACCGAAGCCGTGGACCCCAAAGCGGTCCAATGGTTCATTGGAGCTGCCATCTGACGGCGCCGGGTCGACCAGCTGAACCTCGGCTTCGACGCGTGTGCGCAGCAGGGTCGCGTCCTGACGCAAACGTTAAACGCGCGCGCGTAGACCGCAGCAGGGCGTGGTATGTACCGTCTGCAACCGGAGGAGCGTGGTCTTTTGAGCAGCATCGCTGAGGGATCCGTTGCCGCGGAGCCCGAGGACACGCGGAGCGAGCCGTTGGTCGGTCAGGGTATGGCGCTGCTGTTCATCGCCCTGGTGGCGTGCTTCACCGCCTGGGGTGTCGCGCAGGACCTGACGACGCCGATGGTGGCGGGCTTCAAGCGCATCTTCGACATGAGCACGTTTCAAGCGTCGCTCGTGCAGCTGGCGTATTTCGGCGCCTATTTTCTGCTCGCGCTGCCGGCGGCCTTCATCAATCAGCGCTTCGGCTACAAGACGGGCATCCTCACCGGTCTCACGCTGGCGGCCCTCGGAGCGTTCGCCTTCTATCCGGCGAGCAAGATCATGACCTACGAGGCGTTTCTCGTTGCCCTGTTCGCGATGGCGGCGGGGTGCTCGATCCTCGAGACCTCCGCGAACCCGTTCGTCATGTCGCTGGGCTCAGAGCGGACGGCGACGCGCCGCTTGAACCTCGCCCAGGCGTTCAATCCGGTCGGCACGAACATCGGCGTTCTGCTCGCCTCGACGCTGATCCTGCCCAAGCTCGCCGACCCGGTCGACGTCGGGTCGCTGACGCCCGCGCAGTTGCAGACCATCCGCGCGGGCGAGCTCGGCGCGGTGATGGGCCCCTATCTCGGCCTCGCCTTCCTGCTGATCCTCATCGCCGTCGCGATCGCGAGCCAGAAGGCGCCGCCGATCGTGGAGGAGTTCCCTGACGCCGGCCCTCACGAGGGTGGCACGCGCGAGCTGTTCGGCGTGTTGTGGCGCAACAAGCGCTACCGCTTCGGCGTCCTGGCTCAGTTCTCGAACGTGGCGGCGCAGGTGTGCGTCTGGACGTATCTGATCCAGTACGTCGAGCAGGCGCTGGGCGGAAGCCTCGAGAAGGGCGGCTTGTACCTCCAGGTGAGCCTGCTGGTCTTCCTCGCCTCGCGCTTTGTCATGACCTGGCTGATCGGCTACGTCCGCGCGACCAAAGTGCTCGCGGTGCTCGCGTTCCTGGCCGTGGCGTTGTGCCTGTTCGCCATGACGAGCCCGAACCTGGCCGGGGTGATCGCCCTCGTTGCGGTGTCCTTCTGCCTGTCGCTGATGTTCCCTACGATCTACGGAGTCGCCCTGAAGGGCCTCGGGCCGGCAACGAAGTTCGGCGCGGCCGGCCTCGTGATGGCGATCGTGGGTGGAGCGATCCTGCCGCTTGTGCAGGGCAGTCTCGTGGACTCGACGAGCCCGGCCTTCTCGTTCATCGTCCCCGCCGGCTGCTTTGTGGTCGTCGGCCTCTACGCGCTCTACGACCTGAGGGCTGGGCCGAGCGCGATCGGCGGAGAGCCCGCCCGCGATCTCGGTCCGGCGCATCCTGCCCTGCCCCCGCAGCCCGCAGGCGGTGCGGCGTGACCGACCGGCGCCACGCGGCCGCGGCCGTCGCAGCGCTCGCGCTGACACTGGCCGCATGCGGCGGCAACTCGCCGACGAGCGCCGCGACAAACACGAAGCAGCTCGAAGTGGTGTCCTGGTGGACCTCGGGCTCCGAGGCGGCCGCCCTCGACGCCCTCTTCGCCGCGTTCCGGCAGTCAAATCCGGACGTCGACGCCGTCAACGGCGCAGTTGCCGGTGGCGCCGGCTCAAAGGCGATCGTGCAGCTCGCCAAGCGCCTGCAGGACGACGACCCACCCGATGTCTGGCAGACGTTCGCCGGCAAGTCAGTTCGGGGCTACGCGAGCCGCGGCGTGATCCGCAGCGTCGCGCCGGTGTTCGAGCGCGAGGATCTGCCCGCAGAGATGCACCCCACGATCCTCCGGTCCGTCATGCATGACGGCCGCCCGTACGGGGTCCCGACCGGCGCGCATCGCAGCAACATCCTGTGGTTCAACAAGCGGCTGCTCGAGAAGGCCGGCGTCACTCCTCCAGCAAGCGGCTACACCCTCGCCGCGTTCCTGGCCGACCTCCAGAAGCTCAAGGCCTCCGGGGCGACGGCGCTGTGCCTGGGCGGCAAGGACCGGTTCACCACGATCGAGCTGTTCGAGAACACGCTGCTGAGCGCGATCGGCAGTCGCGGCTGGAAGGACATGGTCGCCGACGAATTCGACTGGCGCAGCGACCAGGTGCACATGGCACTCAAGCGCTTCGGCGCCATGCTGCGCTACACCGATACGCAGGCGAGCCGGCTGACCTGGGATCAGGCGACGAAGAAGCTCGCGTCGGGCGGCTGCGCTTTCGAATCGATGAACGACTCCGCCTTCGGTGAGCTCATCGCCGCTGGCGCGCACGAGAGCGAGGACTTCGGGGCGACGGCCTTTCCCGGAACCGACGGGAGCTTCCTGGCCGTCGTCGACGTCTTCGTCGTCGCGACGAAGGCGAAGAACGCCAAGAACGCGCTCGCGTTCCTCGCCGACATCAGCAAGCCAACCACGCAGCTCGCGTTCAGCACATCGAAGGGGTCGGTCCCGGTTCTCCGCGACATCGACGTCTCGTCTCTGACGGCCTACCAGCGGGCGTCTTCGAAGACCTTGTGGACGTCGCCGGTGCTGCTGTCGATTGCTCACGGCGAGGCGATGAGCCCGGAGTTCCAAGAAGGCTTCTACGACGCGGTGTCGACGTACATCCGTACACGAGACCCAGACGCGTTCGCTGACGACCTCGAGGACGCGGTCTCGAAGGACAAGATTCCCCAACGCTGAGCCGCGATCGCCATCGGCGTCCCCGCGCGACGGCCCTGCAGGCCATCCCCCACACGTCGATGAGTCGACGACGGCCGACGCGGAGGTGGTCGCGGTTGTGCCGGCGCCGGCGCGCTACGGCCTCGCCGAGCGCTTGCGCACGGGGAGGCTCTGCTGGTTGCGAAGACGTCGTGCTGGTCGTACTTCGTCTTGACGTCGACGAGCCGCAGCAAGTTCTCCGCGTACTACTGGCGCTTCCAGTCGCGGATGCCCCGGTTCGGGAAGCTCTGGTAGCTCTCGTTCGCGGTATGCGGCGCGATCGTCGCGACGACCTGCTTGGTCGAGCCGACCAGCCCATCCGCGATGGCCGCTGGCGCGTTCGTCTCCCACACCGGGGTGGCACGCAGCATCGTGAGCATGTTGCGGTCACGTAGGCCGTGTCGCGCCCGCCGACGGAGTCCACGACGTCGCCCCCGATTCACCCCAGCGACAACAACGAGCCGTTGTTCTTCGCATCGCGAGCGGGACACCTGGCGAGCAGATCCACGACCTTGGCGACCACGCCGTCTGGGAGTCGAGCCGCCGAGTAGCGCGAGATGTCCCCAAAGGAGTGATGCTCGGCCTCCGTCGAGGCGAACATCCGTTGCATGTCCCAGAACTTGTAGTTCTGAAGGTCGTCTTGATCGGCTTAAGCGCCAAGAGCGGGGCGACGAGCTCCTGCAGTTCGGTGAGCGGACCGATGTACTGTCCGCGCGAGAACGTGTCGATCGCCTCGCACAGACCTCCCGGGCCGACCGGGGAGGCAACCGACATCGCCGCTGCCGCCAGCGCCGCCCCGACACGCCCAGAAGAGATCGCGATGATGAGCGCCGTCGATGTTCAGCGCCTCGCCGGACGCCAGGGCGATCCGCGAGGAGCGCAGGTGGTCGCTCGTCAGCGCTGCGAGATCCAGCGGGCCTGGTGTCACGCGAGCGCGCGCATCAGTCCGGCAGCTCGAACATCCGCGCCAGCGCCGCCCCCACTCGCTCGCGCACGACGAGCGCCGAGCGCTGCACGTGCGCGCGCATGAACGCGGCGGCGGCGTCGGCGTCGCGGGCGAGGACGCAGCCGAGGATCTCCAGGTGCTCGGAGATCGTCGCGCCGATGCGGTCGTCGGTCGTGAAGTCGTAGATGCGCAGGATGCGGATGCGGTCGTTGAGGTCGCCGAGCATCGTCTCGGCCACGTCGTTGCCGCTGGCACCGGCGAGCTGGCGGTGGAAACGCTCGTCGGCGTAGACGAAGTCCGGGCCGCGCGGCAGTGCGCGCGTGTCGTGCCAGGCGGCGTCGAGCGCGCGCCAGTCCTGCTCGATCGCCTCGATGCGACCGCGCTCGCCCGCGGTGGCAGCGCGGCGAGCGACGAGCTCCTCGATTGCGAGGCGCACCTCGTAGAGCTCGCGCATCGACTTGACGCTCGGCGCGCTGGGGCACATGCCGCCGCTGCGGTCGCGGACGACGTGGCCGTCGCCCTCCAGGCGGCGCAGCGCCTCGCGAACCGGCGTGCGGCTCGTGCGGTACTCGCCAGCGAGCTGCGCCTCGACCAGCCGCCGGCCGACCGGCAGGTCACCCCGCAGCAGCCGCTCGCGCAGCTCGGCGTAGACGCGCTCGGCCTGCGACATCGCCCGCGTCCCGTTCTCGTTGCTCGTCCGTGACATCCGAGCCCCCGCAGGTCAGCCCTCCAGCGCGGCGACCGCCGCCGCGAACGCGGTCAGCGGCGGCAGCGTCACGCCGCCGCCGATCTGCCCGACTCCCGGCCGGCGGTGCGCGATGCCGGTATGGATCGGCGGCACGATCCCGTGCTGCACGACCGAGCGCGCGTCGACGCCGAGGATCGCCGGCCCGTCGGCCAACGCCAGCGCCGGATGCTCGGCAGCGGCGATCGTGCGCAGGGACGCCATTCGCGCGCCGATCGTCGCCGGATCCAGGCCGACCGACGGCGCCGACAGCGGTGACGCGCCGATCGCGAGGGCACCCAGGCCGTAGACCTCGATGATCGCCGAGTCGCCGAGGTCGGGATTCATCTCGTCGAGCGTGTGGCCCTCGTACAGCGCCGCCGGGTCGGGCAGCGCGGCGGGCCCGACGAACCACTGCGAGCCGGTGCCCGACAGCTTCACCCCCACCTCGACCCCGTTGCGCGCGACCACCGTGACGAGCGACGAGCCCTCGACGCCGTCCGCGCACACGAGCGCGAGCTTGGCAAACACCATCGCGACGTTGAGGAAGAACTGGCTGTTGGAGCGCACGAAGGCATCGACCTCGCTCGACAGCGGGGCGAGCGCCTCGGCGATCAGCTGCGTGCCGGCGTCGGTGCGATGGTGGCACTCGTCGCCCTTCGCAAGCGAGCGGGCGTGCAGCTCCAGGAGCTCCAGCGGCCCGTGCGCCGCAAGCGCGCGCGACAGCTCGGGCGCGAGCACGTCGCGCATCCAGACCAGGCGCGACACCACCTCGTCGTCGTCGGCGCCGTAGCGCAGGACCTTCCCCGAACCTTCGTTCAATGGGCACCACGCGGTCGCGCCGCTGGCCTCGTCGCGCGCGACCAGGACCGGCATCGAGCCCGTCACGACGCCGGACATCGGCCCGACGCCGCCGCAGTCGTGGTTGGGCAACAGCGCCACCTGGCCGTCGTCCGCGAGCGCGAGCGCCTGCGCCGGCGTGTCCGCGACGCCCTCCAGCGACAGCGCGACGCCGAGGGCGGCGCGCATCGGGCCGCACATCGCGCTCGAGGCGATCGGCGGCCCCGCGTGGCAGGCGCCACCGGACGCCAGATGCTCGACGACATCGGCGGCCGGCACGACGTCCACGAGCAGCGGCCGCGCGGCTACGAGCGCCTGCACCGCGCGGTCGGTTGCATACAACGAAGTACTCATCGTGCCCGGACGGTAGTGCGCTCCTTGCGGGGACGGCATGGACAAGCGGGCGAAATGTCCCGGTCGCATTGGGCCAATGGGCCAATGCGACGGCCCTGACGCCCGGCGTAGCTTCAGAGGCGCACCGGCGACTGTGGACCGCGTTGCATACAAAGACCCCGAGGGGACGGGTCGCCTCCAGCAGAAAGGCCCCGATGAGCACCGAACCGATCGCGATACCGGCGACCCCCTACCCGTTCGAGCTCGACGCCGCGACAACCGCGCTCGTGATCATCGACATGCAGCGCGACTTCCTCGAGCCAGGCGGTTTCGGCGCGCTGCTCGGCAACGACGTCTCGCTGCTGACGAAGGTCATCGAGCCCCTGAGCGCCGTGCTCGACGCCGCGCGCGCCGCCGGAATGATGGTCATCCATACCCGCGAGGGCCATCGGCCGGATCTGAGCGACTGCCCGCCGAGCAAGAAGGCGCGCGGCGGCCTGGAGACCGGGATCGGCGACGTCGGACCGAAGGGCCGCGTCCTCGTCCGCGGCGAAGAGGGCCACGGGATCGTCGAGGAGCTGGCGCCGATCGACGGCGAGGTCGTGCTCGACAAGCCCGGCAAGGGCGCCTTCTACGCCACCGACCTCGAATTGCTGCTGCGCAACGCGCGCATCTCGAGCCTCGTCGTGACGGGCGTGACGACCGAGGTCTGCGTCCATACGACCGTCCGCGAGGCCAACGACCGGGGCTTCGAGTGCCTCGTGCTGTCGGACTGCGTCGGCTCGTACTTCCCGGAGTTTCAGGAGGTAGGGCTGAAGATGATCGCCGCCCAGGGCGGGATCTTCGGCTGGGTGACCCCCTCGCAGCACCTGCTGGCCCATCTGCCCACTCCCGCCGTCGTCAACTGAACAGGACGATCCATGTCTGCTGCCGCCACCCCGATCCCCTCCGTCACGCCTCCGCTGTGGACGCGCGGGGACCTCAATGCCTTCTTCGGACTGGGCATCAACATGCTCGTCAACGTCCTCGTCCTCGCCGGCCTGGCCGCGTTCGTCGTCCAGATCCCGGCCGACGACGTCTACCACACGATCTTGCCGGCGCTCGGGATCGAGCTGCTGATCGGCAATATCTTCTACTTCTACCTGGCCAAGAAGCTCGCCGAACGCGAGGGTCGCACGGACGTCACCGCGATGCCCTACGGCCCCAGCGTGCCGCACATGTTCATCGTGACGTTCGTCGTCATGCTGCCGACCTTCCTCGCGACCAAGAGCGCGGTGAAGGCCTGGGAGGCGGGCCTGGCCTGGGCCTTCATCATCGGCGCGATCATCCTCGTCGGCGCGTTCGTCGGGCCGACGATCCGCCGCTTCACGCCGCGCGCGGCGCTGCTCGGGACGCTCGCGGGCATCTCGATCACGTTCATCTCGATGCGGCCCGCCGCCCAGATGTGGGAGGCGGCGTGGATCGCGCTGCCGGTGCTGACGCTCATCATCGTCGGCTTCGTCGCGGGCGTGCGGCTGCCGGGAAACTTCCCGATCGGCCTCGCGGCGCTGCTGCTCGGCAGCGCGATCGCCTGGGCGGGCGGCTTCATGGAGACGGCGAAGGTCGGTGACGCGGTCGAGGCGATCGCCGTCGGCCTTCCGTCGCTGAACGTCGACCTGCTGCTGCACGGCCTGGATGGGATCTCGCCGCTGCTGGCGACCGCGATCCCGCTGGGCATCTACAACTTCACCGAGGCGATGAGCAACGTCGAGAGCGCGGCCGCGGCCGGCGATTCCTACAACCTGCGCCACGTGCTGCTGGCCGACGGTACCGGCGCCGTCATCGGCTCGATGGTCGGCAGCCCGTTCCCGCCGGCGGTCTACGTCGGCCACCCGGGCTGGAAGGCGGCCGGCGGAGGGATCAGCTACTCGCTTGCCACCGGGGTCCTGATCTTCGCGCTGTGCGTCTTCGGGTTGTTCCCGCTGCTGGCCGCGATCCTGCCGGTCCCGGCGATCGTGCCCGTCCTGCTCTACATCGGCCTGATCATCGGCTCGCAGGCCTTCCGTGCGGTCCCGCGGGCGCACTACGCGGCGGTCGTGCTGGCGATCGTTCCGAATGTGGCAGCTTGGGGAACCGGCCTCGTGGACAGTGCGTTGACGGCCGCGAAGACGAACGCCGGGGTGGTCGGCAACGCGGCGCTGAACAACGCGGGCGTCGTCTACGAGGGACTGTTGAAGCTCGGCGAGGGCGCGGTCCTGGCCGGGATGCTGCTCGGTGCGATCGCCGCGTTCATGATCGATCGCCGCTTCGTCTGGGCCGCGGGCTACAGCTTCCTCGGTGCCGCACTGGCGCTCGTCGGGCTGATCCACGGCGCCAAGGTGTCGCTGCAACCCGACGCGCTACAGGCGAAGATCGCCCTCGGCTACGCCTTCATGGGACTCGTCTGCCTGGCGTTCGTCGCGCTCAAGGTGCCACAGCGCGAGATCGATCTCAGCGATCCCGCCGACGTGGAGGCGGCCTCGGAGCTTGCCGCGCGCGGTGCGCCGGCGAAGACGCAACGGCCGGCGGCTGAACCGGTTCCGGCGTAGTGGGCATCGCGGAGCTGCTCGCGGACTACCGCGACGGCTCGGCGGACCCGGCGCAGGTCGTCGAGCGCGCCTATGAGCGCGCCGGCGCCGCCGCCGAGCCCGCCTGGATCTCGCTTGTCCCCTGGAGCACCATCCGGGCCTGCCTCGCGCAACTGCGGGCGGCCGGCACCGACCTACCGCTCTACGGCGTCCCGTTCGCGATCAAGGACAACATCGACGTTGCCGGCGTGCCGACGACGGCCGCCTGCCCCGCGTTCGCCTACCAGCCCGAGCAGAGCGCGTTCGCCGTCGCGCGGCTCATGGCCGCGGGCGCGATCCCGATCGGAAAGACGAACATGGACCAGTTCGCCACCGGCCTGACCGGGACGCGCACGCCGCACGGCGCCTGCGCGAGCGTCGTCGACCCGCGCTACATCGGGGGCGGGTCGAGCTCCGGCTCGGCGGTCGTCGTCGCCGATGGCACGGTGCCGTTCGCGCTCGGGACCGACACGGCCGGCTCCGGGCGCGTGCCGGCGGCCTTCAACGCCATCGTCGGCTTCAAGCCGTCGCTGGGACGCGTCAGCACGCGCGGCGTCGTGCCGGCGTGCCGCACGCTGGACTGCGTGTCGCTGCTGACGACCGACGTCGCGGGGGCGGCGCGGCTGCTCGATGTCGTCACCGGGCCCGACCCGAGCGACCCGTACTCGCGCGCGCCCGCGCCCGACGGCGCCAAGGGCCTGCCTTGGGACGCGGCAAGCGCGCGCATCGCCGTCCCGGCCGCCCCACAGCTGACGTTCTGCGACGACGGCTTCGCGAAGGCCGCCTGGTCGCGGACGCTCGAGCGTGTCGCCGCGCTCGGCTGGGAGACGGTCGAGATCGATTTCGAGCCCTTCCTCGAAGCGGCGCGAATGCTCTACGAGGGACCGTGGATCGCCGAGCGATTCGCGGCGGTCGGCCAGTTCATCGCCGACCATCCGGGCGACGTCGACCCGATCGTGCGCGCGGTGATCATGGCCGGCCGGGACCGCAGCGCGGTCGAGGCATTCGCGGCGCAGCACCGGCTGGCCGAGTTGCGGCGCGTCACCCGTCCGGTGTGGGAGTCGGCCGACGCGCTGCTCGCGCCGACGGCGCCGACGGTCTTCACGGCGGCCGAGATCGCCGAGGAGCCGATCGCGTACAACGCGTCGCTGGGCACGTACACGAACTTCGTCAACCTGCTCGACCTCTGCGCGATCGCGCTGCCGGGAGCGGCGCGCGGCGACGGGCTGCCGTTCGGCGTCTCGTTCATCGCTCCCTCCGGAGCCGACCGGTCACTGCTCACGCTCGCCGCGCGATGGTGCGACGAACTGGGCGGCCGCGAGCGCGAGCGCGGGCACGACGGCGAGGACGCCGGCGTCGTGGCGGTCGCCGTCGTCGGCGCCCACCTGTCGGGCGAGCCGCTCAACGGCGACCTGCTCGCGCTCGGCGCCCGCCTGCTCGAGACGGCGCGAACTGCGCCCACGTACCGGCTCTTCGAGTTGCCCGACGCCCGGCCGCCGAAGCCCGGCCTCGTCGGCGGCGGGCGGTCGATCGGGGACGGCATCGAGGTCGAGATCTGGGAGCTCGACACGGAGTCGTTCGGCCGGTTGGTTGCGAATGTCCCGCCTCCGCTGGCGATCGGCACGATCGCGCTGCATGACAGGCGCTGTGTCAAGGGCTTTCTGTGCGAGGCCGACGCCGTCGCCGGAGCCCGCGAGATCACGTCCTTCGGCGGCTGGCGCGCCTACCGCGCCTCGCTCGGATTGGCCGATGCAAGCACCCCGTGTGCGGATGGCTAACTCGTATCATCCGCAACGTGCCTTCGACGGGGGACAGGCAATGGCTCGCGGGCGCTGACGGGAGCGGCTCGGTCGCGTTCGCCGCCGGGCTGTTGGTCGAGGTCGCGCTGGCCGTCGTCGACATCACGCTGCTGCCGCCGAACGTCCTCGTCACCATCGGCGTCCTGCTCCCGCTGCTCTGCGCGCTGTTCAGCAGGCCACGCGATGTCGCGATCGTCGGCGGCGTTGCGATCGCCCTGGTCCTCGCCAGCGCGGCCTGGCGCGAGGACTTCGGAGCGGGGCCCTACTTGCAGCGGGTCTTCATCGTCTCAGCGGGCGCGATCCTCGCGGTCATCGCGGCGGCCGGACGAGCCCGCATCGGCCGCGATCGCGAACGCTTCGCCGCGCTCGCCGCCGTCGCCGAGATCGCCGACGGCACGCGTAGCCTCGAGGACACGGTGACCGGCCTCAACGACCTGCTCGTGCCCGCCATCGCCGACGTGTGCGTCATCGACGCCGTCAGCCAGGGCCAGCTCCAGCGCCTGGCGGTACGGGTCGCCGGTCACCATCGCAATGCGATCGCGTCGTCGCTCGCCACGCGCACGCCGTCTCCGATCGCGGACGATGCGCCCACAGCGGCGGCGCCCCGCCTCGTGAAGCACATCACCGACGAGCTGCTGCGCGGTATCTCCGACGATCCCCGCGACGTCGCGCGCCTGCGTGCACTTCGTCCCACGTCGGCAATCGTCGTGCCGCTGCGGGCCCGCGGGCGCAGCTTGGGCGCGCTGACGCTGCTGCTGATCACCCGCTCGCGGCGCCACTACGACGACGGCGATCTCGAGTTCGTCAAGGTGCTCGCCGGCCGCGCCGCCCTCGCTCTCGACAACGCCGGCCTGTTCTCCGAGCTGGAGACGATCGAGGCGCAACTGACGGCGGCGCTGTCCACGCTGGCCGAGTCCGTCACGGTCCAGAATGGCCAGGGCGCGCTGATCTACGCCAACGAGGCGGCGGCCGAGATGATGGGCTTCAGCTCGCCACAGCAGGTCCTGTCGACGCCGATCCGCGAGATCGTCGGCCGCTTCGACACCCGAAACGAGGACGGATCGCCGCTGCGGATGGAGGACCTCCCGGGACGGCGGGTGCTCGCGGGCGAGCCCAATCCCGAGCCGCTGATCGTCCGCGGCGTAGACAGACAGACAGGCGAAGAGCGCTGGCGCATGACGAAGGCCTCGGGCGTCTACGACCGCGACGGCGCCGTGAAGCTCGTGGTCAACGTCATCGAGGACATCACCGAGGTCAAGCGCGCGGAGCTCACCCAGCGCCTGCTGGCCCGGGCCGGCGAGCTGCTCGCTTCGTCGCTGGACTACGAGCGGACGCTCCAGCAGGTCGCAGCGCTCGCCGTTCCACAGCTCGCGGACTGGTGCGCCGTCAGCATGCCCGGCCCCGACGGCCTGATCCACAACGTGGCGGTCGCCCACGTCGATCCCGGCAAGGTCGCCTTCGCGCGGGAGCTCGCCTCGCGCTATCCGTCGCGGTCCGACGCCGCCGGCGGCAGCGCCCAGGTGATCTGCGACGGCGAATCGCAGCTCGTCAACGAGATCTCCGAGGAGATGCTCGCCGCGGTGGCACAGGACGAGGAGCATCTCGAGCTGCTGCGCAGCGTCGGGATGCGCGCCGGGCTGACGGTGCCGATGAGCGCCGGCGGCAAGACCGTGGGCGCGCTCACCCTGATCAGCGCCGAATCGGGCCGGCGCTTCAGCGCCGCCGAGGTCGAGCTTGCCGAAGAGGTGGCGCGGCGGGCGGGAACGGCGGTCGAGAACGCGCGCCTGTACACCGAGCGCTCGCGTATCGCGCACACGCTGCAGACCGGGCTGCTGCCCGGCCGGATGCCGCACATGCCCGGCTGGGCGACGGCGACGCTCTATCGCTCGGCAGGCGTCGAGAACTGGGTCGGCGGCGACTTCTACGACGCGTTCGCGGTGCGTGGCGGCTGGCTGGCGCTCGTCGGTGACGTCGCCGGCCGCGGCGCCGAGGCGGCGGCGCTCACGGGGGTCGCGCGGCACACGCTGAAGACCGCCGCAACGTTGCTGCGAGATCCACTCGCGGCGATCCGTACGCTGAACGTCGAGCTGCTCGGGCGAGAGCAGATGGCGTTGTGCTCGGTCGCGGCCGTGCTGCTTCGCGAGCACGAGCGCCGGGCGAGCGCAGAGGTCGTCTGTGCCGGCCACCCGCTGCCGCTGCTCGTGCGCGCCGGGTCGGTGCGACCGGTGGGCAGGTTCTCGCCGATGCTCGGCGCCTACGCCATCGAGGAATGGGAGCGCGCGACCGTCGAGCTCGAGGCCGGCGACGTCCTGGTGCTCTACACCGATGGTGTGTTCGACACGGTCGGCGACGGCGAGCGCTTCGGCGAGGAACGCCTGGAGCGCACGCTGCAGGACGTCACGAGCGCCCAGGACGCGGTCGCCCGGATCGATTCCGCGCTGAGCGCGTTCGGGGTCGGCGAGCAGGCGGACGACACCGCCGTGCTCGCCGTCGAGCGCGTCGCCGTTGTCGCCGCGGCGGGTGACCGCCGGCCGCTCGGAGAGCGGGAGGCATCGGGCACATGAAGCCGTCCAGCGGCTTTCTCATGCGCGAGTCCTGGCGTTCCGACGTCGTATTTGCGCGCAAGCTCGAGTTCGCCAGCGGTCGCTACGCGCCGGGCCACGTGCGAGTGGCCGTCGACGAGCTGCTCCGCGACCGCCTCGGCGGCGAGTTGCTGTTCGATGTCGGCGTACTCGTCTCCGAAGTCGTCACGAACGCCGTGCGCCACGGTGGCGCGGACCGCGACCGCACCATCGTGGTGCACGTGGCGCTCGCGCAGGAGGTGCTGCGCGTCGAGGTCTGCGATCAGGGCCCCGGCTTCACGCCGCCGCGCACGCCGCGCCCGCACGCGCAGGGCGGCGGCAACGGGCTGGTGCTGCTGGACCGCATGAGCAGCCGCTGGGGCGTCGCGGTCGACGACGGCACGTGCGTGTGGTTCGAGCGCAACGTGTCGCCCGGCGATTACGTGTAGAAGCCACCCGCCGAGTAGCGGACGCGCGTCGGGTACCCTCGGCGCATGACCACGATCGACTCCTGCACCCTGGCCAACGGCCTTCCCCTACACCGCATCGGCCTCGACGGAACGCGTTCGGTCACGATCCTCGTCGCCTTCGACGCCGGCGCCCGCACCGAGCGCCCGGAGGAGAACGGCATGGCGCACTTCCTCGAGCACCTCGTGTTCAAGGGCGGCGAGAAGTACCCGCACTACCGCGACGTCAACGACACCGCCGAACGCCTCGGCGGCGTGCTGAACGCCTACACCTCGCACGATCTCGTGGCGTTCCACATCACCGTCCGCGCCGAGTCGGCGATGGACGCCATCGACCTGCTCACCGACTTCGTCGGGCGCCCGCACCTCGACGCCGACGAGCTCGACCGCGAGCGTGGCGTCGTCATCCAGGAGATCCAGCGCTACAAGGACGAGCCCTCCGCGGTCGCCGAGCTGCTGATCGACAAGGCCGGCTTCGGCGAGCACCCGCTCGGCCGTTCCGTTCTCGGGCCGGAGGAGCACCTGCGCACGTTCACGCGCGACGCGATCATCGCCTTCCGCGAGCGTCGCTGGGCCGGCGCGCGCGGCGGGGCGTTCATCGTCGGAAACGTCGAGCACGTGCCCTCCAACGGCGCCGTCAGCGAGCTGTTCGATCGCTTTCCAACGCTCCCCGAACCTGAGCCCTACGAGCCCGCGCCGCCGTTTGCGCCCGAGATCCTGGTCGATCAGCGCGACACCAACCACTCGCACCTGCGCATGTACTACCGCCCGCAGATCGACGCGACGAATCCCGCACAGCGAGCGGCGATGGCGATCTACGCGACGCTGCTCGGGGGTTCGATGAGCTCGCGCCTGTTCGACGAGATCCGCGAGCAGCGCGGCCTCGCCTATTCGGTCCAGGCGGCCTCGCAGGTTCACGCCGACGTCCCGCTGCTGCGGATCGGTGCGGGTCTTGACTCGGCGAAGTGCATCGAGGCCTACACGCGCATGCGCGAGATCGTCGCGGAGCTGCGCGACGACGGACCGACCGCCGCCGAGGTGGAACGCGCGCGCGCCTACGCGGCGGGACGACGCGTGCTGTCGTTCGAGGGCACGAACACCGTCGCCCGCTACGCCGCCACGCAGGCGATCGTCTTCGGCGAGCCGATCGACCCTGACGGCGCGATCGCGGAGCTCGACGCGGTGACGCTCGAGGAGGTCACCGAAGTGGCGCGTGACGTGGCCGATACGCTGGCGGTGGCCTGCGTCGGCCCGCACAGCCCCGGTGACTTTCACTGACCCTCCTGCAGCTGAACTGAACCGCTCGGAGCTCGGGCGCTACCTTGCGCGCATCGGCGACCGCTGGCCGCTTGACCGCGCGCTGCTCGGCGGCGCACGCGTGCAGGATCTGCGCGGCGCCGGCCCCCAGCGCGAGCGCGGTCACGAATACGTCGTCGTGCTCGTGTCGGCCGCGTTCGACGGCGTCCCGTGGCTCGAGCGCGTCTACCAGGCCGGCAACCTGTGGGACAGCGCCGAGATGGGCGCCGATGCCGACGTGCACTGCTACACGCCGTCCGAGCTCGAGCGCAAGGTGCAGCGGATGCGGATCGTGCGCGAGACCGTCAGCGACGGGATCGACCTGATGGCGCCGGCGGCGCGCTGACGAGCTCGGGAGCCACGGACGGCACGGGCGAGTCGTCATTCGGCCAAGACGGCGCCTAACCGAGGTTGCCACAGACGTTGAAGCCGTACTTCACGGCCAGCAGGTCGGAGTCGGCGCGCGCCTTGCGAAAGCCATCGAGTGCCGCGCGGACGTCGTTGCCGGCGGCGGTCAGCGCGCGTGCGTCGCTTGCGTTGACGGCATCGACGAGCGCCTGTCCGGAGGATGTGAGCCTCGCGAGCACCGGGTCGGCACGCGTGACCGAGGCGACGTATGCCTTCGCTCCGGCGCGGTCGGCGCCGCCCGGCAGCTGGATCTTGCTCAAGCCCTTGGCCAGGTCGCCGTAGACGTCGGCGAGGACGTTGTTGGCCTGCGCGATGTCCTGCGGCGTCTTGGGATCGGTGGCGCCCTTGCGCCGGAGGTTGTCCGCGACGCCGGCGCAGACGGCGTCGGCCTCGGCGATGAACTGCTCCTTGGTCTGCTTCTTGGGCTCGCCACCGCCGCAGCCGGCGAGAAGGCCGGCGCTCAGCAGCGCGACGAGCACCCCCGCCGTGCACCGCCTCACGAGATGGCGACCATCCGCTCGATCGGCACCCGCGCGCGCTCGGCGAGCTCGGGTGGGACCTTCACCTCGTGCACCATGTCGCGCAGACCATCGCGGAGCTTGGGCAGCGTGATCATCTTCATGTACGTGCAGGCGGCGCGCTCGTTGGCGGCGATGAACTCCGTGTCGGGGGCAGCCTCGCGCAGCGGGTGCAGCATGCCGATCTCGGTCGCGACGATCGCAATCTGGCCTGGCTTGGCGTCGCCTGCGTAGCGCAGCATCCCGCCCGTGGAGAGCATGTGGACGCCCTCTTCCTCGAGGTCGCCGGAGGCGACGTACTCCATGATCGAGGTCGAGCAGCCGCACTCGGGGTGGATCAGGAAGTCGGCCCCGGGATGGCGCTCGCGGACCTGCTGGATGTCGCGCGGCCGGATTCCGGCGTGGACGTGGCACTCGCCGTCCCAGACGTGCAGCGCGCGACCGATGCGGCGCTCGACATAGGCGCCGAGGAACATGTCCGGACCGAACAGGATCTCGGTCTGCGGTCCGTGCTCGCGCAGGATGTGCTCGACGACGGAGACGGCGTTTGCCGAGGTCACGCAGTAGTCGGTGAGCGCCTTGATCTCAGCGGTCGTATTGACGTACATCACGGTGATCGCCCCGGGGTGCTGTGCCTGCCACGTCTTGAGTTGCTCGGGCGTGATCGCGTCTGCGAGCGAGCAGCCGGCGTCGAGGTCGGGGATCAGGACCGTCTTGTCCGGGGAGAGCACGCTGGCGGTCTCGGCCATGAAGTGCACGCCGCAGAAGGCGATGACCGACGCGTCGGATGCTGCCGCCTGGCGGCTGAGACCGAGCGAGTCGCCGACGTAGTCAGCGACGTCCTGGATCTCGGGCAGCTGGTAGTTGTGGGCCAGGACAACGGCGTCGCGCTGCCTGGCCCGCGCGCGCACCTCCTCCTGCAGTTCGGCGACGTCGTAGAGCTGAAGCAAGGTCAAGGCAGCGGGTGCAGGATCAGGGACAAGTCCAGGGCGGGGGCCGAATGCGTGAGCGCTCCGATCGATATTGAGTCTACGCCGGTCTCCGCGTGGGCCCTGAGCGTGGCGAACGTGATGCCGCCGCTGGCTTCGAGCGTGGCGCGGCCCGCGACCTGCTCGACGATCGCGCGCAGCTCGTCCGGGCCCATGTTGTCGAGCAGGATCCGCCGGGCGCCCGCTTGCAGCGCTTCGTCGACCTCTTGCCCGGTGGAGCACTCGACCTCCAGCGGCAGGTCCGGAAACCGCTCCATCGCGGCGCGCAGGGCGGGTCCGATTCCTCCGGCCATCGCGGCGTGGTTCTCCTTGATCAGAACCATGTCGTAGAGCCCCGCGCGATGGTTGCGCCCGCCGCCCGCGGCGACCGCGGCCTTCTCGAGCGTCCGCAGGCCGGGCGTCGTCTTGCGCGTGTCCAGGATCTGCGCGCCGGTGCCCTCGACCGCGGAGACGCAGCGTGCGGTCAGCGTCGCGACACCGGACAGGCGCTGGAGGAAGTTCAGCGCGGTCCGCTCGCCGGCAAGCAGCGCGCGCGCGTCTCCGGTGACCCGCAGGACCGGCGCGGGCGGCTCGCGCCACTCGCCCTCGGGGCCGAGCCGCTGCAGCTCAACGTCGGGATCGAGCGCGAGGAACGTCGCCTCGGCGGCGTCGAGGCCATAGACGACGCCGGGGGCCTTCTGCGTGATCGTCGCGGACGCGCGCGTGCCGGCCGGAACCGTCGCTTCGCTCGTGACGTCGGCGTCGCCGACGTCCTCGGCGAGGGCGTTGAGGACGATCTGGTCGAGCGTCTGCGCGTCAGGCGGCACGGGCGGCGCAGGATACGCGGCAAGATTGCAGCGTGGCCTTGACAAGCTCCGACCTCGACGCCTGGTTGCCCGATCCCGAGATCCGCACCCGCCACCGCCGCTGCTCGGACGCCGATCCGGACACGCTGTGGGCGGCGGCCGGCCGGGTGCGGCTGGACGAGACGGGAACGATCGGGACGCTCGTGCGCTGGAGGATCCCCGGCGTGCGGGCGGACCAGACGTTCCACGAACTGCTGGCCAGCGATCCCTTCACGGTGCTGGAGAAAGGCGAGCGCTACTCGATCTCGGGCCTCGTCGGGCGAATCTGGACATTGGCCCGCGACTATCCGCGGCTGGACACCCCTGAGACCTTTCGCTCCTGGAACGCACCGCGGACGGTCCGCGTGCTGTTCGCCCACTGGGTCGAGCGTGGCCCGGGTGCCCGCACCACGCTCGTCAGCGAGGCGCGCGTGCAGCCGACCGACCGCGTCGCGGCGCTGCGCCTGCGCTCACTGTGGCTCGTCGTCGGCCCGTTCGAGCGGCTGATCGGCGCAGAGCCGCTGGCGCTCGCGGCGGCGGGCGCGCAGCGCAGCTGAGCCCGCTCTCAGCCGGCTCCGACCCTGAACGGCAGGACGAGGATGCCCGAGTTCGTCGAGCCGCGCGGGTCTTCGCAGTCCGCGCGCATGTTCAGCTTGTGCGTCCCGGCCGGCAAGGATCCGGCCGGGACGTTGAGCGCCGCGGGCCCGAACGGCCCGGAGCCGGCCTTCAGCATCGTGCCGGCAATGCCCTTGTGGTTGTCGGCGTCGAAGCGGTTGTCGTAGCCGCTGACCGGCATGTCGGCCGCCGTCCCGTGCCAGACCTGGGCAACCGCCGGGCTCCAGTTCGCGGGTACCGGCTCGTCGGGCAGCGCAGAGCGAAGGCTCGCTTCGCAGTACTCGGCGCCGCTGTACCAGCCCTTGGCGCGCAGGTAGGGCTGGCGCGTGATGTCGTCCTTGCGCTTGCCGTTGTTGATGTAGGTCTGCCAGTTGGCCGACGCGATCATCCGGTTGCCGTCGGGCTCGTCGACGAAGAAGCGAAAGCGGATCTCCTGCAGGCCGGAGTTGTCGAAGGCGGACTGCGGCAGGTCGTAGTGAAACCACTTCGTGCAGGTCCCAACCGGGCACGTCCAGCCAGGGTAGTTCTGCTTTGTGATCGTCGTCTCCTGCGACTTGCCCTTCAGGACGATCGACAGACCGGGGTACTGGTTGGTCTTCTTGGCAGGGTTGTCATGCAGGACGAGCCTGATGTCCAGCGGGATCGTCGCGCCCTGCATCTGCTCGCGCTCGGGGATGCACGCGCCGACGTGCGCGTGGCCGAAGTCGGTGCCGGCCTTGCCCGGCGTGGTCTTCCACCATGACTGGAAGTCGACGAACTGACGCGTTTCGCCGTACGCGAGCGCCGGCTGGTCGATCGGCGCGCCGATGCACACCTGCTGCCCGGACGATGCCGTGGCAGTAGCGGAGACGACGGCCGCCAGCAGGGTGGCGGCCATGAGGATCTGTCGTGGGGTCACGCATGTCGCATCGGCGTCCTGAAGCGCGGCTTGAGCACGCTGGACGGATGTGGGGTCCGGGAAACGTCGGGATCTACGAACTGCCGCGCTCGAGGCCCGCCAGCGCGCTCGCTCCGCTGAACAGCGTGCGCCGCCCGCGGCGAACGACAAGGCGAACCTCGGACGCCAGATATTGTGCCGCGGCGCCCTCGAGGTTGCGCCGCTCGGCGGCGATCGGGATCGGCAGCGCGTGCGGCGGTGTGCCGTTGGACTTGCCCTCGAGCTCGATCGTGTGGCGCGCCGTGCGCGCGTGAAAGCACCAACCGCGCGGACCGACCTCGATGCGCATCGGGTGGTACGGGCGCACGGCCCGAACGACCTCGTCGCCGACGCGCGCGACGAGCGAAGTCGACAGCACCTGCAGCTGGCCCAGCCCCGCACGACCGCCGGCGAACGCGACGCAGACGTCGTCGCGGACGAACCCCTGGGCCTGCCCCCACCACCACGCCGGCGGGAAGCCACCGCGGCCCCAGTTCTTCTCGGCGTAGACGTTCGCACCATCCAGATCGATCTCGCGGCCGCCGATGCGCGCGCTCCCGCTGACGCGGCCGCCGAGCAGATGCGGATGCCAGTACTGCGACAGCCCCGGGATCGACTGCGCCGGCCCGATCCCGCCGAACGCGCCACGTGGCCACGGGACCGCGTTCTCGAAGCGCACGTCGAGCTGGGCGTCAGGACCGAGGTCCACCGACAGCGAGCCGGCGTCGGCGCGCAGGCTCGTGCGGCCGTCCTCGCCGGCCCAGACGCCGATCCCGCGGCGCGCTCCGCAAGCCGACGAGACGGAGACCGAGCGCGAGAACCCACCCGGATGGCCTGCGATGCCGACGGTCCCCCACGTCGCGCCGCGGCGGTCGCGATTGACGCCCACCAGGACGATCAGGACGGTGCCCGACGCGACGTGCGTCAGGCGCCAGAAGTAACCCTCCATCGCGACCCCGTGGTAGCCGCGCGGGTCCATGAACGGCAGATCGGCGCCGGTGCGTCGGTAGTGGGCGAGCATCGTGGGATCTGATTCACATCGTGTCAGCGCCGGGCAGATCCGCGACGCACGTGTTCCTGCGTCCCCTGCTCGCCGCCGGATCAATCCGCCATGCCGGACCCGGCCCGGCTCAGTCCTTCCAGAACTCCGGCAGCATCTGCGAGTCCTGGGCGACCTGCGGCGCGCCGAACGCGATGATCTCGGCCCCGTTGGGCCCCGCCTCCGGTGCGCGGGCGATCTCGGGAGCGACCCGGATCGCGTCCCAGGTTTGGAGCTCGACGATCTCGTCGTCGAGCTTCATCCGCACGCTCCCGCTGACGACGAGGTAGATCTCCTCCTGCTGCTCGTGCGTGTGGCCGAACGGCACGCGAAAGCCGGGCGCGAGGCGGAAGTACGACAGGCCCGAGTTCTCGAGCTCCAGCGGGCCGCGCGCGAACCGCGACTCGAGGTTCGGCGAGAGGCCGAACTTCACCGCCATGTCATCGACCTTCTTGAGGTTGACGACGCTGTAGGGGTTGTCGCTCATGCTCATCCTCCTTGGGACTGGCCTGATGCGTTCTTCAGCAAGAACGCCCGGACGAAGCCATCCAGGTCGCCCTCGAGCACGCGATTGGCGTCGCCCATCTCGTGGTCGGTGCGGTGGTCCTTGACCATCGTGTACGGGTGCAGGACGTAAGAGCGAATCTGCGAGCCGAAGTTCACGTCCTGGGCCTCGCCCTTCTCGCGCGCAAGCTCTTCCAGGCGCTTGCGCTCCTCGAGCTCGACGAGCTTGGAGCGCAGCATCTTCATCGCGGTCTCGCGATTCTGCAACTGCGAGCGCTCGTTCTGGCACTGCACGACGATGCCGCTCGGGCGGTGGGTGATCCTGATGGCGGAGTCGGTCTTGTTGACGTGCTGGCCGCCCGCACCCGAAGCCCGGTAGGTGTCGACCTGCAGGTCGTCGGCCTCGATCTCGACCTCGCCCGCGTCCTCGATGACCGGCGCGACCTCGACGCCGGCGAACGACGTCTGGCGACGATTGGCGGAGTCGAACGGCGACAGCCGCACGAGCCGGTGAACGCCCTTCTCGGCGCCGTAGAGGCCGTAGGCGTTGTCGCCGTGGACGCGGAACGTCGCGGACTTGATGCCCGCCTCCTCGCCGGCGCTGGCCTCGAGCAACTCGACCTTGAAGCCGCGCCGCTCGGCCCAGCGCATCTGCATGCGCAGGACCATCTCCGCCCAATCTTGCGCGTCGGTCCCGCCGGCGCCGGCGTTGACGGTGACGAGCGCGTCGCCGGCGTCATAGCGACCGGAGAACAGGCGCTGCTCCTCGAGCGCTTCGAGCCGCTGCTCGACGGGCGCGAGCTGGCCCTCGAGCTCGGCGGCGATCTCCTCGTCCTCCTGCGCCATGTCGGCGAGGCTCTCGAGATCCTCGACGTCGGTCTTCAACGTCCGGAACTGCTCTAGCCGTCGCCCGGCACGTGCGTGCTCGGCCGAGACCTTCGCCGCCGTCTCCTGGTCGTCCCAGAAGCCGGGCGCTGACATCTGCTCCTCCAGCCCGGCGAGCCGCTCGCTCAGCGCGGCCGGGTCAAAGGTAGTCCGCGAGCAGGGACATCTGCGCACGGATCGCCGCCAGGCGCTGCGGAATGCTCTCGGGTGTCGGCGTGGCGGCCACGGCAACCCAGGATAGAGCGGCGTGACGTTCGCCTTGTCCGCTGTCAAGGAGTTCGTGCCTCCGGCCGGCGTCCGGCGCCCCTACTGCTCGTTGTTGCCCGGGCAGGGCTCGATGGACCGCACGCTGACCGTGACCTGAACATCGCGGCGTAGGCTGCTGCCCGCCGCGGGCAGAATGCAGCAATGGATCCGCACGCCGTGCTCGAGCTCGACACGGGCGCCTCGCTCGACGAAGCGGCACGCGCCTACCGGCGCCTCGCCAAGCGCTGGCATCCCGATCGCGCAGGGGAAGAGGGCGCTGCCCGGATGAGCGAGCTCAACGTCGCCTACGAGCTGCTGCGCAGCGCGATGCACGGCCACAGGGTCGCCCGTGGCCCGGTCGCCGCCGCCGCTGCGACGCCGGGAGCGCCAGGCTCTTGGCTGCCCGAGGCGATGCGCCGCGCACTCGGCCGTGAGCTGCTGAGCGCACTGGAACCCGACGAGCGCGTCGAACTCGTCACGCCGGCCGCGACCTGGGCCAGCCCGAGCACGCTCCTCGCCGTGACCGACAGGCGGCTGCTGTGGCTGCTCGACGACGCGGTCGGCAACCGCGTGCGCTTCGTGCGCTTTCGCGACACCAAGACGGTGGAGCAGCGCCCGACGTGGCCGCGACGCTCACGCGCGCGCCTGCGCTTGGAGCCACGCTACGACCGGCGCTGGACGTTCACCGACCTTCGCCCGGCCACGGCCGCGGCGATCGCAGGACACGTGCGCGCGGCGATCGGGCCGTAGGAAGCGTCGAGATACGCCGCCGGGCGCCCCACCGCGGGACGCGGCGCGGCAGGGTGGTCTGCGCCCTGCCGGCGCCGGTCCCTTCAGATCCGCTCCTGCCACGTCACCGCGGCCTGCGCCACGCGGCGCAGCGCGTCCTGCATGCGCATCGGGTTGTTGGTTCGGCGGGCCGCCGCCAGCGCCCTGAGCGCCTCGGCCAGGACGGCCGGGCCGCCGGGGCCCTGGATGCGCAGCTCGGCAAGCTCCGCCGCCGTGAGCTTGCGCGCCTCGCCCCGAACCGCGGCGACCGTCTCGCGCAGCTCGCGCTCGGCGCGAGCGGCACGCAGCTCAGCCTCCGCGGTGGCACGGCTGCAACGCGCGGCCTCGGCCTGCGCGGCACGCACCTCGATCGCGTCCGGCGCCTCTTCGCGCACCGTCACGATCCCGGGCCGGCGCGCGGCCTCGACGCGTACACGGTCGAGCATCCGCTCAGCCGCCGTGAGCCGGTCGGCCAGCCGATCGCCGGCAGCCTTCAGCTCGCGGCGCTCGCCGCGCAGCGTCCCGATCGTCGCCTCGGCGCGCTCGAGCTTCGCCGCCAGACGCTTGGCGACCTGTCGGGCCTCGGCGACGTCCATGCGCGCGCCCACGAACTGCTCGCGGACCTCGCGCACCGTCGCCTCGGCTTTCGCCTCTGCCGCCTGCGCCCGGCGCTGTGCACGGGCGATTGCGGCGCCATCGACGACGCGCTCGCGCACGACCTTCGGCTTGACCTCGACCGGCGCCCGGCGGCCAACCCGGCGAGCCTCGTCGCGCTGCGCCGTAAGACGCAGCACACGGTCGCCGGAGCGCTCCAGCTTGGCCTCGAGGAGTGCCGCACGCCGCTCGGACTCGCGCGCCCGCGCGAGCGCCTCGGCGACCATCGCGCGACCCTCCGGGCTCATGACCTCCCGGTGCGCCTGCTCGGGATCGACGTCTCGGCGGCGCCTCGGACCCGGCTTGGCCGGCTCGAAGCCCGCGGCACGGATCGCGTCGTTGAGCGATCCGCCGAACGGGCGCTTTGCCGAGTTCAGCGCGGGCCAGGACGACCCGTCGGCACGGCCGGCACGGTAGCGCTCGATGCGCCACAGCTGGCCCGACCACTTCGCCGAGGACGGGTTCCAGTCGGCCGCTCGGGGCGGCTCGCCGTATGTGGCCACCCACTCCTGGATGGCGATGATGATGGAGTCGCGGTCCCACCCCGCTCCGCGGCCCGTCCGGGCGCGGAGCGCAGCTCCCGCGAGTGTCGCGGGAGCCATGTCGATGAGCTTCCGCTAAACGCCGCTGGACGCGTCGTTGGTGGGCTGCGGCCGCGTCGCCAGCGACCGCCACGAGATGCCCTCGACGCCATGGGCGCCGTCGATGAGCATGCAAAAGGTGTAGGCCGTTGGACGCATTGCGAAATTCACGGTAGGGCATGCGCTCGCAGCGCGCAAGCCTTTCCGTAACTCCGCGATCGGGTCGCGCGTGGGTTCGAGTCCATGCGAGGCTCAAGAGCGAGAACCCGACAGCCGCAGCGCGTAGCCTGCAACGTATGGTCACCGCTGCCCCCTCCGACGCCACCTCGAACGCCGACATCCTGCGCTCGGCCTTCGAAATCCTCAATACCCGCGACATCACCCCGCTGCGCGAGTGGTGGACCGACGCGACCGTCGAGCGTTTTCCTCAACGCACCTGCCGCGGCTCCGAAGAGATCGCGCGCTACTTCGATGAGACGTTCGCCGCCCTGCCGGACTTTCACATCGAGATCGTCTGCATCGCCGAGCAGGGCCACGACGTGTTCGTGCATTGGCACATGACAGGCACGCACACCGGCGGAGCGTTCAACGGCATCGAAGCCACGGGCCGCGCGGTCGCCCTCGACGGCATCGACCATTTCGTCATGCGCGACGGCAAGGTCGTGTCGAACTTCGTCGTGTTCGACCAGATGCAGTTCGCGCGCCAGATCGGGCTGATGCCGCCAGACGGCACGCGCGCGGACAGGGCCGTCAAGAGCGCATTCAACGCGAGATCGCGGCTGTTGAGCCGGCTCCGGCGCCGGTAGGGCGCGCCGGCCATGCGCTGGATCGTCGACGGGATGAACGTCATCGGGTCCAAGCCCGACGGCTGGTGGCGTGACCGCCATCGCGCGATGGTGCGCCTCGTCGATCTACTCGAGCGCTGGGCGGCCGACGAGGGCGCGGATGTCACCGTCGTCTTCGAGCAGCCTCCGTCGCCCCCGATCCGCTCGAGCGTGATCGATGTCGCCCACGCCAAGCGACCGCGACCCAACTCAGCCGACGACGAGATCGTGCGGATGATCGCGGCCGATGGCAATCCGGGCGCGGTTCGCGTCGTGACGTCCGACAACTGGCTCGCCGATCAGGCG